>Ga0180436_10005987_pt1 | contig 10650 bp, 8 predicted proteins | sample SS_ome_2_FD_132434 | JGI IMG/M metagenome (GOLD analysis project Ga0180436, IMG submission 132434) | Hypersaline lake sediment archaeal communities from the Salton Sea, California, USA - SS_3_S_2 metaG | ecosystem: Environmental > Aquatic > Non-marine Saline and Alkaline > Hypersaline > Sediment...
CACCTCGGTCCTCGGTATCGGCTACGTAGCGGTTCGATCCTTCGAGGAGTTGGCCCAGGCTTTCATCTTGGGAGTATGGCCCTTCCATATCCTCATGGTCCTGGCCGTATTCCGCCTCCGAAAGACCCATCCGGACGCAGAAAGGCCCTACAAGACCTGGGGGTATCCCGTGGTGCCGGTCCTCTTTCTCGTCACCTCGGCGGCCATGATCTTGAATGCCCTCCTCGTCGAAACGGGCTTGACCCTGTTCGGGTTCGGCCTGATCCTGGCGGGGGTCCCATTCTTCTTCCTCAAGACCAGGGTGAAGTGACAGGTGGCAGCGTTTGCGTTCGTCCTTTCCTTGGACGGGTCCCCGTTGGATCTGTCTCCGTCGATCCGTGAGGTCGTTTTCTCAACGCTTCGAGAACGTTCTCCGGGGACCGTCCGGGAGGAAGGATCGGGCACCTGGTGGGCGGCTCACTCCGGTCCCCTTGGCGAGCTCCACTTCGAAGAAGGGTATCTTCTGCTCTGCGACGGCATCCCCGAGTCGAGCACAGGAAAGGGGGGATCGGCTCTCTTCCATGAGTTGAGAAGGCTCAGCACGAATACAGGAGCGGACGGCAAGGAACAGGTGACCAGGCACCTGGCGGAGTCGGTTCAGGGGAGTTTCGCTGCGTGTTTTTTCGACGAGCGAACGAGGGAGGTCGACCTCGTCCGGGATCGGACGGGTTCGAAGCCCCTTTTCCATGCCGAGCAGAACCGCCTGTTGTTTGTGGCGTCCGAGTGCAAGATGCTACAGGCCCTCGGCGTCAAAGTGGCGATCGCTCCCGATGCCTTCCGTGAGGCGCTGACCTACCGGTGGATCACGGGGGAGCGATGTCTCCTGGCCCCTGCGGTGCGGGTCCCGGATGCGAGTCTGGTTTCCATCCGACCCGACTCTCCTCCGGCCGTTGAGCGCTATTGGCGGTTCAACGTCGAGAACGAGCCTCTGGACGAAGGATCCCTCGATCGATACAAGCTCGAGATCGAACAGGCACTCAGGGCTTCTATCGCCGCGCTCAAACCCGGATCCCCGAAAGTGGGGCTGCTCCTCAGTGGGGGTGTCGACTCCTCGATTCTCGCGGCCCTGGCAAAGCAGGAACTCGGGGCCTGCACCGCGTTCACGGGTAGAATCGCCGGTTTCCAGAACGAGGAGATGGAGCGCGCCCGGGCCGTGGCAGCTCATGTGGGCATTGACATACAGGTGGTGGATATCGAGGAGGATCAGTTTGTCCAGGACCTTCCCTACATCGTTCGGAGGCTGGAGCTGCTTCCGAGGCACCTCAACAACCTGGTTCTCCTTCAGCTTATCAGGCGGGCCGGCCAGGAGGTCGATATCCTCCTGCAAGGGGATGCGGCGGACACGCTCTTTGGACTGGGAACGACCCGGAACCTGAGGAGTTTCAGGAAAAAGAAGAGACTTCTCCGAGGGGTGCCACGCGGGCTCCTCAGAATGGTCGCGGGAGTGTTGGAGTACCTGCCCTCGGACAGAGCCTTCGACCTTGCCAGGGTCCTGGCATGGGAGGAGGACCATTTCATCCGGTACAGGAACCCTGTCAGATACACCCCCAAGGCGAGACGGATTCTCGGAATCACCCATCTGGATGAGTCGGTCTGGACAACGGGCGATTGGCATCCCGAGAGATCCTTCTCCGCCGCTCGTCGAATCCACATCCTTTCCACGGGAATCGAAGGAAGTCTCCTGCGGCACGATCGGCTCTCTCAACCGGAGGGGATCGAGTCCGTGGCTCCATTCCTTTCCCCTGGCGTGATGGAGATTGCTTCGCGAATCCCGTTGAAGCTGTGCGAGAACACACCCAGCAAACCGGTTCTCCGGGCTCTTTCCGACAAGCTTCTTCCGCCCGAAGTGGCGCGGCAGACCAAAATCGGATTCGATACTCCGCAAAAAGAGTGGCTCTCCGGCGTCCTCTTCCCCTTCTCACAGTCGGCCCAATCGGCCCTCCCCTCCACGGGCCTCCTGCCAAGCAGGTTCATCAACTCGACGCTGGGTATTAATGTTCAGGATGAAGAAGCGGTCTTCACAGGGATCTCGTTGTTCCTCCTCCTGAGGGAGTTCGGTTTGCTTCAGGCCAGGCCATGAACCCAATCACTGCCTTGGTGACAGGTGCGGATCACGTGACGGGTCTCGGCTCGGCGCGTGCGCTCCAGGCTGCTGGGGCTCGGGTCCTCGGGTTGGCCAGGCGACCCGGGGCTCCGATATGTCAGTCCAGAGCCTGGGACTCCATTCAACAGATTGAGGACTCGGATCCCCAGGCCTTCGTTGACCGGGTTCTCGGTACTGCGGCTTCCATCGATGGACGGGTGTTCCTGTTACCGACGGCCGACGACCACGTCGCCTGGCTCGCGGAAGCCCACGGTAGCCTGCCCGACAACACCCGCATGGCCGTTCCCATGCCCGAAACGGTGAGCCTGCTCCTTGAGAAGACCCTCTTCGTCGAGTGGGCCACCAAGGAGGGGTTCCCGATACCGCGCTTCGCCGTGGTTCGATCCGAAGCCGAGTTGGCATCCGCCCTGGAAGGGTTTCCGCTACCTGCCCTCCTGAAGCCCACGGTCAGGACCAGGGCCTGGCAGAGACTTAGCCCCTTAAGAAAGATCCTGAGAATCGAGACCACCGACGAACTCGAGGCCGTGTCGTTCGACCTGTTCGACGCGGTACCATCCTATGTCCTTACGGAGTGGATCGAAGGCACCGATGCCGATGTCCTCTTCTGTTTGGCCTACCTGGATGAGAAGTCGGAGATCGTGGCGAGTTTCACCGGGCGGAAGCTTCTCCAGTACCCGCCCCTTACGGGCTCAACGGCCATTTGCACGGATATTCCCGATTCTGCCCTCACGGCTCTTGCCGCGGATGTCCTGGGTGCCGCTGGATGCACAGGCCTCGCTTCCTTGGAAGTGAAACGCTCCGTGTCGGATGGAAGGTACCTGATCACCGAGCCCACGGTCGGGCGCCCGAACATGCAGTCTGCGGCGTCGACGGCCGCGGGCCTCAACCTCCATGGCATCGCCATGCGAGATGTCTGGGATGAGGATTGGACGGACCTGGTTCGCCCCAGGAAGCGGATCGTCTGGGTGGAGGAGATGGCCCTTTTCGACGTAGTCACGACGCGGGAGAGGCCAAGGCTACCCTACGGTCTTTTGTTCCGGGAGCTTTTGGCAGCCCGTAGGGTGAAGGGCGCCCGACTGGGGTTCTGCGATCTCGATCTCATCGACGCCATGGTCAAGGGACGGTTGACCAGCTCCCGGCCTCCTCCGGGGGAGGGCTTGTAGGGCCAGGCTCAGAGGACAGGGATCTCGCTTCCGCAGGAATTCCGAAAAAGAAACGAAGTGCAGGGACTTGTTCGCCGGAAAGCTACGGTTCGGTGGCGAAAGCGGTGGAAAGGCGTACATTGGTTTGTGTGTAATTGATAATGAGTCTCAGGCTCATTTAACGAACTCCCTACCTTGGGCGTCAGAACTCAAGGAGGGGGTGGACGAGGTCGGGAAGGGTCGTAGCTGACTCGAACCTCATGGAGGACAGAGCAATGTCCCGCATCAGGTGTGGCTTGGTGGTTGCCCTTGCCTTGGCAGTGTCCGGGGGAGGGCATTTTCTTTCGGCCCAGAGGGGGTGGGGTGGATCGGGGCTGGGGTTGAACGGAGTAGGTCCCCGTCTGGGTGAGAACATCACACTGGCCCTGGAGAACCAGAGCCAACTTCAGCTCTCCCAGGAACAGGTCGATGCGTTGGGCCTGCTCCGGGAAGGCATCAACATGGATGTGGCCCCCCTCGAGGCGGAGATCGACGGGCTCAGGGCCAGTATCCTGGCCGGGGATGTGAATTCGGTGGAAGGGCTCAGCCTTCTCCAGGAGTTGTACACCCAGTACGACGTGGTAGCCGAGCCCTATCGGATCGAGGTTACGAACATCCTCACTCCGGCCCAACATGAGAGCCTGCAGGCCATCATGTGGCAGACCAGACCCTATGGAGGCAGAGGTCTCGGGCTGTATGGAGCAGGGGTCGTGGGAACCGGGCAGCCTCTGGGTCTGGGGCGCGGCATAGGCCTCGGTCGGGGCGTCGGGCTGGGCCGTGGCGGAGGCCTGTCTGACGGGCGCGATGTCGGACTCGGCTATGGACGTGGTGTCGGACTTGGCTATGGACGTGGTATTGGCCTCGGCTATGGACGCGGCGTCGGGCGAGGTCTGGGCAGGGGCGCCGGAAGGGGTTTGGGCCTGAGGTGGAGGTGATGATGACCCGTTCAGGGTGATCTCGCACCGAAGATCCATTAAAACGGGGGGAAGCGGAAGCGGTCCGCCTCCCCCCATCTCCGTCTGGTGTTCCCCGCCCCTGGCGCCGTCAGGCCCACGGCTTTCTCCAAAGGTCGCGCGCCACGAAACCGACTTGTTCCCGTCTTCCGTTCAGTGGTCCTGGGTGCCGCTATTCGCAATCCCTCGGAGAGAGTCCCCGAGGCGGTTGTGATCTTCGACGAGGATGCGGCAGGCAGCTTCCTCGGCCCGAAGGTTCTCGGCGAGAGCTTCCCAACCATCCACTGCCTGGTTGTATTCCTCGAAGGCCTCCAGGTAGATGGAGTACTCCTCCTGAGGGACGCCTCCCTGGTCCGGGTCCTCGAAGGCGTGGACCGCATACCGGAGCGAATCCACGAGTAGATCGAAGGCGAAGAATTCCTTTTGGGTCCGGGTGAGGGCGACCTTGCAGGAATCTGCCGAGAATCTCGCGGATTGAAGGGAATCCCGAAGAGCCTGCATCTCCCCCCGCCTCTGGTTCTGTTGGAGGACCGGACCACCGGTGAGGACGGCGAAGGCCAGTAGGGCGAGGGCTCCGAGGGCGATGAAGATCCGCTTCATGCTTCCTCCGCCAGGCTCTCGGCCATGGCACGGATGTGGGCTGGTGTGGTTCCGCAGCATCCACCGATGAGTCGGACTCCCATCTGTCTGAGCCGTAACGCGTGCTTGGCCATGATCTCCGGGCTACCGTCGTACGCGACCTCCCCATCCACCCATGCGGGCTTTCCGGCGTTGGATTTGGCGATGAGGGGGATTCCGGCATCCAAGGTTGTCATGGTCGCCATCACTTCCTCGATTTCCTCCGGTCCATTACCGCAGTTGGCACCTACGGCGGCCAGGCCGAGCTCGGCAAGCTCAGACAGGGCTTGCTCGGGGGAAATGCCCATCATGGTCCTTCCGCCGGCGTCGAAAGACATGGTGGCGGCGATGGGAAGGTCGGATCGGTCCCGGGCGCCGAGAACAGCGGCTCTTAGCTCCAGGAGGTCGCCCATGGTCTCGATCCAGAGGAGATCCACGCCTCCCGCCCCCAGGCCGCTGGCCTGCTCCGCGAACCCGGCTCTCGCTCTGTCGGCAGTGAGTGCACCAAGTGGCTCCATCATCTCTCCCGTCGGCCCCATGGATCCGGCCACCAGGCGGGAGGACCCGGAACCGGCGGCGTCGCGAGCACTCACGGCCACCTGCCCAGCCGCCCGATTCAACTCGAAGGTGCTGTCGGCCAGGCCGTGACGGGCGAGACGGAAAGGGTTTCCACCGAACGAGTTGGTCAGGATGACCCGAGCGCCAGCCTCCAGGTAGGCCGTGTGGGATTCTCGTACATGGCCGGCGTTGGAGAGGTTCCATGCCTCCGGCGCCGCGCCGGACTGAAGTCCGGCCTGTATCAGGAGAGTTCCCATAGCCCCGTCGAGGACAAGGTATGGCTCCTCTTCCAGGAGACTCGAGAGTGCGTCCATGTGTCCGGTACCTCCTCGAATCTGAAGCCCTTACTTCGGCTGGGCTCTGACCGATGGATGTTGAACATTCCAGTGAGGCCGGGCAACTGCAAGTGGCGGAGGGGACTCCGCTTGCCACCCCTTTTTCGGGCGGGCATTTTGCCTGCCGACCCTTCGCCTCTCCTCGGGCTGGCTCGAGGCGAAAAAAAAGCCCGGACCGAAGCCGTGCGTGAATGGACCGGATGCTCGACGTCACGGACTGGCCCTCAGCCCTCGAAGAAGGTTCATGGCTCCTTTTAGAGTCGGCATCGACAGCTACTGCCTGACCTCGCGAAAGTGGGATCCTTTCACTCTCCTGGATTGGGTCAGGGACCGAGGTGGAGAGGGGGTCCAGTTCTCGGAAGTCCACCTTCCGCCAGGGAGGGAGGTCGACCAAGCCTTCCTTGCCGAGCTGGCCGATGCCGGCCGGGAACGGGAGATGTATCTGGAGTGGGGTGGGGGACAGCACGTTCCGTTCGACACCGGAACCTGGCGACCCAAGGATCTGTTTCCGGGAAACCGATTGGCCGCGGAGCAGGCCAGGGCCCTCGGAACCGATGTGGTCCGATCCTGCTCCGGTGGTTTCTTCCGGTGGTCCGATGAAGCCCCTTCCACGGAGATTCTGATCGAGGCCATGGCCAGGGCCCTCCGGCCCCAGCGTTCAGTCTTCGAGGATCTTGAAGTAACCCTGGCAATCGAGCTCCATTTCGAGTTCACGACCTTCGAGCTCCTCAGGCTCTTCGAAATGTGTGATGCCGAGCCCGGAGGGTGGCTGGGGATCTGCCTGGACACGTTCAACATGCTCCCGATGCTGGAAGACCCGGTGTTGGGCACGGAGAGAGCGCTTCCCTGGGTGGTGGCTACGCACGTCAAGGACGGTGGAGTGGTCCTGGACGACGGCCGATTGCTCACTTTTCCGACCGAGGTTGGACAGGGCATCGTGGATTTCGATTCCATTCTCGGGCTTTTGGCCGGCGTCGGGCGGCCCATCAACCTCTCTGTTGAAGACCATGGGGGGAGCTTCACGACTTTCTTCTTCGACGAGAGGTTCCTGCGACGGTTTCCCGACCTGGGACCGGAGGAGCGTAGCCGGCTGATCTCGGCAGCCCGGGAGGGAGGGGCCAGGCTGGAGAGAGGGGCCCTCACCATCACGGACAGAGCCGATTGGCCAGGTATGTGCGAGGAGAGAACGCAGCGGGGGATGGGCTACCTCAAGCGCTTAGTGCAGGGAACGGGGGAGGGGCCGGCGTGACCGAAGTCAGAAGAGACGCTCACCGCCGGTTTCTTTACAGAGGTCCAGAGGATCTCCAACGAGACATCGAGGCGCTTGGGTTGTCGATTCCGTGGAGCGATGATTTTTCCCCGCTCCTGGAACCGGTCCGGGTCGGCGATAGGACCCTGCCCAACCGTCTTGCGGTTCATCCCATGGAAGGGTTCGATGCCAGGTTGGATGGAGGGCCGGGCGAGCGGGCTTTTCGCCGATACCGGCGGTTTGCGTCGGGCGGCAGCGGACTGGTCTGGTTCGAGGCCACGGCCGTGATGGAAGAGGCTCGCTCGAATCCACATCAGCTCTGGATTCACTCTGGGAACGTCGGCGACTTCGAGGCCCTCGTCTCCAAGGCACGGGGAGCGGCGTCGGAGGCCATGGGCTCGAGCCACAAGCCACTTTTCGTTCTTCAACTCACTCACTCGGGCCGGTGGTCCAGGCCGGGTGAGGTCCGAAAACCCGTCATCGCTCACCACAACGAGATGCTCGACGGGATGGTTGGCATCCACCCCAATGACGAGGTCATCGCCGACGAAGAGCTGGGCCGAATCCAGGACGTGTTCCTGGAAGCGGCACGGTTTGCGGGGGCGGCCGGATTCGACGGAGTGGACGTCAAAGCCTGCCACGGATACCTGATCTCGGAGCTGCTGGCTGCACACACGCGGGAGGGTCGGTACGGAGGCCCCCTGGACAACCGGGCACGGTTTCTCCTTGAAACGGTGGAGAAGATCCGAACGGCGGCGCCCGGGCTCATGGTCACCTCACGGATTAACGTCTTCGACGGCCTTCCTCACCCCTACGGTTTTGGGGTTTCCCGAGAGGATGCCGACGTGTGGGACCTGACCGAGCCCCGGGCCGTGCTGTCGCATCTCCAGGATCTCGGCTGCCCCATGGTCAACGTCACGCTGGGGGTGCCGTACTGCAGACCTCACCTGGGGAGGCCGTTCAACCGCTCGGTCCCCGGGTCCCCTTCAGCGCCGGAACATCCTCTGGTTGGCATCGCCCGATTCCAGGAGGTGACCGGGGAACTCCAGAGGGCCGTAACCGATTTGCCGATCGTCGGGACCGGGTACAGCTGGCTCAGACAGTTTTTCCCCCACGTGGGTGCTGGCGCCGTCCATGAGGGCGGGGTCAGCATCGTCGGTCTGGGCCGAATGGCCTTCGCCTATCCGGACTTCGCGAAGGATCTCGTCGACAGAGGATATCTGGACGGAAAGAAAGTGTGCGTCGGATGCTCGGGTTGCACCCAGCTCATGAAAGCTGGAATGGAGTCGGGCTGTGTGGTTCGGGATGGGGATCTCTACCAGCTTCCCAGGAACCGGCCTTGAATAGGAGGCTCGGTGTGAGCATGGGAAACGGAAAGGTTGGAGCATCGTGAGAGATGTGGTGGGGGCGCCGACCCTCCAGGACTTCGGGTCCACCGAGTTGCCGGTTCGTTCCCTGAACACCTTGGTCGTGGGAAGTGGGGCCGCGGCAAGGAAGGCCGCGCTTCAACTGCTTCGGCTCGGGGTCACCGATATCGCGCTGGTCACCGACAGATGGAACGGCGGCACGTCGTTCGACGCCGGTTCCGACAAGCAGACCTATTACAAACTCGGCCTCTCCGGCCGGCCGGATTCGGCCACGGACCTGGCCCACGACCTCTGGGCCGGGACGTGCATGCACGGCGACATCGCTCTTTGTGAAGCCATGGGTTCGGCTCGGGCTTTCTATGATCTGGTGGAGCTGGGAGTGCCGTTTCCCCACGACCGATACGGCGGCTATCCGGGCTACCGAACGGACCATGACCAACGGAGGCGAGCTACGTCGGCCGGCCCCCTCACTTCGAAGCTCATGTGCGAGCGCCTCGGAGGTGCCCTGGAGGCAGCAGGGCTCAGGGTGTTCGACCGACACCAGGTGGTGGCTCTTCTGACTCGGGAAGGGGAAAGCGGGGAACCCGTCGTTTGTGGCGCCGTCGCTGTCGACAAGGAGAGGTTGAAGCTGCCTGCCGGTGGCGTGGATCAGGGATTCGGTCTGGTTGTCTTCAACGCACGGAATGTGATTCTCGCCACGGGCGGACCGGGCGGGATGTATCGGGACTCGGTGTACCCGCAAAGCCAGCGTGGATCGATAGGAATGGCCCTGAGGATCGGTGCCCATGCCCAGAATCTCACCGAATCCCAGTTTGGCTTGGCCTCGGTGGGGTTCCGATGGAACCTCTCGGGGAGCTACCAGCAGGTGATCCCCCGGTACATCTCCACCGACCAGAACGGGAGGAACGAGAAAGAGTTCCTGAACGCCCACTTCCCCGATATGCCGGCGCTGGCTTCGGCCGTATTCCGAAAAGGGTATGAGTGGCCTTTCGATTCCGAGAAAGTGTCGGGATACGGTTCATCCCTCATCGACCTATTGGTTTTTCGGGAAACGCAGGCGGGCCGCAGAGTCTATCTGGATTTCACCACGGATGCGTCGGGGGGCGATGGGTTGGAGCGGTTCAACCTCGAGCACCTGGACGACGAAGCCCGGACGTATCTCAAGAATTCCGGCGCTCTGGCCGACTCGCCCATCCATCGTCTGGCGGCTCTCAACCAACCTTCCATCGACCTCTTCCGGAGCCACGGCATCGACCTTGGCCAGGACCGTCTGGAAATCGCCGTATGTGCTCAGCACAACAACGGTGGCCTCACGGGAAACGTCTGGTGGGAGTCCAACGTGGGCCATCTCTTTCCGATCGGGGAAGTCTGCGGCACCCATGGTGTGAGACGCCCCGGTGGTTCGGCGCTGAACGCGGGCCAGGTCGGGGCGCTTCGGGCGGCCTCCTATATCGCAGCCCACTATGGCGGCTCCCCATATGCGGAGGAGGACTTCGCCGAAGCAGTGAGGGGGCAAGTGGGCGAGTGCCTGGAATTCGCGGAGCGTGTGAGTGGGGAAGCGAAACCTAGGAAACACCTTTCTCCGGCCCAGGTCATCACCGACGTCCAGAACCGGATGAGTCGGTATGGCGGGCATGTGCGGGAGCGTCCCCGGGTCGAGGAAGGTGTGGAGTCGGCCTGGAAACTGGTGCGAGATCTTCCGGCCAGGCTTCGGGTGAGCGATATGAGGGCCTTGTCCACGGCTTTCTGGGCGGCGGACCTCGCCCTCAGCCACGTGGTCTACCTGGAAGCGGTGAAACAGTATCTGGAGGCCGGCGGTGGCTCGCGAGGTTCGTTCCTGGTTCTCGACGCGACCGGGGAGCTGCCCTGTTCGACCCTGGAAGAGGATTGGCGGTTCGCCAAGCTGGATTCGGAGGCAGCGGTGAGCCGTGAGATACTGGAAGTCTGGGTTGAGGAAGCGGAGAAGGTCTCCACTCGATGGGTTCCGGTACGGCCGGTGCCGTCCGAAGAGGGGTGGTTCGAGGAGATCTGGAAGGAGTACCGGGGAGGGAGGATCATCCGCTGATGGAAAGGAGCCCGAACGTGGAGCGGAATCCGGTGAATCACGGGGGCAGTAGAGAGTCGGGAGGATCCGCGGACAGGAGACCCTGTGCTCTCGTGACCGGGGCAGGCAGGGGCATCGGCCGGGGGATCGCTCTGGCCCTGGCCCGGGACGGATACGACATCGCCGGGAACGACATCTCGTA
>Ga0180436_10005989_pt1 | contig 10650 bp, 7 predicted proteins | sample SS_ome_2_FD_132434 | JGI IMG/M metagenome (GOLD analysis project Ga0180436, IMG submission 132434) | Hypersaline lake sediment archaeal communities from the Salton Sea, California, USA - SS_3_S_2 metaG | ecosystem: Environmental > Aquatic > Non-marine Saline and Alkaline > Hypersaline > Sediment...
ATCCAGGTGATAGACGAGATCCGGTAGCGTCCGAACCAGCGATGGTTCGATGGTCAACTCATGATGGTCGGTTCGGTATTTGCGGGCAACCATAGCGGCATAGGGCAGCTCACTGTAGTCTTCATAGGGAACATCACCGGAGAATGTTTTAAACGCTTCCGTGGATGCTTTACGCATCATGGCGACCACCAGGCTTGAATCCATACCGCCGCTCAAAAATGCACCCACGGGCACGTCACTCACCAAATGATACTGAACGGTTTCGGCCATTTTATCTTCAAGCCCATTGAGGATCTCTTGAAAATCGCCATCCATCTTGGGCTCGTAGGACAGGTTCCAGTAGCGTTCTACGCGTACGCCGCCGTCTTTATACGTCAGCGTGTGCCCCGGCGGCAACTTCCGAATCCGGCGAAACATGGACCGGGGCGACGTAATCACGCGAATGGTCAGGTACTCATAAAGCGCATCCGGATCCAGTTCACGCAGGGATGGATCCAAAGCCAGCAGGGCTTTTATTTCGGAAGCAAAAGCAAAGCGTGTGCCGTCATGAAAATAGTATAGCGGTTTCTGCCCCAGGTGGTCCCGGGCAATAAACAACGAACCTTCGGTCTGATCGTATATGGCAAACGCAAACATGCCCCGGAGTTTTTGTACGCATGCCTCGCCAATATCTTCATACAGGTGCAAAATGACTTCGGTATCGCTTTTAGTTTTGAAATGATGCCGGTCTTCAATTTCCGGTTTGATGGTCTGGTAATTGTAAATCTCGCCGTTAAAGACAATCATTTTGGACCCATCCTCATTGGCGATGGGCTGCTGCCCGCCAGCCAGATCGATGATGGAGAGGCGGCGGTGCCCCAGACCGGCTCGCCGGTCTGGACTGACATAGATCCCTGAATCGTCCGGCCCCCGATGACTCAGGGCGTCGTTCATACACATGATGTCCTGCGGGCTTACCCCCTGGGGGTTCATATATCCGTCAATGCCGCACATAATAAAATCCTTTCAGGATTTTATGGGATGCAATTTATTTCGTTGGAATTATTTCGGTTGGCTGCTTGCGAATTTTTTCCAAATCCAAAGATTTGCGCTCGTTTAAGTAATACAGGCCGCCGATGAGGCTCAAGGCGATGAGAAGGGTCCGGATGAGCAGCATCACCATCAAAGCCCGATTGAAATCCATCCCCAGACGGCTGACAACGTAGATAAAGGAGCCGTCCATCAGACCGATACCATTGATGGAAATGGGGAGCACGGCCACCAGATTGCTGACCGCCACGGCCAGCATGAGCTTGAATGGATCGAGTCGCCCACCGACAGCCCAAATGAGCATCATCATCCAAAAAAAAGTAAAGATATGAAACAGAAAAGATATCAGAACGACCTGAGAGGTCTCACGGGGATGTCGACGATAATCACCGAGATGCTGGAGCAGGATTTTTATTTTCTGTGGGAATTTAGGATGGGATGCAAATCTGCTTGCAATTTTTTTTGAAAACAGCAGCATAAGAACCGAACCGGCCATAACCGCTCCGAAAATGAACAGCACCATCTCAATTTCCGGCTGTCTTGTCTGAGACTGGAACCATACCACCACACCCCCGAAGAAACCCAATATCACCAGCGCGATGATACCGGTCATGCGTTCGTTCACAACCGCCAGGACGGCCGCAGTCTTGGATGCCGCCACCTGGTAGGTCTTGTAAACACGGTAGGTATCACCGCCGATACTGCTGGGTAAAAAATTGTTAAAAAACACTGCGATAAAATAGTAACGACGCAAATGGATAAATCCAAAATTTTCTCCATGAAGTCTCAGCAGCACCTGCCATTTGTAGGCACTGATACTGACATTCAAGACCATACTGAGGAATACCACCAGAATCAGGGCCGGGTCTGCCCGGCGAGCGGTTTCGAAAATAGTGGACCAGTCCGCTTGCCAAATAATCAGGCCGCAGAGTGCCAGGGTCACCAGTAGTTTGGCCGCCAGGATGAGTTGTTTGCGAATTTTCCCTCTCAGGACGCGATCTTGCTTCTGTTTATTACCTGAATCTTGCATGAAATTTGAAATTTAACTCATGTGCTTACACCTTACAGCCTTCTGCTTCAACAGGCCATTCTTGTCGTTCCCACGTAAGCGGGAACCCAAATAAAACCATTAGTTAAGGGCTAAAACTGGATCCCCTTTTCCAAGGGGATGACGACAACGGTAACCGTAGAATTGATTTGGCTTAAGGTGTTTAGCCCTTACTGTCATTCCCATGAAAGCTTGTCCCCTCGAAGGAGGGGACAAGTTTTTTCGGGGATGACAACCGTTTAAGTGATAAATCGCAAATAACATTGATAAAATTGTTAACGCGGCGAAGCCGCATCGTATAACATAAGGGAACAAAATGTTATTCACGATAACGGATCACCTTGCAGGGTACGCCCACGGCCACGGCAAAATCCGGTATGTCATTGTTGACCACGGCACCAGCGCCGATAACGACGCCCTCACCCAGCGACACGCCATCCAGAACAGTGGCACCGCTTCCCAGCCACGAAAATTTACCGATCCGGACCGGGCCGGTGGTATAGGCGCCCTGATCCATCACGGGTACATCCAGACGTTCGGTGTGGTAAAGTCCCGTGCTGACGGATATATTTCCGGCGGTGAGAACCGCTTCGCCAATATCAACACCATCTTGGGATACGATCACGGAATTGGCCCCCAAACTGGTTCTTTTCCCAATATGGATCGGACCGGCCTTGGCTTGGATCGTGCATCCCCGGTTGATGATCACACCATCATCGATTGCAAGCCCCTCTTCGCCGGCGCCGCGGGCATCGATGAGACAATTGTCATCAATCGTTACATCGCGACCGATGCGCATGTTTTGCGTATGCCGCAAAACCACATTCCGACCGATGATCAAACCCTTCCCGACGGATTTGAATAGACCGGGGTAGAAAAGTTTTCGCAAAAAAAAGCCGGCGGCCCCTGGTAAAGGACCCAATAGACCGGTAAGCAATTCGTAGCGCAGCAGGGCTACATACGAGTCCGATCCCACCGTCATATCCATGTAGGTCTTGACGGGGGAGTCCTTGCCGCGACGTAAGCGCTCGCGAATAATGGTACCGCTGTCCAGATCTTTCATTTGTATGCGATGGCCCCGATTTTTTTTGAAAACAGCCGGTTGTTTTTGCCGTAAAAAAGAAAACTCAGCCGAAACAGGACAGTTAGAAAAAGGTCCAGGGTCAAACCGACATAGTTGATGGGATTCTTGAAAAAAATGTAGAGTTTCAACGGAAACACACGGGTACCTCTAAATCCGCTATAATCGAGTATCTGCTTGAGGCTGTATTCCGTAAAGGTGTTAAAGTGATCAAAATTTTGGGCCAGGGCCTCTGAGCCCGTTATTGGATTGGCACCGTTCAGGCTGTGGACGATCACCGCACCGCCAGTTTTCAGGTTCCGATGACAAAGCGTGAAAAACCTCACCATTTCCTCTTTAGTCAAATGGTTGATTTCCTGTTCCGCAAAGATCAGATCAAATGGCTCGGAATTGTCCGTTAAGTATTCAAAAGCGAACCGGGCTTCGCAATTCAATCCACGCTTGCGGGCGTATTCAATTTTTTGGGGGTCCGAGTCGATACCCAGGATGTCGGTGTAGCCCCGATCGCTCAGGAGCTGCAGCAGGTATCCGTATCCGCAACTGACGGCCAGTATCCGGGCTGCCTTGTTGGTGGTGACATGTCGCAAGTAATTGTGCCGATAAAATTCGCCGTAAGACCCAAACCCTTTGTCGATGTTGCTGGGCGCTTCCCAGAAACTGTCAAAGGCTTCAGTTCGGGCCGTCAGCGGAATGGTGCGGCTTAAATGCGTTGGTGCAGGTGAATGCGCCGCTTCGTTCGCCGCAACCGTTTTCGTCTCGCCATCCTTTAGCAGCCCCATGTCGCGATACCAATCGGCCGTCTTGCAGGCACCTTCATAAAAGCTTACCCGCGGCGTGAAGTTCAAAATCTGCACCGCTTTCTTTTGTTTGAAGCGAAAGCTCTTTTTAAAAAAATCCATGCGTCGGCGATGCAACGGTGGTTGAATGCCCAGGGGCTTCAACAGCGTCTCCAGAATAATCGCCGCCAGCCAAAAGGGCCAAAAAGGAAAGCGTAGTTTTGGTGGTGTGGTTTGAACACTTTCGGCAATGGTTGCCACCATCTCGTTGGTGGTGATCGGTTCATTGCCCACCAGCAAGAAAACTTCTCCGCTTGCGCGCTGGTTTTCGGCGGCCAGCAAAAAGCCCTCAATCAGGTCGTCGATATAGATCAACTGATGCAGATTTTGACCGGCCCCGATCATGAAAAAAAACCGACTGGTCACGGCTTTAAACAATTTCAGCAGGCGCCGATCTCCAGGGCCGTAGGTTTCCGATATGCGGATGACCACCACCTGCAGCTTGTCCTGATAGGAAAGCACCAGCTTCTCACCGGCCAACTTGGTTGTACCGTAGATGTTGTCGGGCCGGCAGGGGGTCATTTCGTCGATCTCCCCCTGAACGCTGCCAAATACGCCAATGGTGCTGCCGTGCACAAAGCGTTGGACACCGCTGGCCACACTTACATCTAACAGGTTTCGGGTTCCTTCCACATTCACATCCTGGAAAACCTGGTCCGGCACATTGGCTTCATGCTGGGCCGCCGCCAGATGAAAAACGATATCAATGTCCGCAATAACCTCTTTCAACTTAACCTTATCGGTGACGGATCCCAGCACCACCCGAATTCCCTCGGTTTCGAGAAACTGGTGATTCAAGGACTCGGCCTCGGTGTTGACCTGTCCGTACACCGTGCAGTCAAAACCCTTTGCTTTGGCTGCCAGTGCCAGGCGTGATCCGATAAATCCTGTTCCGCCGGTGATGAGCACATTCATGATGAACCTCGCCTTGCTGCCATCATTTGATCATAGATAGCGGTGTAATTTTGGGCGCACGTGGAAATGAAATACTGTTTTTTAACATAGCCGCGATTGTGTTGACCAATTTTGCGGCGCAGGGACGCCTGATCCACCAGTTGCATCAGTCTTGCCTTGAACTCGACCAGCCGGCCCAGGCTCACCACATATCCGGTGCGATCGTTTTGCAAGTAATCCACCTGCCCGCCCCGGTCGTAGCAGACAACCGGAAGCCCGCAGGCCATGGCCTCCAGAAATACGATGCCGAATCCTTCATGTTGGCTGGTGGACACATAGCAGTCACTGATACTGAGCAGCTGAAATTTTTCGGCATCTGTGACAAAGCCGGCGAACCGAACCCGCTCAGAAATTCCCAGTTGGTCGACCCGGGATTGCAATGTTTTCTTCTCGGGGCCGTCTCCGATGACGATCAGCTTCAAATGCGGATTGTGGATCGATCCGATCAAATCCAGCAACTCTGCAACCGCTTTGCGGGCCACGAGACGCCCCACGGTAACCAACAAAATATCATCCGGGCTAAAGCCATGGTCCTGCCTCGTTTTCTGCTGAAAAGCGGGTTCGGGAATCCCCAGGGAGACAACATCGATTGGTTTGTTCGGCCGGTAGTAGCGGTTTGCCCTGTCGCGGATATCGGTGGAAAGCGCCACCACGCGATCGGATCGGTTGATCATGTTCTGCACCACATCATGTAATACCAGCGTATTGTGGGGGGACAATTTTTTACTGGGATCATACACATCCCCACCCAGAAGTGACAGCACATGAGGTTTGTTGAACGCCTTGGCCAGCATTAATCCCGACGGCGCCGACGGGATGGCAAAATGGGAATGAACCAGATCGAATGAAGAGAGCTTGAGATGGCGAAGCCCTTTCCAAATACTGCTGGGCAGAAAGGAAAGCATGGAGACCAGGCTGGCCGCGTTGGGATCATTCCGCATCATGACGGGTACGCGCACAATTCTCACATTTTGAATCTCCTCGCTCGTTTTTTGACCTTTGAAGCGGGAGGTGAGAACAGTGATTTCGTGGTTCGGGGCCAATTCCTCGGCCAGCTGGCTGCAGAAAACGCCACCACCCCCACCCAGGGGTGGATATTCATAATTCACCATCAGTATCTTCATACCGTAAGTCCTGCTACGAATCTGCTCCCTGAAACTGGTTTTTAACCGCCTCGATCTCGGACGCCCGGCGACCGGGGTCCCAACCCAGTTCTGCGGCCATGAGGTCGGCACAGACCGTGATGGCATCGTCGCCCGGGTAGGCGCCACTGGCCAATTCCGTCCGCCGGTAGACCACGTCGCTGAGGTGCAGGGCCATTTCTTCTTTTAGGGCGTAGAGTACTGCCGCTTTAATGGTCTCGGTGGAACCGATGGGGGTCAGCAGATTGGGATCTGCCTCACCCAGCGCAAGAACCTGTGGTACAGCCGAACCGTAATTTTGGGACAGGGCCTCAGCCGCACGGGTGCCAAAAAAAGAAGCGTATCGCTCTTGGATCGCGTTGACATGGGATGCAACCCGATCGATGTCGCCACCATAAACGGGTATCCGTGCTGTCTTCGAGGGGGCGCCCCTGCGGTTCAATTTTCTCAGGATCATATCGACGGCTTTTTCGGCCATACCCCTGGCCGTCGTGGCCCGCACACCGATCAACGTTACCAGTCCTTCGATCTGAAAGCTGTCGGCATGATCACACAGCACCGAACGCTTGCCATAGCTCAGGTTTTTGCTGCCGTCCTGACTATCACCAAAAAGAGTCAATCCGGCGTTCCAGCGCACGACATCTTTCAGATTCAGATTTAGATGCGGATAGGCCTCATTGACCTCGTCCAGGAATTCCCCCAGATCATTGCGTGTTACGGTGAATTGATCCGGGTCTCCGTTATACACCACATGCCATACGCCCACCAGGGAATAGTCCCGCCAGGGCGCTATAAATAAATGCCGTTTTTCTCTGCTTAAAACTGCATCCGGGTCGGATGTGCGGCCGGATACGGCCAGGCCGTAGATGTCATGCAGTTTCTTTCGAACAATGAAGCACGCATCCCGGGAAAAGGTTTGTCGGGTTCCCATGCCTAGAGCCGGTTGTTGATCAAGCAGCCTTTCTGACCAGGGGCCAGCTGCGTTTAAAACCACACGGCCAGAAATATCGAGGCTGTCACCGCTTTCTCTATCTAGTGCTTGAATACCGATCACCCGCTTATCTTTGATGTGAAATTTTTGGGCCTCCACATAGTTTGCCGCCACAGCACCGGCTTCCACAGCCGACTGCACGAATGCCAGCACCAGCCTGGGAGGGTTCAGCATCTGTCCATCGGCAAAAATGCCGGCACCGGTCAATCCATCCGGATCCAGTTGGGGAAAATGCTGCAACACCTGATTTCGTGAAATGGTCGAACTTGCTGGAACGCGTCTGTCCGGATCGGTGATACGGGCGTTGCGATCAAAGGTCAACAGATCGTACAAGCTTAGCCCCGCTTTCAACACCGGTTTGCTTTTAGATCCGTATCCATAGGTGGGAACGATTATCGGCAGGGGTTTAACCAGATGGGGTGCGATCCGCAACAATATGTTCCGTTCCCGGCTGGATTCCCGTACCCGTTTGATATCCATATGCTGCAGATAACGGATGCCGCCATGCACAATCTTGAAATGATTGGCGGAAGCAGCCTGGCAAAAATCACTCCGTTCCACCAGGGCCACGCTGAGCCCCCTCGAGGATGCTTCCCAGGCGGCGCAGGCGCCAAAAGCCCCCCCACCCACAACGACAACGTCAAATTGCTTGTCCGTCAGACTACCAATATCTCTTTTCATAATTGTCTCAAATCATGCTCAACCATTTCCGCCACCAATTGCTCCAACGAGGTTGCACACGACCATTGCAGATTATGCTTGGCTTTGCCTATGTCGCCCTTCAGGACGACCTCCTCGGCCGGACGGTATAAAGACGGATCGACAACGAGATACTCACGATAATCCAGCCCCAGGTGCGAGAAGGCCAACTCCAGAAACTCGGCCACGGAATGACTCTGCCCCGTGGCAATCACATAGTCCTCTGGCTTGTCCTGTTGAAGCATCAACCACATGGCCAGGACATAATCGGCCGAATGTCCCCAATCCCTTTGCGCCTCGATATTTCCCAACCGAATCTCAGATTCCAACCCCAGCTTGATTTTGGCTGCGTGCGATGTGATTTTGCGGGTGACGAACTCATAACCCCGCCGGGGCGATTCATGGTTAAACAGGATACCGCTGCACGCCCAAAAATTATGTACCTCCCGGTAATTCTTGGTTAAATAGTATCCGGCCACCTTTGATATCCCGTAGGGTGATCGCGGGTTGAAGGGTGTGTTCTCATTCTGGGGGCTCTCTTTGGCCTTGCCGAACATTTCGCTGGAGGCCGCAAAATAAAATCGACAATGCGGAGATAAACGTTTCAATGCGGAAAGGATGTAGTGGGTCCCATTGATATTGGTGTTGATGGTCGAAAACTCGTTGTCGAACGAATAGCTGACATAGCTTTGGGCCGCCAAGTGATAGCATTCGTCCGGACGGACCTTGTCCACCACATCGAAAATACTGGCAAAGCTTTCAATATTGGCGGCGTGCAGATTGATTTGGCCTAAAACCGGTTTCAATCGCTTGAGGCGATGACCAGGATCTTCGATGGCAATACGCCGGACGGTTCCATGAACCTCGTATCCTTTGGACAATAAAAGTTCTGCCAGATAGCTGCCATCCTGTCCACCGATTCCTGTTATGAGGGCTTTTTTCTTCATATTTTAGCGGGTCCCTTAAGTTTTCAAATAATCTCACGAATGGAATATTCTTTGCGGTGCCGTCCATATGTAAATGCAATGATCTCACCCAGCAATCCCACGCTGGCAGCCTGAATCCCTATGACGCTGAAGAGAATTGCCAATGGCAACACTGGTCTGTCACCAATCGGATTCCCAAAAAACAGTTTGTCAACAAAAACATAGCTGATTATGGCGATGCCGATCAAAAGAAAACTCAGGCCAATGGCACTGAAAAACCGCAGGGGCTTACGCGTGAAACGGGTATTGAAGTAGAGCGTCAGGATTTCCACGATCCGATTGAAATACATGGAGATACCGTACAAGCCTGTTTTGGCGTGATCCATGTGGTGATCGCATTTAATCTCGATGGTCCGGTAGCCATTCATGTCCGCCAGCACCGGCAAATAGGGGTATAAATCACCGTAAAAGCTCGTATGCTGCAGAACCTCGCGTCGCATCACTTTAACCTTGCAACCGAGGTCGTGAATTTTTGTGCTGGAAACGGCATTGACCAACGCATTGTAGGCCTTCGATTGAAACTGGTTGAACCAATTGTCCTTGCGTCTTTGACGCCAGGGGCTGACGATATCAACATCGGGCTGCTTAATCGTATCCAGCAACTTAGCAAGGGACGCGTTGGTAATCTGCTGATAGTTGCCGTAAATCACGATAACGTCACCGCCGCTTTCTTTCAAGGCTGACTTCAGGCAGACGGTATCGACAGCTCGATTGAGGAACTCCATATACTTTATCCGGTGGCTATGGTCGAGGCATTGGTCGATTTCATGCCTCAGCTGAAGTCCGGTGCCGTTGTTGATAATCAGTACGTCAAACGAATTTCCCGTGTGCGCGAAAAATTCGCACAGGCTCTCAATCATCCGGCTCGTACCGGCATGGTGCTCATCGATCATCAGGATCAGGGAATAGTCCACCGGGGTGATGGGATAAGCTGTCAACTCCTGCAGGGTTTGGAATTCAGTCTGAATTGTTTGGGGTGTATTCAATACGATACCTTCAGGAGCGGTTGTTCATTTGTAACTTTCGGCGGGTCACTTCCGCCAATTGGGTATGCGACAGATCGCTGGTGCCAACCACCAGTTCGGCCAACACACCCAGCGTGATCAAATGAATAAACGCCATACCCGACAAGGCGGTCGAGATAAAGAAAAAGAGCGATTTTCCGGGTGTCCATTGCAGATGAAGCGCCATAACGGCTAAACTGCCGAATAAAATTGTTAGCACGAGAAACGGTATGGCTGTCACGGCAAAGCCTTTGAGCGGCTTCGAGGAAAACCGCACGATCAGGTTCATGGCGAAAATATCGCTGAACACCTTAAAAATACGATTGAACCCATATTTGGAAACGCCGTATTTGCGCGCACGATGGTTGACCGGAACTTCCAGGATGCGGGCGCCGGTCATGCTGGCCAGGGCTGGGAAAAATCGGTGCATCTCGCCATAGGCTTGGATCGTTTGGATGCACTTGGTGCGATAGGCTTTCAGCGAGCACCCATAGTCATGCAGCTTGACACCGGTTGTGATGGAAATGAGAAAATTGGCCACACGGGAGGGCAGGACGCGTGTAAAGTGATCCTGGCGGTTTTTGCGCCAGCCACTGACAATATCATAGCCGGCAGCAATACGCTCCAGCAGCAAAGGGATGTCGGCCGGATCGTTCTGCAGATCGCCGTCCATGGTCACGATGATCTCTCCACGGGCATGGTCGAATCCGGCCACCATGGCCGCGGTCTGACCAAAATTCCGCCGGAATCGAATGCCACGAAGCTCCGGTGTTCCCGTTTTCAGCGATTGAACGATCTCCCACGTCTGGTCACTGGATCCATCATCCACAAACAGGATTTCAAATGTATGCGCTGATCCGCGCATGACCTTCAGAATGGC
>Ga0180436_10005993_pt1 | contig 10647 bp, 10 predicted proteins | sample SS_ome_2_FD_132434 | JGI IMG/M metagenome (GOLD analysis project Ga0180436, IMG submission 132434) | Hypersaline lake sediment archaeal communities from the Salton Sea, California, USA - SS_3_S_2 metaG | ecosystem: Environmental > Aquatic > Non-marine Saline and Alkaline > Hypersaline >...
TCTTTTTCTTTAAAAATACTTTTTAAGTGCATGTTTATATTTGGAGTTGTCGTCTCAAACAATTCCGCCATAAGTTTTTGTGTTAGCCATAGATTTTCCTCAACAAACAATACATTAATTTTAATCTTGCCATCCTCGGTTTCATAAATTGCTATTTGATTTTCTTGTGATTTTCTTTTATTTTTCATATTTTTTAAGTGTCTTGGTTTTCAATAGCTATAATGATCTCCCTGGAAAGATCCTGCTGCCTTTCCTTTTCCTTTGATAAATAATCTTCGCCAAGCTCCTGTTTTAACCTTTCAATTTCTTCGGCAGTTTCTTTATTATTCTTTTCTGAACCGTATTCCAGATTTGCGATTCGGCGAAGGGTAAAATCAGATAAAGTGCCGTAATCCATGATATCTTCACGCAGGGTCCTTAAAAACTCCACATGGGGCATCAATTCATCACATGGCTTTGAGATGAAGCTTTTAAGGTTGTTTAATGCCCGCTGTTCCAGACTTTGCTCGCTGGCAGGAATAAACTTATACTCTCTTCTGATCCTTATTTTTTCATATGATCTCCAGAAATCTCCGCTTAAGGGCAGGGCAGGCTCTTCCTTTTTACATTTAATATGATCAAATATCTCTTCCAGGGTCATCTCATTGGCCTTATTCTTATTATCATAATTGACCATATTTATATACATCCTTCTTTTTTTAATAAAGACAAGCAATTCATTTTCCTCAAACCTCTTCCCCACTTTTATGCGCGGAGGAAATTTGCTTATCTCTTCTGCAAGCCCGGGAAATTGTTTTCGTATTTTTAAAAATTCTTTTAAGACCTTCGTATAGAATCCTTCATCCTCTAATAGGTCTGGGTTTTGTTGTATCCTTTCAAAAAGGCCGGCGGGAGTCGGCTCTTCATCAATATCGAATATCTTGGCATCTTCCCCCAGTGTATTGTGGATGAGGAACATCTTCTGCTCGGCGATCTCCCTGCTCTTAACGATTGTGGCGCCTTTTTCGGTAGGGAAAAAATTTATCAGATAGAGCTTATCGAAAACTTTCTTGCTTATTCGGTTAATGCGGCCAACACGCTGGATTACCCTGATAGGATTCCATGGGATGTCATAATTTATGACCATTCCGGCACGGTTCAGGTTATAGCCTTCCGATATCCTGTCTGTTGCCAGGAGGATATCATAATTATCTTCCTGTTCCCTGGCAGAAGCATCAAAATTATTATTTATATGGATTATTTTATTAGCAGACAGGTTCTTTCCAGCAACCAGCAGTTTTTTACCGAATCTTTTTTTCAGTATCGGTTCCAGATAATCTACAGTATCAATATATTCGGAAAATATTAATATCTTTCTTCCTGGCTCGCCTTTTTCCGGTTTTTCCTCCAGCACCTTTTCTATATTTTTTATAAGGCAGTCGGACTTTGGGTCTTCCCTTACCAGGTCTAATTCCAAAAGTTCCTTTAAAATAGTATCAAATAGTTCCTGATCAGATTTTATATGGGCTATAAAATCATCCTTATAAATAAACTTATTAACATTATATATCCGGTTGTTTTTAGGGTAATCGCCGCTGAGTAGCTTTTCGGCAAACTCAGCCAGCTTCTCTTCTATCTCCTCCATATCGAGATCGTATATCTTTTCTAATAATGCCCGGTCAAGGATGAATTTGCCTGTCTTATCTATGAATTCCAGGACATGCGCTGCAGCCTTCTTAAAATTTTTAATACTCTGTTCAAAAGAACCGAAAGAGCTTTCAAACCGCTTGACTATCAATCGCCGCATGAAATCATATAAGTTCTTCTGCTGGAAATACTGGATGTTTTCCTTTTCAGTTAATTTCTCTCCAATGATCTTCTCCCGCTTTACCTCGTATTCGAAAGGCCTGTAGATTGCGCCTTTAAACTTGCCGCCATTATCCGGTTCACCGAAGTATTCACCGATGATCCTGTTATAGAATTTCGATTGTCTTTCAGATAATTCAAAATACCATTCTTTTGGATTATCTATTTTTGACAGGTTTTTAACCTCTTCCTTATAAAAAGGATTATTCTTTAAATCCAGGCGGTTTCTTCGGATAATAACTGGTTCGATGACATCCCTTATTTGCTTTGCCAGATAGTGGGAATGCATCTTTACTCTGTCCAGTTCGATATTTTTGCCGTCAAACATGGCTTTATAATAATTCTGCGCCTTTTTTCTTTTTAACTCGTCTGGCGAATCCCAATATTTTTTGATGTAGCCCAGCCTGTCAAACATGCCTTTGAAATGCTTGAATTTATCTACAAGGTTATTTTCCAGTGTTATGGCTGATTTTTTTGGGACTATAAATAATTTAAGCAATGACAGGATGTCTGCCGGCCTGTTATTGAAAGGAGTAGCGGTAAGAAGAATAACTATTTTATTGCGGCAAATGTTTTTTAGGAATTCATAATCTTTTGTGTCCTGATTCCTGAAACGATGCGCTTCATCAATAATAATAATCTCGATATCTTTTGCTTTTTTAACGAATCTGGCAATACTTTCCAAATCCCCAAGAGACCTGACTTCCCAATCATATAGCCCGAACTCCTCTATATATTTCTTCCAGCCTGAATTCTTGTTTTTATCGCCAATAAGTCCGGGCGGACAGATAACAATTCCCCTTTTCCCAAGTTCTTTGGCAATAGAACAGGCAACTACAGTTTTTCCCAATCCCACAACATCAGCGATTATAACGCCGTTATTCTTTTCAATGATGGCCAGTGCCTGCTTTACAGCATCCAGCTGGTACCTGTACGGGATGTAGCCATTATCTTCCAGAAGCTTTACCAGTGACTGGCCGATCTCCTTTTGTTCAAATGAATCCAAATAGGTCTTCAGGACCAGGACAAAAGCTTCAAACGGGGTGATTTCTTTAACAAGAGTCTCGTTTTCTATTGTCTTGATCAACCTTCTTTTAGTGGTATTATCTTCTGTTATCTTTACGGCCTCATCCCATAATGTATCAAAATATTCTTCTGCATCTTCAAAACCATAATCACTTATTTCAACATTAAATTCTTCCTGGGTTGTAAGTCCGGCTCTTGTTAAATTGCTGCTTCCCGTTATAAATAGGTTTTTCCTGCCGATCTGGCCTTCTTCAAGCCTGAATATATATAATTTCGCATGATTATGATTATAGCTTTTCCGGATCACCAGTCTGTCTTTTTTTATTAATTCTACGAAAAACCTGGCCTGTTCATAGAATTCTTCCGTATCAAATTCTTCCCTATTTACAGAATTTCTTACAGACTGTAAAAATCTATAACTTTTTTCCTCGTCAGATGCTCCGCTATCCGTATCAGCTAATTCCAAAATACCCTTATTGGTCTTATCTACGTCTAAACCGACTAATACTTTTATTTTTGTATTGGTATTCTGCTTAATTCCATCATAGAGTTCATAAATACCGGAAAAATAGAAAAAGCCTACTAAAAATTTTAACTCATCGCTTTTAGAGATCAGCTCGACCAGGCGATTTTTCAGGCTTTCCGACTTGCTATTGGTTATAAAGTTTTTCATAACTCATCTCATTAGATCATCAGTGGTGACATCTTGACTTAAAAACTTTTCAGCTTTTTCACGATCAGGAACTACTAGGCCTCGGCTGATAAGCAGATCGATTTGTTTGACGCAGGAAAGCGGGGGTTTATTATATTTTTCCACAGCACCCCCAAATAAGAGAAAAAACCTGCCCAAAATGCGCATTAGCCCGAAAGCTGAGAGGCGTGGCAGGTATGTTAACCAGAATGTATCTTATATTTTTAAAGAATTCAAGCTTTTTTCTAATTTCACCTAACATTTATTATCTTCAGTAATTTCTACGATTTTTTATAAAATCTTCCAGATCCTCTGGTTTTATTTTCCACTGCCCGATCTTTACTGCCTTAATTTCCTTTCTGGCAATAAGGTCACGTACCCATTCTTCTGTTATATCAAGTCTTTTTGCCACTTCGGGTACAGTAAGATATTTTCTAAGGTCTTCCATAGCTACACCTCATATAGGTTTCGTGAATATAATATAAATCCCTTTGAATCCATATAAATCCATATTTTAGTCCTTGATACAGTCTCAGTCAAGTAAACGAATTGCTTTGAAGCGATTAAAAATCCGTGTGGGGATTTTCTTTAAAAATAGTTCGAATTTCGGCCAGAAAGCCCAGCCATTTAAGATACATCTTTCCTGGTCAATAGGACTATGCTCCCAATGGCACCGACCAAAAAAGCCAATTGAAATAGAATTACTGTACCATTTGCGACCCATCCAGTATTAGGGTTTTCTCCAAACAATACAGTATAAAGGTTACTCACGATCCAGGCTAAAGATACAATACTTAAAAAAATAAAAACTGCCGATGAGCCTGTAAGTATAAGAAATGCCTTTAAATTCTTTAAAAACTTTCCCTTTGATGCTAATACAATCAATATAATTCCCATAATAGCTTGTAGTAAAATAACAAAAAGAAACTTCCAGCCTATAAAAAAAGAAAGAAAAGGCAGATATGAATAAAACCCATAACTTGTTAAATACATGCTAAAAATTGACAGATAGGTTGTTAGAATAAAAAAGACAAATGTTATCCAGAAGATTATAATTATAGAAATGTTAATTCTGTTTTTCTCTACTTGCATCATTTACTTGACTATTCTTGTATTTAATAATTAGACCCTCACCCTGGTCTTTAGTCCCGTTCTTGTAATTATGGTTCTGACTAAGGATTCCCCAAAAACTAGCCCAGCCATTTCGGTAAAGCAGAATCTATTGGTTTATCAATATCTTATCTTTTTCAACAAGTTTCCCTGATATATGCTTATGAATAAGACTTGCTATTAGTGTCTGGTATGGAATTCCTTCTTTAAGAGCTTTTCTTTGGACATATTCAAGATCTCTTTGAGATATGCGAATATTTATTCTTTTATTTTTAAGAAATGTTGATTTGGCATATTCTGTATGTTTTTCTATAATTTTATCCATATCAGATATTTCAACATACTCATCATTTTGATAGTTATTTAATATTTCTTTTTCTTTATTATCAAGTTTATATTTCATTTCTTATATCCAAATATTTTTTTGCAGCCTTTCTGCTTGGAATAATTGGTTTTAAGAATATTTCTCTTTCAGTTTCAACGAAAGGCACAAGATATACACAATTATTTATTTCAACCACATAAATTTTTTGGCCATGGTATCCTGACTGATTTTTATGTTTTAATATGGCGCATAACTATCCATTTTCTCTGTAATAAATAACACCTTCAAAAGAGATGCCTCTTTCTTTTTTAAATTGTTCATTTTTATCATTATTCCAAGAATAATATTTCATGTATCATTTATAATCCATTGTGTGCTTTATATCAATCCAGTATTAGTCATATTTTTTATAAAAAAATCAGCCCGTGAAGCTAAAATTGCATTTCTAACTTCCTCCGCTCTCCCCAGCCACTCTCAGGCCTATAATGAATCATCAAGCACTTCTATTTGGAAAATCTTTGCATCATCCCACATTTCACAGGTCCTCTGAAAAGTCCACAGGTACTTTCCATCCCATGCCATTGCAAATGCACCATCCGCCACTCCATAGATCTCCCCCACAATCTCTCCATCCTCAGTTAATTTTATCAGTTTATCATAAACTGATATCCAGAAATAATCCCCGGTCCAGACAAAGGTACCCGGTATTCCCATATGATTTTCATCTTCCTTAAAATCAATTTTTCCTACTACTTGCCCTTGTTGATCTATTTTATAAAGCCTCATTCCGTCCCGGCTATGATATAGTATGTGCTCTCCATCATAGGCAAGTCCCATAGCCCCGCCTTCTTCCTTCTCAGGAACATCAAATGAGTCTAATACCCTGATGGAATCGCCTTCCAGTGTAAACTTAAACAATTTAAGTCTGCTAAAATCATTGGCCCAGAAATACTGCCCGTCAAATATCAGTCCCCTGGCAATTAATGTTTCGCCGCTGCTCTTAAATATTTTGGTCTCATCAGTAGAAGGATTTATTCGGACAAATCCTGGGTTTTCGGCAAAAGTAAATGTCCAGAGATAACCATCGGCATAGAAAAGAGACCAGCCAAAACCAAGACCTTCACCTACCCTCTTTACTACACGTCTGGTCTCATCTTCTTCATCATAAACATAGAGATACTGATCTTCGGGGTCACCCGGTATATATCCAAGTCCATGGTCCTTTATATCCTGGTAGTCAAAGACAGGTATTTCAAAATTGCCCTGCCCAAAATCATTTCCTTCTACTGTGGCAGTTGATTCTGACTCTGTTATTATTGCAGATTCTTTATTCCCAATATCTTCGAATCTATTATTTTTTACTATGGACTCCGAATCAGCAGTAATAGATATGACCTCATTATCATAACCAGTAAAATAATTATTTTCTATCAGAGAAGTCGTTTCCTGGGTATGGATTGCTACTCTGCCATTTCTAAAAATGTTGTTCCTGATAACAACATCTCTGTTGTAATGCTCCAGGGCGATCTCATGGTAGCCATTTTCATACAGGGTATTATTCTCAAAGGCCGGGCTTGACCTTTCTGCATACAGGCTCTCGCTGTTTGTCCATCTTACTATGGAATTTGTTATGGGAACTTCTGAATCAAATTGGCTGATTCCCATCTGGCTGAATTCAACTATGACATAGTCAAGTTTGCTGGTATTGGTATTTCTTAGAAATATTTCCCACCAGTCCCCGTTTATGGGCTCTTCTGAATCTGAAGTAAACCATATTTGATTATCTGGTTTACCCAGAGCCAACAAGGTACCGCCATTTACCTCCAGGCCCAACCTTTTTTCTGGTTCCTTATATCCCCTGTAATGCTTAAACATAACTCTTGTACCCGGTTCTATAGTAAGAGTAACTCCTTCAGGTACAATAATGCCGTTATTTACAATTATATCACCGCTCCAGGTCTCGTTCTGGGCAAGCATTCCACCTTTTATATTAACTTGCCCTGTTTCTTGCTGAGTGGCAATCTCTTCACCTTCTTTTACAATTTCCAAAGCATCAAACATATCCCCATCTTCATAATACTGTACTACACAGTGCCATATGTTTCCCGTACTGTCGCTTAATGTGATTTCAAATATGCCCGGGGCTTCCTCTATTACTTTATCCGGGCTGTATTCACCGCTGAGTTTAAACTCAGGGTCTCTCTCTATAATTGCCTCCCGGGCAGTCTGATAGGCACGCTCTTTTAGCTCGTCGGTTGATGGGCTCTTCTCTTCTTCATCTGTTTCCAGGACCTGTTCGCTGGTAGCTGGAGCTGCTCTGCAGCCTGTTAATGCGGGGGTGGCTAAAAGTATTATTACAAGAGTGGAAGATATGCATTTTAAGAGAAGATTTCCCTTCATTACTGAATACTATTTTTTAAATTTTAGATATTATAGTTTTATTATAGTAATATTATTTTTTTGAGTCTAATAATTTTTTATGGGCAGGTTTTAAAAGATTTAAATTTGTAATAGATGATTATTCGATATTGGTTGTTTAAATTATTATTTCTTTTCCTCAATAGATATTTTCCTAAATATTGCTATTTTTTTGATCAAGTCATAGGGTATCGTTGGATTTATTGGAAATTGTACTGATCCTTTTGCAGTTTTGTATTCTGCAAGCTCTTCTTTAAAATTTTCGATCCCGTCAGGGGTGGGATAAATCCTATATGCTCCTTCCAGGCAGAAAGATGCACTAGACTTTTTCCATTTAATCCAAATGTGGGTATTTGATAATTTATTGTTTCTTTTACTTCAGGAACAGCTTCTTTTATAACCTGCCTAATTTTTTCAAGAATATCCTGGATGCCTTTTGGGAAGGCTTTGATATATCCGTCAATACCATTTGGCTTTTCTTCTTTTTCCATTTATCTTTATTTCTTTTAAAATTTGGTTTGTAATTTCTTAAGCCCGGGCCAGCCATAGTATGGATTTTCTATACTAAGGCTCTACGATGGGTCTCTAGCAAAAAAAGGGGTAACCCGATCCAAAATACCTATACTCCTCTATTGATATTGTATATTTATTAGAATATTATAATTTTTGTATTTCTCTATTTTTTTCATTATCGAAATAGGACGGGTATATGCCTTTTGCAATAGATGTAACCGGTCTTTCTAAAAGTTATGGTAGCGTAAAAGCAGTAAAGAATATAGATTTTCATGTAAATAAAGGGGAGCTCTTTGCTTTCCTTGGTCCAAATGGTGCAGGGAAAACAACGACAATAGATATAATCTGTACACTATTAAGACCTGATAAGGGGAAGATATTTGTAAACGGTTATGAGCTGGGCTCAAATGATGGTGATATTCGAAAGAGTATAGGGGTAATTTTCCAGGATAGTATATTGGATGATCTACTTACTGTTAAAGAAAATCTTTTTATCAGGGGCAGTTTTTATGGTTTAGAAAGTGAGGATTTAAAAGAAGCTGTCGAATCAGCAGCAAAAGCAGCGGTTGTCACAAGTTTTATGAACCGCCCTTACGGGAAACTCTCAGGGGGACAAAGAAGACGTGCAGATATTGCAAGAGCTTTGATAAATACCCCAAAAATTCTATTCCTTGATGAACCTACCACCGGCCTTGACCCCCAGACCAGGAAAAGTGTCTGGGACACTATAAAAGACCTGCAAAAGACATCTGGATTGACTGTTTTTCTTACTACTCATTATATGGAGGAAGCTGCAAAAGCGGATTATGTTGCAGTCATTGACAATGGTATTATAGCTGCAAAAGGGACTCCTGCAGAATTGAGGGATAGATACAGTTCCGATTCTGTCCATATATATTCAAAAGATCCTTTCAAACTTTCAGAGTTTTTAAGAAGTAAGAATATTGATTTTTCTAAAAATGGCGGAGAATTCATAATAAATATCCCCAGCACTATTGAATCTCTTCCACTAATAAAAAAGGTAGAGACTATGATTTCTGGATTCGAGGTCATTGCAGGAAATATGGACGATGCTTTTGTGGCAATTACGGGCGGCTCTATGAGAGAGGATAATAGACATGAAAGTTGTCAGTAGTTTGACCAAAAGAAATATCAAACTATTTTTTAGGGATAGGACATCCGTTTTTTTCTCCCTGCTTGCAGTTTTAATAATATTTGGATTATTTGTACTCTTCTTAGGAAATTCCATGTCCCGGAGTTTTAACGATGTGCTTGGCACTTATTCCCGTTTTATTATTGACAGCTGGTTGATGGCCGGGATAATTTCGGTGACAGCTATAACAGCAACAATGGGTGCATTTGGTATCATGGTAGAGGACAGGACAAAAAAGATCTATAAAGATTTTTCCTCTGCACCAATCAAGCATTCGCAGTTAGTGGGGGGCTATATTTTCAGTTCTTTTATAATTGGATTCATTATGAGTCTTGCTGCACTTATTATTGCGGAAATCTATATTATGGTTAACGGCGGTTCCATGCTTGGCATAATGTCATTCTTGAAACTTTTCGGAGTGATGCTTATATCCACATTTGCGGCTACTTCGATGGTCTTTTTTATTGTTACTTTTTTCAAGAGCAATAGTGGTTTTTCTGCTGCAAGTACTGTAATAGGCACACTTATTGGTTTTTTGACAGGGATTTACATACCAGTAGGCAGGCTTCCTGAAAGCATCCAAAATGTCATCAAGATTTTTCCGGTAAGCCATTCAGCTGCTCTTTTCAGGCAGATAATGATGGAATCCCCAATGAATTCTGTATTCCGGTCCGCTCCTGTATCTGCAGTTTCTGATTTTAAGGATATTATGGGTGTTACTTTTAGTTTTGGTAGTATTGAGTTTACACCTTTTATGCATATACTCGTTTTGGTTATCACAGGTATTATTTTTTATATACTGGCGATAAAGAGGGTGTCTATTAAGAGATGATAGAATGGGGGTAATTTTATTAATGATAATACTATTATAATTTAGATTATGATATTTTATGACCATAATGCTCAGTCAGCCTGTGCACTCCACAAAATAGATGGCAGGTTCAAAGATTTTCGTGTCCCGGACTCCAGATGGACCGCCAGTGGTGCCGCACATTAAGTCATGCAGATAAAAAACTTGAGAAGTATCAAGTCTTTTCATCTGGCAAGTTCCTTAAATGCTCCAATATTATCTTTTAAAATACGGTCGGCAATAGATTCAAGATCTTCATTTGATGAAAATCCAAGATGTTCAAATTTTTTAAAGTCAATAAGTATAGAATAAGGTTTATTGTTTTTTAATATTATTACTGAACCCTTTTTATCTACCGTCCTTGCCACCTTAGAAAAGTTTTGATTAGCCTCAGTCAATGAGACTAAGTCTTTTTTATTCATTTTCCTCGGGTTAAAAGAAATATACATCTGGAGCCGCCAACTTATTTTCAAGGCTTTCGGATGTCCCGGTATCCTTATACATCTAGCTCGGATGTACAATTCGGGCAGCGCTTAGCCTTGATGTCGATAGATGAAAAGCAGAAAGGACATTCTTTTGTAGATACCTTTTTATCCTCTTTCTTCTTTAATCTATTTACAGCTTTTATGACAAAGAAAAGTACAAGGGCTATTATGATGAAGCTGATTATTGCATTTACAAAGACGCCATAGTTTAAGGTCACTGCCCCTGCTTCA
>Ga0180436_10005994_pt1 | contig 10644 bp, 11 predicted proteins | sample SS_ome_2_FD_132434 | JGI IMG/M metagenome (GOLD analysis project Ga0180436, IMG submission 132434) | Hypersaline lake sediment archaeal communities from the Salton Sea, California, USA - SS_3_S_2 metaG | ecosystem: Environmental > Aquatic > Non-marine Saline and Alkaline > Hypersaline >...
CCTCCCGAGGCGATGCGCCTGGCCAGAATCATCGACCGTGGGCCTTCCCGGCGATCATTGCGACAGATAGAGGCTTCCCCGGTGGAAACGCTGGTTGTCCATTTGGAAGAGCTGAGCAGTGAATTGCGTGAGAAATGGGAGGCTGCCGACTTAGGGGATTACGGGTTTTCCCGAGTTGGGCTTGTCGAAGATTCCCTGCTTTGGGAAAGAATTCCGGAAGACGAGGCCAGTTCGGTTCTATTGCGAAAAGGCCGACCGGACCGCAGAGGAAAAGTAGTTATAGAGGCGGCTGGACAGGTGATTGACATTGGCCGGGGAGGAACTGTCCTTTCATCACCGGCGCCCGGAGTGCAACCGGCGTTTCGTCAGTTCTTTCTGGAAGAAGATAGAATAGCCCTATTGGCCCCCAATGGGTTTTATCTCCAGGTTGACCCTGAAACCGGGCGGGTATCCGCTGACGGAAACGGCATCAGCGAAAATGCGGTATTCTCCAGGGAACAAGCAGGCAAAGGCCGCTTCAAGTTGAAAGCTCCCAACGGAACATACCTGTTCCTTGCGGATCGGGAGTTGAACGCCGCGCCGGAATCGGCCGAACAGGCTGCGGTTTTTGATTTCAGGTATATAGACGACTAGAATAGGCCGCGCGGGGGAATTCCTGCCGGAAATTGAAGAATATGAAGCTTTCCATCATTATCCCCTGTTACAACGAGTCCCGGAATATCAGGGAGGTACTTAAACGGGTGAACAGTGTCCCGATCAGTGACAGGGAGATCATAGTCGTGGACGACGGTTCCCGGGATGGGACGCGCGAGATTCTGGAGGAGGAGGTTTTGCCCGGTATCGACAAGATCATTTACCTCCCGGAGAACAGGGGTAAAGGGGCCGCGTTACGAAGCGGTTTCGAGGCTGCATCAGGAGATGTCCTGGTAGTCCAGGATGCTGATTTTGAATATGATCCCCGGGAACTTCCCATACTTTTCAAACCGATTACAGAGGGCAGGGCTGATGTAGTATACGGTTCGAGGTTCATTCCCGGGAAGCATTTTTCCGCGGTCTCATTCCGGCAAGTGGCGGCAAACCGTTTCCTTACCTGGATGTCCAACCTTTTGACCGGAACGAGGCTCACGGACATGGAGACATGTTATAAGATGTTTCGGCGGGAAGTAATTGATGCGATAGAACTTGAAGAGAACAGGTTTGGAATTGAGCCTGAACTCACAGCAAAAATTGCCAGGGCAGGCCATCCCATTGTAGAAGTTGGGATCTCCTACTCGGGTCGGACCGGACGGCAGGGTAAAAAGATAGGGTGGAAAGATGGAATCAGCGCGGTGAGGGCGCTTTTCAAGTACACCGTTTTTCAAAGGTGAACTGCTTTGTCAGGGGCCCGGCTCGCTTCTTGGGCACCGGGTGTGAGGTTAACCGTTTTCGAACCGGTTTTTAAGAAAGAATCCTCCGTCCACTCGGAGAATCTCTCCACTGAGAAAGTCAGTTTCAAGAAAAAAATCTACTGCTTTGACTACCGGGTCCGGCCCGCCCCAGCGTCTCAAGAGAGTCTGGTCTACAACAGCCTGGGCCTCTTCCTGGTTTTTGTCAGGTGGTGGAATTATGGGTCCCGGAGCGATGACATTCACCCTGTTTCTGCCTCCCTGGAATTTTCGGGCCAGGACCCAGGCCAGGTGCCCCAGGTCTCTTTTGGCCAGGGTATAGGGGTTGACCTCCCGCCGGGGAGAATTCTGCCGTAATTGCCGGAGGCCCGTACTGCGGGCTGTTTCTTGAGTGACGTCGATTATGCCTCCTTCCCCCGAATAGGGGTCCAGGATACCCGGATCCATGTACAGCAGGCTGCGGGCATCGGAAAAGAAGATGATATTCAGGTCTTCCGCAGGATTATTCCGATACCTGAGCAGGGAGAGGGCTGGGTTACGGGCTGAGAAAAAGTTCGAATCATAGAACTTCCAGTCTTCTTCAGTCAGGACTTCGCCCCTTTCCCATCTTTGCCAGTCCTGTTTTTCCGAAGGGTAACCGGAAGCGATACAAAGCAGGGCGTCGATCCTGCCATACCTTTCCATTCCGGCGGCGACAAACCTTTCAGCACAGTCCGGATCGGCCACGGAGGCTTCTACAGGGAACACGGATTCATATCCCAGCCTGTCAGCCAGGTCCTTTACAGCCTGTTCTGATCCTTTACCAGCACGATAGCTTACGGAAGTCTTCCAGCCTTTCTCAACAAGATCTTCGACAATCGGAATCCCAAGTCGTCCGACACCCGCCAGCAGTGCGGTCTTGTGTCCCATATCAGTGCCCCTTGATCAGGTTGTAGAATTTCAGTTCCATTTCCTTGCTCTTCAGGAAAACCCCGCGGACAGAGCTGGTTGTCGTCCAGGAATCTTTTTGCTCGACTCCCCGCATTCTCATGCAGTAATGGGCTCCTTTGACAATTATAATGACTCCCAGGGGCGCCAGGTGGTCATCGATTTCATCTACGATAGCCTCGGTGAAATCCTCCTGCAGGCAGGGCTTTTTCCCCATGAGCTCAATAATCCTGGCCAGCTTGCTGAGTCCCAGCGCTTTTCCTTCCGGTATATATCCGATGGTTACCTCATAGCGTATCGGGAGAAAGTGATGCGGACACATGGAAAATACAGTAAGGCCCTTTTCCATGACAATCCCATCATAATCGGTGGGAAAACAGGTCTTGAAGATTTCGTGTACCTTCTGATCTATCTCTTCCAATCCGGCGAAGATTTCAGCGTAACTCCTGGCAAATCTGGCAGGAGTGTCAATGAAGTTGGGGTCATTCATATCGATTCCCAGCCCTTGTTCCATGATCTGCCGAAAGCTTTTTTCGATAATTTCCGTGTTTATACGACTCTGACTGTTTTCTTCCATTGTTTGCTCCTGATCTGGGAGATGATTTCATCCACTGCCTCCTTCACAAAGGGGTAGCGGTAATAATCCGAATCTATGATTTCACCGTTGAAGGCGACTATGTCCAGATCGATGGTCCGGGGAGAATCTTTGTTGGAGGTCCGGACTCGTCCCTGGGATGATTCCATTTTTTTCAGTCTGGATTCAAGGTCTGCCTGATTCAGGGGGGTCCTGATGTAGAAAGCACCGTTGAGAAAATCCGGCTGGTCGGTCATTCCTTCCGGTTTGGTTCTTTGAAAAGCCGAGACGCTTACCAGCCAGCCTATTTCAGCCAGGGATTTCGCGGCCTGGACTATATTCTCCAGGGGCTCGATATTGGAACCGACTGAGATAATGGCCAGGTTCATTCTCTCTCCCTGGCAAGGATGATCGAAACCGAGTCGGCAAAGCGCAGAGCGTGAGGCTTATCAAGCTCTACGGTGGCTTTTGTAACTTTCTCGCTGGACATGACGATATCCAGAATGTGGCCCGCCAGGCGCTCCAGGAGATAGAAGCTGCTTGATTCAACGCTGTCTACTATCGCGTATTTGATTTTCTTGTAATCAACACTGTCCCCGACATCGTCGGTTTCCACAGCCGTTTCATCCGAGATCAGCATCTCCAGGTTGACGAGGATATCCTGCTTTTTTTCCCGTTCCCAGTCCTGGAAACCAATGTAGGTCCTCAAATGAAGGTTTTTAATTCTGATAATCACGCCTGAATCTCCATCGATAGAGAATCTCTGTTTCGGATTAAGGCCGTAATTTGGCCCGGAATTAAATCATCTGTTCTTACGGTACACCGAACAGGGCCGTTGTACAAGAGTCCAGCCCCGGATTGAATCGCGCCCTGGGTCTGCAGCTATTTCCATTAAATGATGTGCCCGGTTTTGTGCTAAGGTTGTTTTCAGGGTTGCCGACAGAATGGCCGAATGGATCAGGAGATTCAAGAAAGATGGGAAGTGGTATGAACGAATTTTTGGAGACTGCCAGGGAAGCCGCCCTTGAGGCTGGCGAGGTCCACGCGAAATATTTTGACAGGGATCTTCAGATTGATGAAAAGTCAGGCACCCATGACCTGGTTACCGAAGCCGACTTTGAGTCCGAGCGGATAATTGTGGAAACAATCAGGCAGCAGTTTCCCGACCATAACTTCCTGGCTGAGGAAGAACGATACGAGACAACCGATTCAGAATATACCTGGATCATCGATCCACTGGACGGGACCAATAATTTTGCCTCCGGGATACCGGTGTTCTGTGCCTCAGTGGCGCTGGCCTGTAAAGGGGAACTGATCGCCGGGGCCATATATGACCTGACACGGGATGAGCTTTTTTACGCGTCCCCTGGGGAGGGTGCATATTTGAATGGCCAGAGAATCAGGGTCAATGATGCCGGAATCCTCTCGCAGGCGATCCTGGCCACCGGCTTCTTTTATGATCGTGGCCCCGACATGAAGAATACGTTGCGGAATATCGAGAAGTTTTTTCTTTCCGATGTGAGGGGTATCAGGAGGTTCGGGGCAGCTGCCTTGGACATGGCCTACGTGGCATCAGGCAGGTTCACGGGATTTTGGGAATTCAGCCTGCACCCCTGGGATTTCGCCGCCGGCAAGCTGATCGTGGAGGAAGCCGGAGGAATGGTGACCGGTCTCCATGGTGAAGAGCTGCCCCTGGAATCCCATTACGTGGTGGCCTCCAATGGAAGCATTCATCAACATATCCTGGATGTCTTGAATTCTGCCGGAAGCCCTGAGGCTTAAAACACGGGTGATGTTTGATTATTCGGGATCCTCCGCAATAGAGGGGATGTTATCTGCTTTAGTCAGCGGTCATAAAAGTTTCGAGTTTTGAGTGCCGAGTGTCAAGTGTCGATTGTCGGGGGGTGAGTTGCGAATGATAACTCGACACTCGACAAACGGAATTCGGAAATAGACACTCGACATTCCTCACTCGGTACAAAGCATTAGATACGGATTACGGATACGATTACGAAAAACGACAGCCGCTTCGCTGGCAACGACAACGGGAAGTGTAAAGTTAAGTTCACACACATTTCAGTTAAGGATTCAAACTTCAACATTCAGCTTAAACGTATTCGTTTTACAAGGAGTTTCACAGGATGAAGTGCAAGACGATTTTTGGGTTCCTGTTAATACTAACCCTGCTTTTCCCGGGGGCATGCCAAACGGCTATCGATTCCGGCCAGGCGGAGGATGCGACGCTTACCTTTCGTACTGAGCGGGAACACCCGGGAAGCGAGGCTGGGAAACCATACAGTCCGGCCGTAAAAGTTGTCCGTATCGGTTCAAGCCAGGGGCTGGATACGGTTGCCGCTGAAACACTCTATGTTTCAGGTCAGGTTGGTGCGGATCCTGAAACCGGGGAAAAGGTGGAGGGCGACATTCAGGCTGAAACCAGGCAGGTACTCGCCAACATGAAGGGGATTGTCGAATCTGCCGGATTTCGAATGTCCGATGCAGTACGCTGTACGGTTTACCTCCTGGACATGGACGACTACGCGGACGTAAACGAGGCGTATCTTGAATTCTTTCCCGCTGACCCGCCCTCCCGGGCGTGCGTAGGTGTCAGTGAGCTGGTCGGAGACTACCGGATCGAAATCAGCCTCGTAGCAGAGAAATAAAGGCTATCGGCCCAATATCAGGCTGATAGCCTGTTCGGTCCCCAGGTTCCAGCCGCTCAAAACATCACTGAGCCTGCCTGAATCATCTGTTACCAAAGAGAGCGGAATCGGAAAGGCAGGGGAACCGAAAATGGCCTCCAGGGTTTCTTTCTCGACCAGGTACAGAGGATAGTCCACACCCAGGCTCCGGGCATATTCGTAGACTCCTTCAGGACTTGTATCGAGGCTCAGGCCGACCAGTTGGATCCCCTGTTCTTCAAATTCAGGATGAAGCCTGGCAAGTGCAGGCATTTCCTTACGGCAGGGGCCGCAGAAAGTCGCCCAGAAATTAAGATAGGTCGAGCCGTCCAATTCCAGTTCTTCCGGGGTCACGGTCCCGTCGGGGTTGATCTTCTTGACTTTGAGAAGAGGAAGCTGTGACCCTTTGGCCAGTTGGAGCATGTCCCAGTTGGACTTTGTTTCGGTTATCGGGTCAGGAAGCGCGAAACGATTGTAAGCGAATTCAAGGTTCCTGCCATGGCTTGCCTGTCCTTCGACCAGCTTGAGGGAACTTCCCGCCGCGATATCCTCGTACCTTTCCGTGAGACCTGAGGGCCAGTTTATTTTGATCCATTCAGCTGATTCAGCTTGCCCCAGTCCGGCCAGGATCCGGCTGTCGTGGCTGGCCATGAATCCGTTTCCGCCGGATTTGATCCGGGTTAGTATGCCTTCCGGTGTTTTGATTTGAATCACTGCACCAAAGGCGTCTGTTCCGCTTTTCGTTCCTTCGAGCGTCAAGCGAATCGCCTTGTTGTCCTGCCCGACGTTATTGCGGTAGAACAGGTGTCCTTCTCCCTGGATGGCGGTCAGGAAGAGGTCCAGGTCTCCATCGTTGTCAAAGTCAGCCATTACCCCGGATCTTCCGTCCAGGATCGAATCTACTCCGGATACGCCGGAAATATTTTTGAAGCCTTCTCCTTTGCGGTTCAGGAACAACCCGTTGCGTTCGTAGCCGCTGAATGAGAATCCTTCCTGGAAGATAAGTCCCATATGGCTGTTCTGGTAGTTATCGTTGCCGGCGGCTTCTTCAGTCAAAGTGGACGCCACGACGTGGCGCCAGAAGAAGCTTCAGGTGTCTTTCATCGAATCACCGCTGACAAATCCGCTGGATATGTAGATATCCTCCCACCCGTCATTGTCAAAATCCATGAACAGGCCGCCCCAGGACCAGCCGAGAGAAAAGGGTCCGGCCTCCTGGGTGACATCGGTAAAGGTTCCATCGTCATTGCCCCGGTAAAGATTGCTCCCGGCCGATATTTTGCGAAGGATATGGTCCCCGGGTCTGGTATCGGGATAGAGGCGGTTCAGGATTCTGTTTCCCGCGGTAGACGACATGTTGGTCACCAGCAGGTCGAAGTTACCGTCGTTGTTGTAATCGGATATCGATACCCCCATCCCGTTTCCTGGGTCAACGGTTCCAAGGTCCCGGGCCCGGTCCTCGAATTTGCCGCCCTGGTTGATATAGAGGGCATTTTCGCCGAAGTCATTGGCTACATAGAGGTCCTGCCTTCCGTCACGGTTGAGATCGGTAAACTGGGCAGCGTAGCTCCAGCGGGTATCAGACACTCCCCATTCCTCGGATTGTTCCTGGAATGAGCCTTGCCCCTTGTTAATGAAGAGAAGGTTCCGGGTACCGTTGGTAGCCTGGTGCCAGGAATTAGGCATGACTATTCCGTACTGATTGTAGCCTGTAACATAGATGTCGGGGTATCCGTCATCGTTGATATCTCCGGCTACGGCACTGAATCCGTGGGCTGGAATCGATACTCCGGATTCCAGGGAGATGTCTCTGAACTTAAGTGTCCCTTCCGGTTTTAACCGGTTTTCGAAAAGCTTCTGGCTTCCGGTGGAGGCGAAAAACAGGTCTTGGTCCCCGTCGTTGTCGAAATCGAGGGGCAAGGGGGCTGTCAAGGTTGAATCAGGAGGGATTCCGATGTCCCAGCTAACGTTTTCGAAAGTGCCGTCACCCTTGTTGATGTAAATGTAGGTATCCGTTATCCCGGTGGCGATAATGTCAACGTAACCGTCATTATCCAGGTCCGATGCCGCGGCCCCATGGTAAACGAAGTTATCGTTTCCTTTGCTTCCGTATGAAGGGAGGGGGACATTGACGCCGGCAGGCTTGCTTATCTCCGAGAACAGGTCTATCTCCGACCGGTAGTAATCGGCCTCGTCCAGTTCCATGAGCGAGATTTTCCAACCCTCTTCAATTCCTCCTGAAGCTTTGAGGTGGCCTGTTCCCTTGACCCAGACCCTCTGCCCTTCGGTATTTCTTCCTACCAGAAAATATTTGATTTTACAGTCGCCGGTCGCGGAGTCCCCGGTTCTGCTGAAATGCGAGTCCTTGATCTTGAAGCGGGCGTCTTCTATTTCGGAGAAATTCGCCAGAAGTCTATCCCATTCTTTTTCAATAACCTTGGGATCAGCATCAGCGGAAGGGCCCTTTTTCAGGTCTTGATGGCCGAAGGATATCCATTTGACCTTTTCAAGATCATCCAGAGATGAAGTCCGTGGCAGCCGCAAATGCGTTTTTTTCGAAAAGTAAGGGAGGAGCCGGGATGCCTGGAGGCTGCGGACGGAAGCGGAAAACTCGAGAAGGAAATTGGCCAGGGATTCGGTCAGGTCTTCGACCTCTATCATTTCCTGACGGTTCAAATCCTCAGAGATGGATCTCTCCTGGGGAGGCATCGGGTTTTCACCGGCCTGGAGGAATGCTGTGCCGGTTAAGAAAATGATTAAGGAAAGTAAAATAGTCTTATCACTGGGTTTGTTTAATGAAATTCTGGGCATTCGTAAACTCCCGTTCATATTCTTAATTCAGCTTATCGGTTCGTCATTAAGGAGAAGCGCGCCTCCTGGCAGCAAACAACAGGACAATTCCCACTCCCCACAAGGGAAGCAGGATGGATAATACGGAAAAAAGGTGCTTGTCCAGCAGTCCCTGGGATGTCGGCAGCAATCCTAGACGGAATACCTGTCGGGTCACCGTTTTCGTTTCGGTCTCGTCTTCATAGAAGCCGGTTCCAGCGAGGGGATCCGATTCGTCAAGTGGCACCTGGATCTCCTCGACTACTTCGAATTTTGTGTAATAATCTCCGCCGGTGACCTGCCACAATAACAGCACCAGCAGCGTAATCAATCCAAGTAGTGCCAGGATCGTTTTTTTAAGAGTGTCCATGTTGGGGCCTGCTTTTCTCCGGTATCAATTTATTCAGACTTACGTGCCTGCTCCGGGAGGACGGTACTGGCAAACAGGCTGACTTCGATTTCCACGGTTTCACTTACTTTTGCCCCGATCACTTCCATGCCTGCGGGACCCGTTATGCCGAAATCCGCGAGAGTCACATCGAATTCAGTGCGAATGGCCAGGAGGTTTCCGGGAAGCCGGGTTCTGGTCCTCTCACTTTCAGGGAGATAGGTCACCCTCGCTTCCATCTCAACCGGCCTGGTGAAGCCGTGCAGGGAGAATTCTCCCGAAAGCACCAGGTCATAGGTCCTGGATGCCTCGGTTTCCTTTACCAGTTCGGCACTTTCGACGGTATCGATTACAAGTTTGATATTGGGGTAGGATTCGGCGTTGAGCCATCCGGCCGACCTCATGTGCTCATCCCTGAGAGGGATTCCGGTGTTGATGGAGGATACGGGAACGGTGAACTCCGCCTTGCCGTTTTGCTCGGGATTGTCTGGATTGAAAGTGACGTAGCCGGTCACCTGGTTGGTAGTTCCGACGATGTCTTCCAGTGGTGCTTCGCTCTCAAAGGTTATGGTATTGCGGCCGGCTGGATCATCTACAAGGAATTTCTGCAATTCCTGGGCTGCCAGGGGCGCGGCACCAAAGATCAGGGCCACGGTGATCAGGGTTAATGTTGCTTTTCTCATTTTTTCTCTCTGTTTATAATGTTAGTGATTGATTTTTCATGCAGGTGCAGTCCTGATGGACCTTTATTCGTTCAACTTGATTTACAAAAAGGTTATATACAGTTTTGAACGTAAAGGTTCCGGCTATATGGAATAAATTGTTCAAATTTCCATTCGCAGCCTTTTTTAAAAAACGACGGGAATAACCTGGACAGGCGGCAGTCAGCGGCAAGATGAAAAGGAACAGGCCCTCCTGTTGGTGAACTTGTATGGGGCCTGCCCGGAATGGTTTGAGCCGGACCCGGCTGAAATTAAGGCGGGTCCGGGAGTGTCGGTTGATTAGGCTGGGATCCTGAAATGACCCCTTACATATTCGATGTTCTTCCTGGTATCCGCTACCAGGTCGTTATTGGGTGATCCGGTTTCCAGTACGTACCATCCCTTGTACCCGATATCGTAGAGCAGATCGGATACTTCCAGCCAGGAGAATCCCTTGACGCACTGGTCAGCCATCAGCTCAGGGTTATTCTTGACGTGTACCTGGTGGATCCAGTCTTTGAGCATCGGGATATCCTTGATCGGGTCGCTTCCATAATGCTTGCAATTGGAGGGGTCGAAGTAAACTCCGATGGAAGGAGAACCGACAGCTTCGCAGAGCCTGAGGTGTTCTTCGCCGGAAAGGGAAGTTTCCATCGAGATTACAACTCCCATGTCCTCCGCTTTTTCGGCCAGGACCTTGAAGGAATTGACTATCATATTTACCTCAGCTTCGTCAGACATGTCGGGTGCCCGGTCCCGGAAGAAGGGGAGCAGGATATCGTTGGTTCCCAGGTTTCTGGCGACCTCAATAGCGTCCATCACCCGTGACACGCCCATGGGATTGTTTTTAAACGGCCTTCCCGGTCCGAGGTTTCCGATTGCCAGGGAGCAGATATGAACACCGTAGTCGAGGGCGGCATTACGGAATTCTTTCTGTTTCTCCAGGGAGCGAAGGTGCATGGATCCATCCTCGGGAAAGAGGATGCTAACCTGGATGCCGTCGAGTCCGATTTTGTTGGCCAGTTTGATCTTTTCGATTACGCCGCGTTCCCCGAGGTTCCAGTCGGTCATGCCGATCCTCATCGGGCGCTGCTCCAGATCGGCCTCGGCCTCCTGAGCTTTAACGTCCAGGCCTGAGGCGGCAACCGCGGCCGCGGCC
>Ga0180436_10005996_pt1 | contig 10643 bp, 9 predicted proteins | sample SS_ome_2_FD_132434 | JGI IMG/M metagenome (GOLD analysis project Ga0180436, IMG submission 132434) | Hypersaline lake sediment archaeal communities from the Salton Sea, California, USA - SS_3_S_2 metaG | ecosystem: Environmental > Aquatic > Non-marine Saline and Alkaline > Hypersaline > Sediment...
TCACGCCGAGCTTATGCGCGATGGAGAAAACGCGTTGGTGTTCGAGAAAGGCAACGCCGGGGAGCTTGCCGCGAAGCTCGCGGAAATGGCGACTGTCCCGGGGCTTGCGAAGCGGATTGCGAAGACCGCAAGAAAAGACGTGGAAGAACGTTTCTCCATGGAGCGCTATGTGAACGATCTCGAAGCGCTTCTCGCGCAAACAATAAGGAGGCAGCCATGAAAACCATCCAGATTCCCAGGAGGTTCGAGGCCACGAGTTGGGGCGGAACGGAGACCGTGATCTTGGAAACCAGCCGGCTGCTGCTCGAGATGGGACACGACACGTCGATCCTCTGTCCGAGCGCCTTGTCTAACCCGGGCCTCGAGCAGATCGATGGACTGCCCGTGCGTCGCGTCCCATATTTCTATCCCTATTGGGGATTGACGAAAGGGGCGACCGAGGAGCTCGACCAGCGGGGCGGAAACCTCTTTTCGTGGTCGCTCATGCGAGAGCTCGTGCGGGAGCCGGGGCTCGATCTCATCCACCTGCATACGGGCAAGCGGCTCGGAGGTGGTGCGCGCCTGGCGGCCAAGTGGAGGCGGATCCCGTATGTCGTTTCCCTTCACGGGGGGTTTCTCGACGTACCATCCAGCGAATCGGAGCGCTACGTGCGGCCGACCCGGGGTGCCTTCGAGTGGGGGCGTGCGCTGGGTTGGCTCGTGGGATCGCGCAGGGTTCTCGACGATGCCGGAGCCATCATCACCGTGGGGCGGAGCGAAGCCGAGTTGCTCCGTGCGCGTTTTCCGAACAAGCTGGTGGTCCATCTGCCCAATGGTGTTGACGTGGCCCGTTTCAAGGTCAAAGACGGCCCTGGCTTCCGCGCAAGGCACGGCATTCTAAGCTCGACGTTTCTGCTGACTGTCGTAGGGCGCATAGACCCGCAGAAGAACCAATCTCTGGCCCTCGGCGTGCTTTCCCACCTGCGCGCGGCGGGTGTCGATGCCCATCTTGCACTGGTAGGAGCTACAACAAACAACGCATACATGGACTCTCTGGTAGCGGAGATCCGACAGATGGAACTCGGCCCACATGTCACCTTTACGGGCAATCTGGCCCGTGAAGAAGTGCCGTCCGCCTACCACGCGGCCGATCTCGTTTTGTTGCCTTCCATTCACGAGCCGTTCGGTATCGCCGTCCTCGAAGCCTGGGCCTCGGGTAAAGCCATCCTGGTTAGTAAGGTCGGGGGTGTCCCCGACCTTGTGGACCACAATAGAAACGGCCTGCTCTTCGAGAGCAACGATCTCTCACAGGCCGCAAATCTCGCACAGACCCTGCAACGAGACCCGGAGTTTCGGGCCAGGCTGGCCGCGGCAGGAAAGATGTCGGTCGCCGAGCACTCCTGGGCCCGCATCACCAAGCAACTCGTGGACCTCTATTGCGAAGTCATCACACGGGAAGCAGCGAACAGGAGGAAGGAATCATGCGCGTCGGCATAACGAGCTACGGAGGGGACGAGGGGCGCTCGGGCATCGGGCGCTACATCAGTTGCTTGCTCGAATCTATGGCACAATCCGCCGAAACGGACGAGGCAGAAGTCCTGGTACACCGTCAGGAGACGAGTGCCTTCTTCCCGAAAGACACCCCGGCATTCAGGCGCGTCACGACGCCGGGTCTAATGCGCGACCCGGTGCTCGATATCGCCTGGCACCAGCTCGGCCTTGGACCACTGTCCCTGGCGCGCGGCTACGATGTCCTCTTTTTGCCGGCAGCCAATCGTCGGCTTGCCGCCTTTGCACCTTGCCCCACAGTGGGCACCTACCACGACGGCGGCATCCTGCACGTCGTGGACAAGTACGATCCGGCTCGCCGCTTCTATCTCACGAAAGTACTGCCTCGCCTTGTCCGAAATCTGACCCACGTGCTCACAGTGAGTGAAGCAACCAAGCGAGATCTCGTGGAGATCCTCGGGGTGAGCGAAGAGCGAATAACTGTCACGCCACTCGCTGCCGACCGCCGGCGCTACTATCCGCGGGACCCGGAGGAGATGGCGAGACACATCGGAAAAAGTTTTGGATTAGCCACACCGTATCTACTCTATGTTTCGCGCCTGGAGCACCCGGGCAAGAACCATGTGCGCCTTATCGAGGCTTTCGCCAAAGCGCGAAAGGAACACGGGCTGAGACACGATCTCGTGCTCGCTGGCAGCGATTGGTCGGGCGCGGAATTTGTCCATGCTGCGGCCGAAACCTCATCGGCATCCGGTTCGATCCATATGCTTGGTTACGTTCCGAGCATGGAGTTACCGGCGCTGTACAACGCCGCCGCTGGAGTGGTTTTTCCTTCTCTTTTCGAGGGGTTCGGCCTGCCAATCCTCGAGGCGATGTCCAGCGGCGTTCCGGTGGCGTCGTCGAACACATCGTCCCTGCCGGAGGTCGCTGGTGACGCAGCGCTGCTGTTCGATCCTGTCAATGTGGATGAGATGGCTGCGGCCATTGCGCGTCTCGCTATGGATACCCCGCTGCGATCGATGCTCGTCGGGCGCGGATTGTCCCGCGCCGCCGCCTTCTCGTGGGAAAAGACCGCCGCCGCCACCTGGCGGGTGCTCAGATCGGTCGCGAACCACCAATAAACTAGATTGTCCCATGATGGGACAGCCCTGCGGGCCGCGACCTTTTTATTAGGAGGTGCTGCAATGATACACAAACCATGTTTTAGGCCAACCCGCGCTGCTCGATTGCGAGACGAGTCGCGCGAAGCGTATATGGAGTTGCTTGCAGAGCGAACTCTGCCCCGCCTCTGGCGTCGTTTGCGTGCCCGAATGCGCCGCCGCCTATTCGTAGTCGCCATAGGTGGTAGCAAGACTGCCAAGCGAATCCTCGATGTGTTGACCGCAGCATTCTTGCTGCTGCTTCTGGTGCCTCTGTTCATCGCGGTTGCATTGGCCATCAAACTCACGGATCGAGGCTCGGTACTGTTCTGGCAGACGCGCGTTGGTCGGCACGGCCGCGAGTTCAAGTTTCCGAAGTTTCGGTCCATGGTGGCCAATGCCGAGGCGCTCAAGCAGGAACTTCTCGCCTTCAATGACCACGGCGACGGGATCACGTTCAAGATGAAAAGGGATCCCCGCATCACCTGGATCGGCCGGATCATTCGCAGAACGAGCATCGATGAGCTGCCGCAGCTCTGGAATGTCCTCGTGGGGCAGATGAGTCTCGTAGGTCCACGGCCGCCGGTGCCCAAAGAGGTCTTGCTCTACTCTGTAGCAGATAGGCGACGTCTCGATGCGGTGCCCGGTCTCACCTGCATCTGGCAAGTCAGCGGACGGGGGGACATCCCTTTCCCTGAGCAGGTTCGGCTCGACGTGCAGTACATCGATAATCAGAGTTTTTGGCTGGATGTCGGCCTTCTGATTCAAACCGTGCCGGCGGTCCTGTCGGGAAAAGGGGCCTACTAGCATGAACGACGTAAACCGAAAAAACAAACGTACGGCTTCGACGAATTTTTGGGACGTCTCTTATGCTCCCGTAGCGGCCGGTGAGCTCGTTGCGCAAAGACGCCCCGACTTCGTTAACGATCTCTTTGCGCGGTATGGCAACCCTGGTCCTGGAGTAGCCTTCCACCGTTGGACTTCATTGCGGGGAAGTCGTCTCGCCCTTCGTCTGTCGTGTTCATCACGAAAATGGCTTAAAAGAGGCACCGACATCCTGATTGCGTCCATGGTACTGGCATCGATGGGGTGGCTGTTGGTCCCAGTTTACCTCTTCACCATGATGTCACGGCAAGCCAAGGTTGTTCTCGATAGAAAAATCGGTCGCTGGGGCGAAACCTTCTCGCTCCCCCGGCTCGTGTGGCGGGCGACGGGACATGGAATCAGTGGTCCCGCAAATGCTGCTCTGCGTCTGTGGCCGGTTTTTCTCGGTCATTCCACGCTAATCGGACCGCGGCCCCTCTCTCCACGCGATATGGCCGCTTTGCCACTACAGAACCGCCGCCGCGTCGAGATCAAACCAGGGCTTCTGGGTCTCCATAGCGCCCGCCAACTAGCCAACATGGCTTTCGAGGACGAAAACGCCATCGAGAATGAGTACGTTGATACGCTCAGCCCAGGGCGTGACCTTTCCATCGTCGCAACAGCAGTGCTCGGCAGACTGCTGCATCGGCGCAATGATGGGTTGAAAAAAACAGTAAGCCCTACGCTCGACATACTCGGCGTGCGGGTCGGCAATGTCAGCATGGCACAAGCCACGGCAAAGATTGTCGATTGGTTGGATGGTGACAAAACCCGCTTTGTCGCTTTCCTCAACGCGCACTGCGCGAACGTCGCTGCTACTGACAATGCTTACCGAAGCGCGATTGGTCAGGCCGATATCGTGCTCGCCGATGGCATCGGCATTCGCATCGCCAGCGCCATTCTCGGCGAACCGGTGCGGGAGAACGTCAACGGCACCGACCTGATTCCGCGCTTGTGTGAAGAACTCGATGGGCGTCGCCTGTTTCTGCTCGGGGCCGCTCCCGGTGTGGCCGAGGATGTTGCCAAACGTCTGCAGGAAAGATTCGATGGACTCGCCATCGTCGGAATTCACTCAGGTTTTTTTAGCCGAGAGCAGGAGCCTGCCCTCGTAGAAACTATCGCAAAATCCCAAGCGGATCTTCTGCTGGTAGCCATGGGGGTACCGGCTCAGGAACTCTTCATCGCCAGGAACCTTGACCGGCTGAACGCGACTGTCGTCATCGGCGTCGGTGGCCTGTTCGATTTTATTGCCGGTCGCATCCGACGCGCGCCCCTATGGATGCGCGAGCTCGGGCTGGAGTGGGTGTATCGCCTCATTCGTGAGCCCATGCGGATGTGGCGACGGTACTTGCTTGGCAATGGCCTGTTCGTCGCCAGGGTACTCAGTACGCGGTTAGGTAGATCCCGCCATCACCGAGGAGGTTGAACCCATGAGAGCTATAGTCTTTGCACACCGAAACACACATGCCATGGAGAGCTTGAACGATGGCTTGCCCACGCAGATGATTCCGCTGGTGGATCGGCCATTCATCCACCACGTCATTGACCTTCTCGTCCAGCAGGGCGTCCGCTCGATCGACCTTGTCCTCTCGGAAGAACCAAAGGTCATCGAGGACTACGTGGGCGATGGCGTCCGTTGGGGTATCGATCTTCGATGCCACCTGGTCCGCGACCCTGAGCGGCCGTACAATATCCTTCGCGTCCTCGTGGAGAAGGAAGTCGGCGCGCCCAGATTCCCGTCTCATTTTCTCGTAGCGCATGCGGATCGCCTTCCCGTGTTGGATACGACAGGGCTTCTTCCGATTGAATGCTTGCCTGTTTTCGTTTCTGCGAAGCGCCCCGAAGCGTGGAGCGGCTGGGCTTGGCTCAATGCAGCCGATGTGCGCGCCATTGAGCCGGGAAGCTCCTTCGAGCAGATCGAACAATACCTCGTTCGAGAGCGTGCCAAGCGCTGCACCGTCGTCCCCGGAATATTGTCAGTGCAAACTCCCGCCGACTACCTTGCAGCTCAAAAGTCTCTGCTCGATGGAACGGTTCCGGGATTGCTCAGGACAGGTCGAGAAATATCGCCTGGTATCTGGCTCTCGCGCAACGCAGTGGTCCATCGAAACGCACGTCTTACGGCGCCGGTATTCGTCGGGCCCGATACGCGCATCGGCAAGGGCGCTCTTGTCGGGCCCCATGTGGTAGTGGGGGAAGGTTCAATTGTTGGAGCCAGTTCGCAGATTCGCGAAGCTGCGGTGCTGCCGAACACTTACGTTGGCGAGGCCCTTGAGATTGTTCAAAGCATTGTGCAAGGAAACAAGCTTACAAATGTTTCAGTTGGCGCACAGGCAACCATTGTCGAGCCGTTCATTCTCAGCGTAGTCAAGAAAAACAGTTCCACCCGACCCCTTTCCCGACTTTTCGGTCGCATTGTCGCAGGGATACTCCTTTTCGTTACATCACCGATTCTCCTACTGGGGTATGCACATCGGCTGCTTACCGACAAAAAAAGGTGGGCGCGTCACAGAGTCATTTGTCCATCGCCTGCGGGTGAGGGCCAATCAAGTGTCATCACGGTCTTTGAGTCAACGGAGTCTTCCTCGACACGATCCCTGCAACGGCACTTCGTCGAGGCTGTTCTACCTCGCCTTCCACATGTTGTACTCGGGCACTTGGATCTGGTCGGGCTGCCGCCGAGAACAGAGCAGGAACTCCAGACCCTACCACCGCATTGGCGCAATCTTGGCATCACGTCGAGGGCCGGCGCTATCACAGAGGCACTTGTACAGTTCGGTGTCGCACCAACCAGAGAAGAGTTTCAGGCAGCCGACGCGTACTACTCCGCATTTTCCTATTGGCGCCACGACCTGCGCCTGGTCATTCGATATTTTTTGAGCCTTTTTCTGATTCACAGACGGAGGGCTTCGCGTGCCGGATGACGGAAAGGTACACCAATGACTCGGAGTGAACCACTCAACCACATCGTTTGGGTAAACGAGATCGCGGCGCCGGTTGGAGGCTGTGAGGCATATGTGCTGAAAACCGCTAAACATCTGTCTGCCAGAGGAGTCCGTTCGACTCTTCTCTATGATCCAGGGCGCCCGGTTAGTGCCGAGTTCGTTCGCGGATTTGACGCAGCTTTTCCGCTCGTTGAACCAGCCGTTCAACTGCTGTCGATTGCGCCGGATCTCGTGTATGTGCACCGCCTCGGAGGCGTGAAGGCAACCCGTGCAATTGCTCAAGGCGGCATTCCGGTTGTACGGTTTTTCCATGACCATCGCCTTTTTTGCTTGCGAGAGCACAAATACACAGCGATTGGGCATAAAACATGTGAGCGCCCGTTGGGGGCGCACTGTCTCGTCTGCCCAGGATTCATTCGACGCGCGGAGCGTTGGCCCCACGTGGCGTGGAGCAGTCTGCCCGGGCTGCAAAAGGAGCTCGCTGCCAATCGGATGTTCTCCGATTTTGTGGTTGGCTCATCATACATGGCAAATCATGTAGCCGAGCACGGGTTCGAGCCGCGCCGGATCCACACTCTGCCGCTTTATGCTGAACCTCCGGTTAATGACGGGGTAGTTGGACATGAGCCGGATCTCGTCGTCTTTCTTGGTCAACTGGTACGTGGCAAGGGCGTAGACGTGCTTCTCGATGCCTTCGCCCGCTTGCGAACGCCCGCGCGGTTGGCCATCCTCGGCACGGGTCGCCAGGAGCAGGAGCTGCGTCAACAATCCGCGCGTCTCGGCCTCCGAGCCCGGGTGAGTTTTCTGGGATCGGCGGACCAGGCTGCCAAATCCGAGTATTTGAGACGTGCAGCGGTTATCGCCGTGCCGAGTCGCGTCCCCGAGACCTTTGCGCTCGTCGGGCCTGAGGCGATGAGGTACGGCACGCCGGTGGTTGCGAGCCGGGTTGGCGGAATAGAGGAATGGCTCTGCGACGGCGTAACGGGTCTCGCTGTACCTCCTGGAGATCCTGGTGCCCTGGCCTCTGCCCTGGACCGATTGGTCGGCGACGTGACACTGGCGACCCGTCTGGGAAATGCCGGGTTGCGCGCGTACCAGGAGCGGTTCACGCCCGAGCACCACGTCTCCTCTCTTATTGCTCTGTTTCAAGAGATCACAAGGAAAACCCCATGAACAACGCACCTTACGGACGATTCACGCACTCCGGCGGCCCGGCTCTGGAGCAAACCATCACCAAAATCGTTGCGCAGGTCGGTGAGACGGCACGAAGAACCTTGTCCTCCGCCGAGATGACCGCGCTGCTCGTCCTTGGAGGTTATGGCAGGGGCGAAGGGGGCGTTGATCGTTCCAGCGGCGAAGAACGACTACACAATAATATCGACTTCCTCGTGGTATCACCAGACGATCGTTCTTCATCCGCTAGAGCGAAAGAACGTTTCAAGCACGCTCTAACGGACCTGGAAAAGGCATCGGGCGTGGGCTTCGATATCAGTTTCATTTCCATGCCGCGCCTCAAGCGTTCTGGGTCACTGGTTATTTGGTATGATGCTCGATTCGGGCACAAGCTCGTCATCGGCGAGCATGATCCATTCACTCCGATGACCCAATTCTCGCGTGAGCGCATACCTCCGTGGGATGTCCGAAACCTGATAACAAATAGGGGGACCCTCCTGCTTATCAATGATCACATTATATCGAATCAACAGGAACCCGATCAGCGTATGCTTATCCGACATGCGATGAAGGCGATCATCGGCTATGGCGACGCACTGCTGTTCTTTCTCGGCGACTACGATTGGAGCTATCGAGAGAAGAGGCGCCGTATGGCTGTGCGCAGGGATGTCAGTTCGCCATTCCGCGAGCTGTACGACACCGCAATGGGATTTCGTTTTGAACCAACGTATGATGATTTCCTCGATTTGGACCTTCAGAAATGGCTCGAACACGTGCGTGCAGCGATCGAGCCGGTACACCGATTGTGCGAATCCCGTCGCCTCGGCGTAGAGGAAATCAATTGGGATGACTACTTGGCGTTAGCCCTATCTCACGCGTTGCGAGATGACGCGCTGTCTCTTAGAGCATGGGCAAAAAAAGGCCTCCTCGCGGTTTCCAAACTACGAAAAGGTAACCATCATTTTGGACTCGGCCGGATGGCGTGGTTCTCGCCATGGTCAGCGACCATAGGCGGTCTGGTAAGCAAGGAAACAAACCTGTTGTCGCTCCTGTTTCCCCTCGTGGCTTATCCGAACCGATCTGAGCGTACCCGGGCTCTGGCCCAAAGGACGCTTGGCGCTGCCAGTAGCGAGCCGAACGACCTTCGCAGCGCATATCTACACACGTGGGCCCGCCACGGAGACATCAACTTCGGTGCGCTCCTGACAAAAGTCGAGGGCAGCGGCCTCCGTCTTTCCGGAGGGGAGCCATGATCGCCTTGACTTGTGATCTGCACCATCAATCCTTGGGCACCGGGAACCAGGCACATTGCCCAATGTCGGAAATCCAGGTTGCCCAGCGTTTTGTGAAACTCATCGAAGAAGCAAATGTAAAAGCAACCTTCTTCATCACCGGACGAGCGTTCGCCGAGCAGCCAGGCGAGCTGCGTCCCATCATTGAATCTCCACTCATCGAGATCGGGGGACACACCTACGACGCCTTCGAGCCGGCCATCTTCCACCGAATCTGGAAAAAGATCGGCGGCAGCTACAATGGCCCGGCCTTCTATCAAAAGCGGGACGCCAGGCGCACCATCGACATCATCGAGCAGCACACGGGAGCGCGAATCCGACTTTGGCGAAACCACATGTACATGCACGGGCCGCATACAGAGAAAGTACTGGCCAGTCTGGGCATCCGCCTCATTTCCGATGGCGTTTCCCGTTTGGCTCGCGGGCCATCCCTACATTCTTCCGGGATCTACAACTTCCCCATCAACATCATCCCGGATCACGAGCATCTCTACCACGCCGAGAGAACACCACAGTGGGTGGCCGCCTGGCAGAAGCGCTACCACTGGTCTGACGAGTACGGTCCGGATTCGTACTACGTGGAGGAATGGACCGATCTGGTGCTTGCAGGATTGAAAGAACGCGAGGCGGCCGGAGCAATTTCGAATATGATCATTCACCCTATTACCATGTACCTGTCTGACAGGTTTCACTCGTTCAAGCGTATTCTCGCGTATCTCAAAACACGCCAGACAATGCACCTCGGGGAGACCATCCCGAAACACAAGGCAGAGCATTCACAGGAGGTTCAGCAATGAATGACAGCACGACTCCATCTGTAACGATAATTATGCGGACAAAGGATTCGGAAGATACACTGACACAGGCGCTCACCAGCTTGTTCTCCCAGACCTTCCAGGACTTTGAACTGTTGGTGGTGGATTCGGGTTCGACTGACCGGACGGTATCCATGCTGTCCTCTTTTCCTCACCAATTGCAACGAATCGCCGCCGCTGACTACTTTCCTGGAAAAGTGCTCAACGCTGCTGCTGAAGAGGCCACTGGGGAGATTCTCGTTTTCTGGAACTCAGACGTTGTCGCGCTGCACTCAAGAAGTCTGGAAAACCTGCTGATCCCATTTAAGGATGAAAACGTGGTTGGCGCCTTTGCTCGACAGGTGCCGCGCCCTGAAGCCCACGCCTGGGTGCGCCGGGACTACGCGGCGAGCTTTCCTCCGACAAGTCCTGCCGCGCCGTGGATTACTCTGTCTTTGCCCCTGGCCGCCCTAAGGAAAAACGCGTGGATGGAACATCCCTTCTACACAGATGCCTGGGCTTCTGAAGACACTGAGTGGGGTCACTGGGCCCGGCAAAATGGGCTAGAGATCGTCTATGTTCCGTCGGCCGTCGTCATGCACTCTCACAACTACACTCTCCGCCAGCTCTATGGACGAAGATTTGTGGAAGGAGAGGCGGATGCCGTTATTTTCGACACCCCGGCATCTGCCTGGCAGCACATTCGTGGGATTGCGGCTTCGCTGGTTTTGGATTGGCGGCACGCGTTCCATTCGAGAGCGTTCGCCGAGCTTGCGATGGCATTTCCACGCCGAGCCGTATACCACTGGGCTCACTTCCGTGGTATGCGCCACGGTAAAAAGCGCCGCCAAAGCGGAGTGGGTGACGCTCGGCATGGTCAACGAGTCGTTCTCGAACGATACTCATAGTGAGGGACCATGGCGCGACCCTGGTAAGCGGGTTTACGAA
>Ga0180436_10005997_pt1 | contig 10642 bp, 6 predicted proteins | sample SS_ome_2_FD_132434 | JGI IMG/M metagenome (GOLD analysis project Ga0180436, IMG submission 132434) | Hypersaline lake sediment archaeal communities from the Salton Sea, California, USA - SS_3_S_2 metaG | ecosystem: Environmental > Aquatic > Non-marine Saline and Alkaline > Hypersaline > Sediment...
GCCGTAAAGCAAATAGATCATGCCGGCATAGCCCTGTGCAGCGGCCTTGGCAGCGACACCCAGCAACTTGCCTTGTGCATCGTAGCCAGCATAAATACTTTCGCTATCCAGTTGCTGCTTGTCTCTGACCAGTTTCCCCTGTTCCAGGTAAAACTCCCTATGGGTGGTTGCTCCAGGAATCACTTTCACCACGGCTTTTTCTATCGCGATACGCTGGTTCTCTGCAATAACCGGCGCTGTCAACTGCGCCACCAGTACCACCAGGAAACCTGACAGCATGGCAATACCGGTTAACACCAGTATCATTCTGGTACTGGGCGAGTCAGGCTGCTGCATCGGTTGTCTGGTAACTGAGTGTTGCGGGCTGCTCATGAGGATTTCTTGCCTGTGTTATTGTCTGTTCCTGATTCTGACCTGGCTTCACCAAACACACACGGCTGTGTCAGCTGGTCAATCAACGGTGTAGCGGCATTACCCAGCAAAATGGCATACATCACACCTTCATTAAGCCCCCCGTAAACACGAATAATGACCGTAACAAAACCAATGAGCACACCATAGAAAATGACACCCCTGGGTGTTACCGGTGAACCCACCATGTCGGTTGCCATGAACCAGGCTCCCAGCATCAGACCACCGGAGAGCAACATGAACAGCCCATCGGGATTGTCAGCATTAACCAGTTGCAGCAGCTCTGCGGTGATAAAGGTGCCTGCCATCACCGCAACCGGAATGCGCCAGTCGAGCATTTTTCTGAAGGCCAGATACAGGCCGCAGACCAGGATAATGATGGACGAGGTTTCCCCTGACGAACCGGCTGTCATACCCATAAACAGATCCATGGTCGGCGTGGTGATGCCATCAAACTTCTGTAACGCCAGTGGCGTGGCCCCACTGAAAGCATCTACAGTCACCTGGTTATTAAACTCTGCCACGGGTTCAGGAATCAGGAAGGGTGCAGTCAGTGTCGAAGGAATCAGCGTGGTAAAGCGCCCGTCAAACATAGCGGGTGTCCAGGTTGTAATCGCCACGGGAAAAGCGGCCTGTACAAAGGCCCTGCCAATCAATGCCGGGTTGAAGACATTCATCCCCAGGCCACCGAACATGACTTTGCCCATGCCGATGGCAGCAAAGCCGGCTACCACACCCATCCACAACGGAAAGCTGGGCGGCAGTGTCAGGTAGAGCAGGATACCGGTTATCGCGGCAGACCAGTCTCCCAGGGTATTATCAGCCTTGAAATTCAACAGACGTTCGGTCACTAAACAGGTAGCCAGCACGGTGATCAACAGCAGCAAGGCACTGATACCAAACAGCCAGATACTCCATGCCGCCATCGGCAGTGAGGCGAACACCACGTTACGCATAATGGTAACGACATCATGCGGCGCATGGACATGCGGCGTAGTGCGCAGTTCGATATTGGTTTTATCAGTCATTCTTTAATGCAACCTGCTCACGATTGTATGCCTTGGCCACACGAAACTGTTGTACCAGGGGAATATTGGAAGGACAGACATAGGAACAGCACCCACACTCGAAGCAGTCGTTAAGATGATACTCCTCTGCCATTAAGGCAAACTGGCGTTTGGCAGCCAGCTGGCCTAACTGTGAAGGATTAAGGTGCATCGGGCAGGCATTCAAACACTGACCACACTTGATACAGGGCCAGATACGGCGTGTTTCTTTTAATACTTCCGCTTCATTTAAAATCAGCAGTCCTGATGATCCCTTGGTAACTGGCGTTTCCAGGTCTGACACGGAAGGCCCCATCATCGGCCCGCCAAGCACAAAATTATTCTTACCGCCGGTGTAGCCGACCTGCTTTAACACAAAGCCGATCGGTGTACCCAATGGAATAATATAGTTACCCGGTTTATCAATCCCCGGGCCTGTAACAGTCACCACACGTTCGATCATGCCCTCGCCTTTTGGCAACAGCCGTCCTATCGAGGTCAGGGTTCCGACATTATTGACCACGGCTCCAATATCCAAAGGTATCTTGCCCGCGGGTACTTCACGATCCAGCAACGACTTGATCAACATTTTCTCAGAGCCTTGCGGGTACTTGGTCTCCACCGCTTCCACACTGATACTGGAGCCTTCAGGTAAATACTGACGAAGTTTTTCCACCGCGTTCATCTTGTTATCTTCAATACCGATAACTGCTCTCTCAACCTCGGCAGCCCGCATCACATAGCCAATGCCACGCATCAGGTCTTCCGGGTATTCCAGCATGGTACGGTGATCACAGCTGAGATAAGGCTCACACTCACAGCCATTGACCACCAGCGTATCAACGTTTTTATCAGCCGGGATAGTGACCTTGGCATGGGAAGGAAACGCCGCACCACCCATACCAACCATCCCCATGTCCTGAATGGCCTGGCGCAGCTGTGCCGCATCCATGTTGTCCAGGTCATACTCATGACGCCATTGTACCTGCTGGGTATCGCCTTCATAGACATCCAGCACAATCGACATGGACTGTTCGCCACGTGCAGTCGGCATCGGCCGAATATCCTTGATACGTCCCGTCGCCGGCGCATGAACAGGCACAGACACAAAACCATCGGCCTCGGCAATCGGCTCTCCACGCACCACCTCCTGACCCTTGCGAACAATCGCCTTGGCAGGCTTACCGATATGCTGGTTTAACGGCAGTATCAGGTGATCAGGAAAAGGCAAACGCCTGATCTTCTTGGCAGACGTAATCTCCTTGTTAGTCGGCGGATGGACGCCGTGACTGAAGGTGCCTTTTCTGAATAGGTTAAGTAAGCCCATTATTAATTATTCATAATCCGAAATGTTCTGTTTTGTTCCAGTTCAAGGCATCTGCGCACGCAGAATGTGAGCGTATAAAAAATACGTGACCATTCGAGTACGCAGATAACAAAGAAATGGGGCAAAACAGGCCATTTTATTGGTATTTGTCGGCTCTTTTGATTAACTTGTCGATACCCTTCTCATTCATATTCCAGGGCGTACCCGGATGAATGCAACCGGCCGTACATTTCTCCGCGGCCTTGACAATATCCTTGTAACTGCCCCCCTGTGGATTGACCACTTCAACCTGCTTGTCGGCATTGTAGGCAAAGATCTTGGGGGCAAGATCAGTACATTCATCACAGGCAGTACATTCAGGGGTTTCGACCCAGACCGCTTCGTAATCACCCGTTGCTGAACTGGCACCATTACCACCGCCAGGGGCTGCTGCCGGTGCTGCACCTGCTGAAACGGTATCGGCCAGCGCGGAAACATCACCTGATGAGCTCAAAGACAACAGCGTTGAACTCAGGCGCTGGGCCATTTCTGCCTTGGCCTGGTTAACCACCGCATCGATATCCACCTTGTCAAGTTCACCGGCAATACCACGTAACTGCTTCCAGAAGCCCAGGCGCTCCTCAGCTGAACGCGCCATTTCTTCTGAACACAGAATGCGTATCAGCTGGTTCTTGGCATTTACGCCCCACACGTAAGGGAACAGGCCATCACGGTCTTCTTCTTCCATTTCCAGGAATTCATCGAGTCGTACCATGTCATCATTCCATGCATCGCGCGGTGCCACACGGAACTGTTTGCGAAAGCGCCCTTCAGTTGCAGCGAAATCAGCGAAAGTCATGGGCAGTTCCATGCTCTCTTCATTGCCTTTTTCGTCAACATATTTCAATGTGTAGGTAGGCCAGTCCTGGTCAATGGCAGGGTTGCCCTCCAGGTCAATACATTCTTCGAAGGTTTCACCCTCATCGGGATTGTATTTCATGATCGGATAAGCACGTGATTCCAGTGCCAGTCTGGACTGGTGCGTGGAGGCATCATCGCCTATACCGTGCTCAGGCTGACAGGCTGCGTAAACGTTGAACATCGCCGGACGGCGACTGTTAAGGCCATCAATAAAGCCTTCCAGCAAATGCGTTACGTTACTGATGTTGCCCTGCAGGATATAGCTGGTGCGATGCGCCATGCCTATGAGCGACATCTCTTTACGGATCTCTTCCTTGCCGTGCCATGCTTTTCCATAAGGACTCATATCCGCCACCTGGGAGATAAAGCCGGAAGTACAGGCCTGACCACCGGTATTGGAATAAACCTGGGTATCCAGCACCAGTACTTTCACTGGATGGCCGGAGGCCAGCGCACGTGACAGGTTCTGGAAACCAATATCATACATGGCACCATCACCTCCAACTGACACAACCGGCGGACACAGATCCCATTCTTCATTGGTGAAGTCTTTCCAGTTGAACTGCTGGAACATGGCATCATGTTCAACCGGGTTGTACTTGTCTTGCAGTGCGAGTTCCGCCAGACGAATCGCTTTAAAGCCTTCAGCCATTTTTTCCATGTGGCCTTCAAACAGTCCCAGCGCAACCGAAGGACTGTCCTGGAACAGATGACTGCTCCATGGGAACGGATAGGGATTGTAGGGATAGGTAGAACCCCATACCGAGGTACAACCGGTGGCATTCACCATACCCAGTTTTGAACGGCCATTGTTGGTCGGACCTTCAGTGTAGCGCCAGCGCAGATCACGCAAATCTTCCAGGATGCCGGTCGCCCATTTCAGCCAATGCTTGTCGACCAGTGTGGCTTCATGACCGGGATCGAGATTGTCAGAAAGCCTGGCCAGTGACAGATCACCCTCTGCATCAGCTGCTTCATCGATGGCAGCGACATTACTCAGATCGACGCCGGCAGCCAGCTTGAGGCGTATATGCTGTTCCAGGCGGGTAATGAGATCATCAAGCTTTTTGACATGCGCTTCAACGCGGGGCTGAATTAGCTTGGCTGCCGTCGCGGTAAACAGGTGCATGATGGTTTTCTCACCACAACCTAAACAGGCACCATCACCACATACCATCTCCTGGTAAGCTTCCTTATCCAGTAGCAGGGTTTCCAGTGCACCGATCTTCTCATCAAGATCATCGATACGGCTGTAGGTATCACTGGTATTTGGCAGTTCCAGCCAGAATTTCCAGTCATCGCGCATTTTTGCAATGGCCGCATCATCCTGTGGCTTATCAATGAAAGCATCATCTTCACACACCTGGACACACTCCATACAGCCTTTACAGGTGTAGGGATTCAGGGTGATGGAAAACAGACCACCGGAGCCTTTTGCCTTCTTTTCCTTGGTGTTCCAGTAAGGCTTGGTCACGGCAAAATCAAACGTACCCAGCGCCTCGATGAAACGAGCAAACTCTTCTTCCATTCCTGACCTGGCTTTTTCATCTTCCACGTCTGCCAGATGTTCCAGCACAGCCTGATCCAGTAAGGCCCGTACGTTGGCCTGTTCACTGGTTTCTTCGATCAATGAGCGTAAGCGTTTTTCCACTTCACGAGTCTCACGACGCAGGTATTGCGTCGGCATACCCGCTTCAACACGGGCGATGGCGGTATTGAATATCTCGCTGACGCTGTTTACCAGTCCGGGTATGGCACTATCCGGGCAGGCAGTATAACAGTCACCACAGGCCGTACAGTTTTCCGCTACCCACTGAGGGTAGTCAAAACGGATACCCGTCATGTCACGGAACACACCGGTAGAAGCCGGGACCAGTGACAAGGCCTGGAAAGGATCTGCCAGGTTGGCCTCACCCTGCCCACTGGCATAGAAAGAACCGGTCTGTTCCCAGAAACGATGCACGTCGCTAATGAGGCCATCTCCTTCGGGAATCTGTTTCAGCATGATTGGCATCGCCGCGGAAGCCGTCATTTTCTGGATCTGTGGAGGCGCAGACTTATCAGGTTTGACCTCATGCACTTCATCAAAACCACGGCGTACCACGCGCAGGTTATCATCCACAACGCGCTGACCTTTTGCGCCAAACTTGTGTTGCAACTGGCTTTCGATGGTATCGAACAGTTTGCGCTCATCCAGGCCCGCCATTTCCATTAATGGAGAAGCAGCAAAAAATGCACCCTGGAAAGCATTACCCTGCATACGCAACTGCAACTCAGGGTTGGTCGCTTCTTCACGAGCAATTTTAAAGCCATCAACACTAAACACCTTGATGTCGTTATCAATGATGAACTTCTGGGCATTGCGTGGGAAACTGGCCCACAGTTCCTGTTCACTTAACACTGACTGAATGATAAATACACCGCCGGGCTTAAGACCGTATAATGGATTGGAGTGGCCAAACACATTGGGGTCTGGAGACATCACCACATCCACATAGTGATACTCACAGTTCAGGGGAATGGGTTCAGGGGCAGCCGCCAGGTAATAAGTGGTTGGCTGACCTTTTTTCTCGGAGCCGTATTTTGGATTGGCGCGAATCTCAAAGCCCAGCAGATCGTATAACGTCATCACCAGGTTTTTACCCGTGGTAATCGCACCCCAGCCACCAACAGAATGCATACGCACGGTAATGGAGTTTTCCGGCATCAGGTTTGGATTTTCAGACCCACGAACGGACAGACGGTCAATTGCCGGATACGAATCAATCAGGTTCTGAATATGCACTTCCTGCTTGGGATTAGCTGCTTCGCGGACGAAATCAATACCCAGGTAGAAGAATTTCAGTTTCTTGCCATCAGGCAGCATATTTTCAATAGCGCCTACCAGGGCTTCCGGTTGCAGGTCTCGCGAACCCAGTCCGTAGGCACCTGAATACAGGGTTGGCAGGTCTTTGAAGCTTCCGTATGTCTCGTAACCGGAATAAGGAAGGTCATTTTTATTTTCGGCCTGTCCATTTTCTATACATTTGGACAATGCGGCACGAACTTCACGCATTAATGGCAGGTCTTCTGCAAGCGGCTGGTCAGTACGTTCGAGTACAGTAACGGCTTTTTTACCTTTCAGTACCTTGCCGATCAGGTCTCCCGGAAACGGCCTGAACATGGTGATATCCAGTACACCAACATTTATCTTTCGTGTTTTTTTAAGATATTTAGCGACGGCATGTGCCTGAACCAGCATTGAGCCCATACCAACGATGACATAGTCAGCCTTTTCAATATCCCAGGAATGAATACGACCATATCGGCGACCCGTCAATTCATAGAATTCATCCATCACCTGATCAGCAATCGCGGGAATATGATCATAAAAATAAGGACGCTGCGCCGCAGTGGTCTGCATATAGGCATCCTGGTTCTGTACCGAACCGGAAGACATGGGCTTGTCGACATCCCAGATAGCAGGCACGCGACGACGGGTGTTGCCAAACAGCATACGCTGGGAAGGTGTCGGGCATTCAATCTCGTCTTCAGGGCGTCCCAGAAATTCTGCAATCAGTTCCCTTTCAGGCACCTGTAAAGGTTCAATCAGGTGAGTCGTCAGAAAACCATCCTGCGCAACGACTGCAGGTGTCAGTGCCAGTTCCGCAATCTTGCGACCGATGAGGTTAAGGTCAGCGGCACCCTGCGCGTTATTGGCAAACACCTGGAAAAAGCCGGTGTCATCCACACAGTGGAAATCATCATGTCCACAATGTACGTTCAGGCTGGCCTTGGTGATGGCTCGACATCCCATGTTCAGTACATAAGGCAGACGCTTACCGGCAGCGGCGTACAGTGACTCATGCATGAAAGCGATACCCTGCGCCGACGAGAAGTTGGTCGCCCTGAGGCCGGTCATTGACATGCCGGCAGTCACAGCTGCTGCCGCATGCTCGGATTCAGGTTCGAGGAACTTCAGTGCGCGGTTGGAAACATTGACATGTCCCTTGGCTGTTTCCTCTGCCCAGAATTCACCCATCTGGGTTGATGGTGTAATCGGATAGGCCCCGGCGGCATCAGAGGCTTCACGCTCACACATGATCACGGCCTGGTTGCCATCCATGGCCATGCGTATGCCAGGATACTTGAAGGTTTTCTCTGCTTTTTTACCGAAGTTCATGAATACACCTTTTGATAAGCTTTTTTAAAAAGGAAGCGGCTCTTCCCGAATGATGACTTTGGCCTGTTTGCCTTTGGTTATATTGTTGTCTTTATCCATCCATACGATGGCACCTGTGGCACAACGCTGGATCGCATCTATGGAGGCCAGATGATTACGAGAATAGTCGACCTGCGCCAGATTGTTGCTGATCTGGATCAATCCCGGAGCCGCATCAACAGAACATTTTTCACAGCCGGTACAGGCCACTTCGCAGACTGCTTCGGCTTCGTCATCCTTGAGCTGGTTTTTACAGGCCACCCACAACTGGTTTGTCACAGGCTGGATAGAGAAAAGATTTTTGGGACAGATATCGACACAGTCTTCGCAGGCTGTACATTTGTCATTGTTGACGATGGGCAAACCATGTTTGTTGAGCTTGATAGCATTGTGGTCACAGACGTCTTCGCAGTCACCCAGGCCAATACAGCCCCACACACAACTTTTGGGTCCGCCACCAATCAATGCTGCGGCACGGCAACTTTCCAGACCGTCATAATGCGCACGAAAACGTGCGACATGCGAACCACCCGCGCAGGCAAGGCGGGCAACGCGCTTGACCACATCCCCGGCCTCAACACCCAGGTATTCAGCAATTTCTTCGATGTTTTCCGCAGAACTGACGGTACAGTTGGCAGGTGAAACTTCGCCGGCAATCAACAGTTCTGCAAAAGGACGGCAACCGGCAGAGCCGCAGGCACCACAGTTGGTTTTGGGAAGCAGGTCTTCTACTTCATCGATACGCGGATCTTCATAAACCCACAGACGCTTATTGGCTATGGCAAGCACCACAGACAATATCACGCCCAGGCCAAGCATGAACAATACGGTGACACTGATACTGATAAGGTCGATGTCAGGCAAAATATCTGTTCTATAAAAAGTCCGGTTCAGTTCGCATGAACCAGGAAGCCAAGCTCATAGTTAATTCGGAAATTAAATATATAATATTTAATTTTTGAATCTAGTTATGAAAATCATCCACATGTTTCAATAACACTGCTGCAAGCCTATTGAATAACCATAAAGGCGGAAATGACGTAGATCATCATTTCAGCGCTTTTCGGATAGTGTAGGAGAAAACTGAATAATTTTATAAAGACTCATGAATTGAGTTTCAGGTTGTCTAGAATAATAGTCGACAACCGGGTAATCACACCAGCAGCCTCCGTCCCCCCTCCAGGTGTGATTACCCTTGTCTCTTACCCTGTTTCCCAGAACTGTTTCCCAGAACTGTCTCTCAATCGGAATTGTGTTTACTGCAACACTCACAATAGTGACAATAGCCGGCTCGCAAGCCAAACAAGGCGATAAGACCCGCGACGATAAAATTCAACCACATCAAATATTCCATGTTGCACTGCTCCATAATATCGGGAATTAAAGTAATATTACCATATCAACAAATAGTGTTTAGAGATAATTTTACTGGTTTTACAATATAAAAATTCCTCCCGGCCTTTGTAACGCAATAGAACAATAAAAACTATTTCATATTTTTCAAATGGTTAGCGATAACCATATTCCGTTACAAATGTGACATCCGTATGACCAAAAGTTTGCCGAGGCCGCTGACGGGCATATTTTTCATAGCTGTAATCAACTATATATTTTCATTTATAAACAATAATTTATCTTTAAATCATCAAGTTACTTACAAGTTAATAAATTAACTACTTGAAAATATCCAATTTGGATATATAATGTATATACATTGATTATATATGAGATGTACATTTGGAGAGGCAAACATGAATTACATTGGTGCAAAAGCTGAACTACAGAAAAAGCCACCCAGAATTTCATTCCGCATGCTGGCGATTGAAGCAGTTGTTTTGATTGTTGCTGCAGACTTTCTGGTGAAACTGCTTGCTGCTTGATTTGTTGTTTTTATAAAACAACGCCTTCTGAGCTTTGCCTGCACGCATCGCGGGCATGACTTAGTCATTAATTTTTTCTGAAAATTCGCGTATTCTCTCAGGAAAATCATTTCCTGAGAGATATCATGTCCAATATACAAAATGGCATTTTGGCCGGCGTCCCCAATAACGCGATCTATCTTTTCTTTTCCCTTAAGCCAGGCTCTGAGCCGACAGATGCATTAAAAGACATCGCTGAACTCTGTGACGGTGAAAACCATGTCGTTGGTCTGGGTGAGCCGCTGTTACTGGCGATGGGCAAGTCGGTGCCCGGCTTAAAAAGCTGCCCATCCATTGCCATGCCCGGCAACAACATCCCTTCCACGCAGCAAGCTCTATGGATCTGGCTCCGCGGTAAAGACCAGGGCGAATTGCTGCACGAAAGCAGACGCGTCATTAAGATGCTGGAAGATGATTTTACAGTTTCCGGCAACATCAACGCTTTCATGTATCGCGACAGCCGTGATTTAACTGGCTACATTGATGGCACTGAAAACCCGACCGGTGATGAAGCCGTCCAGGCAGCCACGGTTTCCGGCATTGAGGATGGTCTGGATGGATCAAGTTTTGTTGCTGTGCAGCAATGGGTGCATGATCTTGAACAGTTTCAGCAAATGACTCCGCAGGAGCAGGACAACTGCTTTGGCCGTCGTGCCAGCGATAACGAGGAATTCGATGATGCCCCTGACTATGCCCATGTAAAGCGCACCGCCCAGGAATCTTTCGACCCGGAAGCCTTTGTCATACGTCGTTCCATGCCCTGGGCGGATAGTCAGCAGGCTGGACTGGTATTTGTCGCCTTTGGTCATTCTTTTGCAGCGTTCGAGGCGCTGCTCAA
>Ga0180436_10005998_pt1 | contig 10642 bp, 9 predicted proteins | sample SS_ome_2_FD_132434 | JGI IMG/M metagenome (GOLD analysis project Ga0180436, IMG submission 132434) | Hypersaline lake sediment archaeal communities from the Salton Sea, California, USA - SS_3_S_2 metaG | ecosystem: Environmental > Aquatic > Non-marine Saline and Alkaline > Hypersaline > Sediment...
GAGGAACTGGTCCGATTTGCAGTCGATGAGACCGGCGCTGAGCGTGGCGCGTTGTTGATGCCAAAGGGTGACGATCATGCCTTGAGAGTCGTTGCCAGTTATGCCTGTGACCGAGAGAGTTTCGCGGACATTCAGCGAATTAGCTCTTCGGTACCCGAGAGAGTCCTGGAAGATGCCGAGCCGCTGGTAATCGACAACGCCGTCATGGACAAGCGAACCAAGAGCTTTCGCAGCATCATCAGACTCAACATCCTGTCGGTGATGGCGGTACCTCTGCGGAGGGCCGATGAAGTGGTTGGTGTGCTGTATTTGGACCATCACACCATTCCGGCCTTGTTCGACAAGAGTGACTATACCTACGTGAAGTCGATGTCCAACTTCATTACCAGTTTCGAAACTCTTGCCGGGAGTTTCCGCACCGTTAAGGCTGCCAATCTTCGCCTTCTCGACGAACTAGGACGAACCGAAGGCACCCGGCCGTTTGTTTACCGCGACCAGAGTATCAGCGACATCTTCGAGCAATTGCCCAATATCGCGTCCTCTCGTTTGCCGGTCTTGATCGTGGGAGAAAGCGGCACCGGCAAAGACGTTCTGGCCGAGATCATTCATCGCTTGAGCGCCAGAAAGGACAGGCCGTTTGTCCGCATGAACTGTGCCGCGATTCCCGAGACAATGATCGAGGCGGAGTTGTTCGGTGTCAACCGCGGCGCCGCCACCGAAACAGCTGCCCGTGACGGACGATTGCATCAGGCCGATGATGGTACCCTTTTGCTCGATGAAATCGGCGATATGCCTTTCAAACTGCAATCCAGATTGCTCCGGGCGGTCGAGAACCAGGAGTTCTACCGAGTTGGCTCCGATCTTCCAACATACACCGACATTCGGTTTATCTATGCCACCAACCAGGATCTCAAGGACCTGATCAATCGCAAACGTTTCCGAGCCGACCTCTATCATCGGATCAATACCCTGACCATTCGCATTCCTCCCCTCCGAGAGCGTAAGGACGATATCCGCCCTCTGGTCGACTACTTTTTGAGTATCTATCAGGGACGTGCCGTCAGAATCCCTGAGATGATTATCGATGTATTCAAGGAGTACAGCTGGCCGGGCAATGTTCGCGAGCTGAAGAGCGAGATCGAGAGATTGTGCGTCAAGAAACCAGGTCTGACCGTCTCTATTGAGGATCTTTCGGCCGACATCCAGGAAGAATATCACGCGGTAATCGATCCCGAGTCTCAGAATAGCAACATGGAATCGCGACTTCGTTGGGTAATGAAAAAGACCAACAACAACCAGTCCCGGGCCGCCGCAATTCTGGGCATGCCTCGAAACACTCTTCGTTATCAGCTAAAAAAGCACGGTTTTTTGTAGGTCACATAGTTCGTCTAAACGTAATATGCTGACGAACTGACCAATTCTGCCCAATTTCATCTTTCGCTAAGGTGCGATGCCGCTGCAGTTTGTGTTTTTTGGCATTTGCATTCGTCACCGCATTGGTCAGCAAGCGAGCTACTCGCATCCCATTCACATCTCTAATGTGTTGTTAGTGTGAAAGTTAGCTCTCTTGTTTTGCCCAAGTGGTGTGGCACGCAGTTTGATATACACACTGCATAACGAAATCCACAACACTTTACCGGAGGTAAACCACAATGAAACGCAACTCGATTGTTGCATTACTGATTCTTTTTATCGCGCTTTCAGCGACCACAATAACCACGAGCATGCTGCCTTCAACGGCTTTGGCCGATGGATCTGGCGGCACTGTCATACCTCCGGCAGAAGGCGGCGACGACTCCACAGGCAACGGCGACGCCTTTATACCGGGAGCAACCGGATCAGGTATCAATGGTGAAGCTCAGGACGATGGTGGAATGGGCATCTTTGAGATTGTCATTAAATCCATCGCACTGAGCCTCTAATCCAACATGCCGACCGGAACAGAGTGCTTCGGTCGGCATTTTTATGCCAGGGAACCAGTTATGAGTACATTAGCTAGATTGGCGCAAGCGATCGACATGCTGAATCGCAACGAGGCAGTGTCGATGGCTACATTCAAGCGGGAATTGGGCGTAACGGATCGCGCCGTTTACCGCTACATTGATGCGATGCGAAAGGCCAGCATGCCGGTCTTCTACGATGCCGACAAGCGTGGCTATCGCCTCAAAGGCGATCAACCCGACAGCGAGGTCAGCCTTACTGTCAACGATCGCGTGATCCTTTTGCTGGCCCTTTCGGTTCTCAGTAATACCGTCTCCAAATCCTATCGCGAGGATATCACCGAACTGGAAGGGAAACTCTGGAATCAGAGCGCTGCAGCCTTGACTAATCTCAGCGATACGATTGCCAACCAGCTCAACAAGGTCAAACTTGGAGTGGAACTCACCCCCACCATGACTTCGGTCATTCTGAGCGCCGCTATGGAACTGAACAAGGTTTTACGGGTTGACCTCTCGCGAGCCAACCATTGGGAACGATTCGTTGAGGTCGGGGAGCCTCGCATGGTCTTTGCCAATGGCTGGAAACTGGCCGATAACGACCACGAGCACACCTATCCGGTCGAAGATGTCGACCGGGCCCTAATCATAGAAGACGCCGAAAGCGAGCCGGCCAAGATATAATTCGGCCCTCTCAACCTGGCGGTCGAAAGGGCCATGATAGGGTGTAGGGGGAGGGGAACTACACCCCGTTCTTTATGACCATACGGCCAAATTTTTCCCGCCTCTATGCTCAGGGCAGAGGGCTCTAAATCAATCAAACAAAACGTTAGGGTTTTGTCAAGGTTCCAGGAACCTCAAAAAAGCCCCTTTGTATTACGTTTTTCGGCTATTCTCGGCCAGAACTTTGGCCTCAGAGGCATTTCGAAAGAGAACTTTCAGCGATCTCAAACGTTTTATAAGTTTACCCCTCTTTTGAATGGGGTATTCACGAGGAAAGAATAAATGACAATACCTGACCCTCAGAATAAACGATTGCTGCTCAACCACTTTCTGAACGACACGGTTCTCTTCGCCTACCATATCGGTGACCTGGATGAATTCTTCTTCGACAAGTGCGAGTGGCTGACGCTGCCCAATAGGGATAATAACGAACTCAAAGAAGTAATCTTAATCTATCGAGGCATAGAAATACCCAGTGTCCTGGCGTTCTCGCGGACTGACGAATTTGGACAATTCTTCAAGGAATCGCTGCCGAAATTGCCCGACCGGTTCAACTGCCACTATCAGGAGCCGTTTCGCGATATCCTGAGCAACTCGTTCAACGAAACCGACCACGGCCAATATATGAAAATGCTCCTGGTTCCGACCGCATTCCGCCCGGCTATGCGTGATGACGAGGAGATCAGGCGCCTCGATCGATCCCACCTGGAAGAACTCCTCGCCCTATACGATCGGGCCTACCCGGAAAACTACTTCGACCCCCGCATGCTGGATACCGGTAAGTACTTCGGGTTCCACACCGATGGAAAACTGGTCGCTGCCGGAGGCGTCCATGCCTATTCCAACGAGTATAGCGTTGCGGTTCTAGGCAATCTGACTACCGATCCGGAATACCGCGGTCGCGGCATTGCCACCCGGGTGACCTCCCGTTTGGTGAGAGAGTTGATCGACGAAAACAAGGTGATTACACTCAACGTCAAAGCCAACAACGAACCGGCATTCCGATCCTACCGTCGGCTCGGCTTCAAACTGATTCATACTTATCGCGAAGGCTACTTCGAGCGGAAGTAGGGGCTGAACTTAGACCTTATTGTGCCGCCAGTCGGCGATTGCCTTTCTAACGGCTTCAGGGGCGAGGGTAGAGCAGTTGATCTTCTGTTCCGGGAGACCATCCAGGTAGCTGACAATGTCGTCCTTTGTCAGCAGTTCGGCTTCCTCGACAGTTTTTCCCAAGACCAGTTCGGCAGCAGCTGACGAAGTCGCAATAGCGGCGGCGCAGCCGAAAGTCTTGTATTTGACATCGGCCAGGCGGCCGTTTTCGATCTTCAGGAAAAGCTTCATCATGTCGCCGCAAGCCGGATTGCCGACCGAAGCCACACCGTCAGCATCGGCTATTTCCCCGGTATGGCGGGGATTCTCGAAATGATCCATGACTGTAGAGTTATACATAGGCGGGATTAGTTCTCTACCGCCGGTTCGGCGGCGACGGACTGTTTTCTCTTGTCGGAATCCGGAGTGGGGCCGAACAGGATCAGAATTAGCATCAGGACAATCCCGCAGCTGATCCCGATATCGGCCACGTTGAAGGTCCACCATCGATCGAGGCGGATCCCCAGGAAATCGATGTTAAAGAACTCGACATCTATGAAATCGATTACCTTCCCGAAACGAATGCGATCAATCAGATTGCCGACGGCCCCCCCGGCTACAAATCCCAGAGGAACAACTATCCAGGTTTGCGACCGATTGAGATAGGCATAAACGATTACAAAGCAAAGAATGAGGCTGGAAGTAATGGCGTAATAGAGGGGCGAGCCGAAGTTGGTCCCCATGGCTCCGCCGTCGTTATAGACGAGCGTGAACATGAGGAAATCACCCAGGACTTCCATCGGGCGACCTCGGGTGAGATGCTCTATCGCGAGCAGCTTGGTAACCTGATCGGCCACCGCCATTACACCCAGAATTATGGCGAACCAGATGAGGTTGCGGGTGCTATCGCCTTCTTTTCCGAACAGGTTTCGATTCCTCTTCTTTGGTCTTACAATCGATACAGAAGCGAGCGTGTGGCACGGCCAGCAATCGCTCGACATTTATATCTTTGCCACAGGTGTGGCAGGCTCCGTAAGACCCGTCTCGAATGCGCCGCAGGGCTTCATCAATGTGGTACACCAAACGGCCTGACTTCGATGCCAACATAAACGCTAACTCACGTTCCATGGCATCGGTTCCCTGGTCAGCCATATGGTAGGAGTAGGAGGACAAATCGCCGGTGGAGTCTTTGATGGTCGAAGAGATGTGGCCTTCCATTATGACACCCATCTCTTTCAGCAGCGCCTTCTTCCTTTCAAGAAGCTTTTTCTCCAGCTTCTTAAGTGCGGTTTTGCGCATATGGTCCCCGCTTTGGAATGCCGAACCCCGAAAGGCTCGGCGATGACTAAGCCGTTATAGCCTATGCCTTAACTACCAAAATCACGGCTTTCTCGCCGTTAATACTCCACTCCTGAGATCCCTCTCCTGCCGATTCGGTCAAAGCCAGGCTGTCGGCCAGAGTTTCGCGGCAGATAAACGCCTCGAAACGTTGAGCGGCATTGGTCACCGGCTCCGTGGCGGATAAGCTTACCTGAATCCGATCGGTTACTTCTAGTCCGGTGCTCTTGCGCATGTTCTGGATCTTATTGACCAGTTCACGCGAAAAGCCCTCGTCAATGAGGTCCTGATCCAGCTCGGTAACCAGGGCGACCGAGAGGGATCCCTCATTTTCTACGGCGAAACCCTCGCGCTCGTTACGCACGATGGTAACTTCTTCTTCGGTTAAGCTATACGACTGGCCGTCGTTTTCAAACTTTAATTCGTTGCCCGAGGCAAACTTGCGAATCGATTCCGAGTCCAAGTCGGACAGCCAGGCAGCGGCTGCTTTTACGTTTTTACCCAGTTTGGGGCCGGCGGCCTTGAAATTCAGCTTGGCACTATAGGTGACGTACTGGTCGAGACCCTCAACCGAGGTCACCTCTTTGACGTTCAACTCGTCGGCGATGATGTCTTTGTAGTCGGCGATCTTCTCGAATCCGCCGAGCGTTGACAGGTCGACCATAATCTTGGCGAGCGGCTGCCGTACTTTTAGATTCTTGCGCGAGCGAGCTGCGCGTCCGAGAGATACCACCCGCTCCACCAGCGACATGGTTTCTTCGAGATCGACGTCGATCACCGACTCGTCGACCTTCGGGAAGGTATCCATATGTACCGACAGCTTGGCCGTTCCGTTGCCACCCATCAATTCGCGATAAAGCAACTCCGACACGAAAGGTGTCACCGGAGCACTCAGTTTCGCAACGCCCAGCAGGACGCGGTAGAGCGTAAGGAAGGCCCGCATCTTGGAGGAGTCGTCACCCTTGGCCCAGAAGCGGCGACGGTTGTTGCGGACATACCAGTTGGACAGCTCTTCTATCACGAAATGCTGAATCGCCCGGACCGGCTTGGTGATCTCATAGGCATCAAACGACTTGGCAACACTCTTGGCCAGGCTGTTGAATCGCGACCAGATCCACTTGTCGAACCGTTCCGGTTCCCCGGCCAGGCTCTCAAGATACTCATCGATCGACTTGCCGCCGCCCGCCGCCTTGTCGACGATGTCGTCAATGTTGGCGTACATGGCAAAGAAGCTATAAGTATTGCGAAGGGTGTCGAAGTATTTCCGGATGACTTCCTTGACGCCTTCCAAGTCGAACTTGGTCGGAACCGACAGATTCGAGTTCGCCACCAGGTACCATCGAGTCGGATCGGAACCGTATTCGGAGACCATGACAAAGGGATCAACCACGTTCCCTTTGTGCTTGGACATCTTCTTGCCCTCTTTGTCGAGGATAAACTCGAGCACGATCACATTCTCGAACGGCGGTTTGTCGAAAAGGATTGTTGAAATCGCCAGCAGCGAATAGAACCAGCCGCGGGTCTGATCGACCGCCTCGGAGATAAACTCGGCCGGGTACTTGGCCTCGAACTCTTCCTTGTTCTCGAACGGATAGTGCCACTGAGCGTAGGGCATAGCGCCGGAGTCGAACCAGACATCGACCACTTCCGGAATACGGGCCATGTGTCCGCCACAGTCGCACTTGAGTTTGATCTCGTCCATCATCGGCTTGTGGAGATCGATCTCCTCGGGACAATCGACCGCTTCTTTCTGTAGCTGTTCGATAGAACCTACGGCACGCATGTTGCCGCAGCTTTCGTCTTCGCACACCCAGATCGGAATCGGGGTACCCCAGAACCGCTCGCGGGAGAGGGCCCAGTCGACGTTGTTTTCGAGCCAGTCGAGCATCCGCCCGGTACGGATTTCGTCGGGGTGCCAGTTGATCTTGTTCATGTTCTCGATCAACTGATCGCGGAACTGCGTAGTCTTAAGATACCAGGACTGACGTGCGATGTAGATCAGCGGCGAATGGCAGCGCCAGCAGAACGGGTAGTTGTGCTCATACTGCTCTTTCTTGAACATCCGCCCGGCGATCTTGAGATCCTTCGTGATCAGCTTGTCGGCATCTTTGATAAACATGCCGTTGTAGGGCTCGGCGTAGTCCTTGAACAGACCGTTGCCTTCGATCGCCTGAAGAACCGGCAGGCCATATTCCTTACCGATTTCGTAGTCGTCAGCACCAAAGCCCGGCGCGACATGAACGATACCGGTACCGTCTTCCATGGTGACAAAGTCACCCTTGATCACGAAATAGGCGTCATCTTTGTGCTGAGGGTAAAAGGCAAACAGCGGCTCGTACCTACGTTTCTCGAACTCCGCGCCTTTCCACTTGCCGATCGCTTCCTTCGGTTCGCCGAAGACCTTTTCTACCAGCGCCTCGGCCAGGAGTAGCTTTTCCCCTTCGTGTTCGACCATGACATAGTCGGCATCGGGGGCCATGCACAGCGCGGCGTTGGAAGGAAGCGTCCACGGGGTGGTGGTCCATACCAGATAGCTGAAATCATCGTCGGCAGCCTTGACTTTGACAAACACCGACGGGTCCTTGACCAGCTCGTATCCCTGGGCCACCTCGTGAGAGGACAAACCAGTCTCACAGCGGGGGCAGTAGGGAACGGTCTTGTGCCCTTTGTAGATCAGGTCGCGATCGAAGAAATTCTTGAGAATCCACCAGACGGTTTCGATGTATTCGTTCTTGAGCGTGACATAGGCATCATCCAGGTCGAGCCAGTAACCGGTCTTGCGAGTGATGTCGTTCCAGAGATCGAGATACTTGAACACCGACTCGCGGCATTTGGCGTTGAACTCGGCGATACCGTACTCGATAACTTCCTGCTTGTCGGTCAGGCCGAGTTGCTTTTCGACCTCAATCTCAACCGGCAGTCCGTGGGTGTCCCAGCCGCCTTTGCGGTCAACCCGGAAGCCCTGCATCGCCTTGTAGCGGCAGATCAGATCCTTGACTGTCCGGGCGATCACATGATGGATCCCCGGCTTACCGTTGGCCGTCGGGGGACCTTCGTAGAATACAAAGTGGGGGCGGTCTTTGGCCGCTTCAAGGGCCTTCTTGAAGACCTCGTTATCCTCCCAATAGGCAAGGATTTTGGCTTCGCCGTTGGGGATTGTATAACCGTCTTTTAGGGCGTCGAATTTCATATAATTGTGTTTCCTTCCGAGCCACGTAATCTATCGGAAGGTCCGGTTTTTGTAAAGGTTTTTCCCCTTGGATAAGGGACTTACGGACAATGTCGGCCGATAGTTGCAGGATCTTTCATTGTACCTGGTTGGCGTAGTCCTCGTACGCCAAAATAGCGTCGGTATCGAAGGGTGCTGGCAGACGGGGACGTCCGCCAGCCACGAGATACGGTCAGCGTTGACAAATCGGCCCTCCCATGCTTTCTTATCGCCAAAATCATATCATCGAATTCGGAGTTGTCATCATGGCTGAAGGAAAATTCGGGACTTGTATCAACTGCATGGACGGCCGCTGTCAGGAGCCGATCATTGAATGGATGAAAAAGGGGTTTGGACTCGACTATATCGACATGATCACCGAGGCCGGCGCCGATGGAATCATGGGTAGCCGCGACCCGGACATGGTCAAGCTGATCAAGAACCGCGTCCTGGTTTCGACCGAGAAGCACGGCTCGGATACAATCGTATTGGTCGGACACGGCGGTTGTGCCGGAAACCCGGTCTCATACGAACAACACCTGTCCGATATCCGCAAAGGGATGGAAGTCATCCGCACCTGGGATCTGGATGTTGACATTTACGGTGTCTGGATTTCCGACGAAGACTGGAAAGTGGAGACGGTCGCCTCTATCGAAAGATCGTGAACCTTTTGATCCTCAATACGTTGTAGTCGGTATGAAGAAGCCCGACGAGGATTTCGACTACAATCCCAAGACGCTGAAACCGCCCTATGAGCAGATCATCCATGATCGCGACGCCCTGGTGCGTTTGCATCTGGCCAACCAGCGGACAGTGCTGTCTTACATGCGCACTGCGCTGACTCTGTTTGTGGCGGGAGTGTCCTTCATCCAGTTTTTCGATTCGCTGATACTCGAGATCGTGGGTTGGGCCTTCGTACCGATGGGGCTTTCGACTATGGCTATTGGGATCTACCGCTACAACGTCGTCCGTCGCCGCATGCGTCATTTCCGCTCGAAGCTCTACGGCGGCCAGGGCCACAACCTCCCCGGGTGACATAGTCACTCTTACCGCTTCGCGAAGCGGCGAACCTGGGCATAGAGCTTTCAACTGAGTCATCCCCGCGCACGCGGGATCCATCTTGCCTTAGTCTTTGTAGGGCGTGACTGTCTTCAGTCTCGCCATCTTCGGCTTTGATGGGGTATCATGGCGGCACCGAAGACGGAGCCGCCCTACAAGAACGGCAGATTCCCAGGGCAAGCCCTGGGCCACCCGAACGATTTTTAGTCGTTGCGAGCGAAGCGAGGCAATCCCCCACGAACTCGGTGCTAGAGACACCAATACCGCTTCGCGGCACGGCGAACCTGGGCATAGAGCTTTCAACTGAGTCATCCCCGCGCACGCGGGCACCCATCTTCTCTTAATCTTAGTAGGGAAGGTCTGTCCTCAGACCTTCTATGGCGTCAGGTCTCGCAGAGACCTGACCTACAAAGACTGATATCACTCCAGCACCGACTCTGTCACCCCAGCATCATTTCAGTCACCCCAGCGAAGGCTGGGGCCCAGTCTTCGTCTGTAATTAGTAGCACTCTGAGAAGACTGGATTCCAGCCTCCGCTGGAATGACGAGACGGTGGTGGTCACGGGACGCTTCACTCTATCCACCGAAGTTTGCCCCAAGCCCTGTGGGCGAGACTGTCTTCAGAACAGATGTCGAAACCTCGCTGCGCGAGTCGGCTGCCGCCGACCAGGGGTTTCGACCTACATTGACTACATGAATGGCCAGATTCTCAGGGCAAGCCCTGGGGCACCAAATGCGGGCTATAGCTATGGCAGCTCTTGCAGCCGTTTCAACCGTTCGCGGGCGTCCGCCAGCTCGGGGAAGCCGTGGTCGGCGTCTTTCCACGTATCGATGAAGACCCGATACTGCTCGGCGGCCTTGTCATACCACCGCGACTCCTCGTACGCCCGCCCCAGATAGAAATGCATTTTGATGTTTTCAAGGCCATGGAATAGGCGCGCACAAACGGTGTACATGATCTGCCACTCGAGAAGCTCGACGGCCTCCGACAATCTTCCCGACTCCAGATAGGCGCGCCCCAATCCGATATTGAGCAGCGGGTTGCGATCATACGGCGCCATTTCGCGGCGACGCTCCAATAGATCGATGGAGGTCTCATAGTTCCCAGCGTACAGCTCGATTAAGCCTTCGGTCACCAGATGCGGCGCCTCCGACTGGTTGGTTGCCTTGCCCGCCTCGCGAAGAGCTGCCAACTTCGCGCGAGCTTCATCGACGCGACCGCTTCTCGCCAGGATGATGGCATAGGCGCTACCGCAGTCGATGTCCTGATAGGAATGGAAGTCGGCAC
>Ga0180436_10005999_pt1 | contig 10641 bp, 8 predicted proteins | sample SS_ome_2_FD_132434 | JGI IMG/M metagenome (GOLD analysis project Ga0180436, IMG submission 132434) | Hypersaline lake sediment archaeal communities from the Salton Sea, California, USA - SS_3_S_2 metaG | ecosystem: Environmental > Aquatic > Non-marine Saline and Alkaline > Hypersaline > Sediment...
GCCGAGGCGTGAGCCCATCCCTGTGATCACCGTGGTGGGAACAAACTCCTGAACGAGACTGGCGAGAAGCGACCCGAGCAGGATAAAGGGAAAGCCTTCGAGCATCAGGCTCAGGAAGATGGCGCTCGTGTTACGAAACGCCATAATGCCGTTGAAACTCCGAAGAATAAAGAACACCCACAGGGCGACTATTCCACCGAGGAGGTACGGGAGAGCAGGATGGATTGCCCGGCGGTGATTCGACTCCATCGGCCGATTCTCGACCGAGCAGGGGGAGGCGGTCAAGAATCCGGCGGCGCAGGCGGCGCCGTCGGCACGGTGGGGCGCGGACGTTTGCTCCGTTTCGGCAAAAAACAATTTGACAGATGTAACGACCCGTGTTTTACTTACTTAGTGAAAGTAACTAAACTCAAGGAGGTCTCTATGGTACGGAAATCTATCGCAATGATGCTGATGCTCATGGTGGTGGCCACGTTTGCCTTCGCCGGGGGTCAGGCCGAGGAGGAGCAGAAAGAACTGACCCTGCTCACCTGGAACCTGCCGCACTACGAAGAGCAGATCATGGGCTGGATCGCGGACTTCGAGGAGATGCATCCCGATGCCACGATCGAGTGGGTGGACGTCAAGGGAAGCGACTGGGCAACCTACTTCCAGACGCAGCTGGCCGCCGGTGATCCGCCGGACATCATCGACGTGCAGGGCGCGCTCTGGTACCAGTACGCCGCCGACGGCGTACTCCTGGACATCAGCGACCGCCTCGCGGCGGAACCGGATGTGCAGGATCGCTTCTATCCCGGGCTTTTTGAGGCGGCGAGCAACTTCGATGGCAACTACTACATGATGCCGCTCTACACACCGTCCACGGTGCTGTTCTACAACAAGCCGATGTTTGCGGAAGCGGGTCTACCCGGACCGCCCACCACCTTTGATGAGCTGGTGGAATACGCGCAGGCGCTCACCGAGGGCGAGCGCGGCGGCTTTATCACCCTCAACTTCGACTGGCTCTACTGGCCGCTCTTTGCCTCCAACGGCGTGGAGATCTTCAACGCCAACAAGACCCGGGCCGCCTTCAACACCCCCGCCGCGCGGGAGGTGCTCGAGACGCTGGCGGAGCTCACTGAAGACGGTGTGATCCCCGCTCTCACCTGGACCGGCCGCTGGGCAGAGCCCAATGGTGCCTTTGGTGCCGGCCAGGGCGCGATGCTCAACGCCCACGTGACCGCTCTCAACGCGTTCCGCTCGCAGAGCGAATGGGCCAACGAGGACACGATCGGCGTGGCGCCCTTCCCGGGCAACTTTGCGGTGCCCAACTACCACAGCCTGGGTATCACCAGCACCACTGAGTACCCGGACCTGGCGTGGGACTTCGTCAAGATCGTCACCAGCGACAAGTGGGCCAGCGAGATCGTCTCCAGCCTCGGTACCCTCAGCGGTAACCAGGCCGCCGACGACATGGCGCTAAGCGACGCTCAGTTCCGCGCGGACAACCCGGTGAAGGTGGCGATGTTCGAGGTGGAGCGCAGCAACATGGACAACCTGGTGGGTATCACCGGTCTGGCCACGGACGCGCGCATCAAGGACGCGGTGTATTCCAACTTCAGCCGTGCCATCTTTGGTGAGATCTCCGCCCAGGAGGCGCTGGACGCCGCGGAAGCAGCGGTAAACGCGATCCTCGCGGAGTGATTCTCGCGACATGATTCTTAACGGAGCTGCGGTTCCGTTTGCGGACCATGGAGGGCGCCTCCGGGCGCCCTCGATTTTTACCCCGATACCCCGTAGAGTAAAAACGAATGAATGACCGACGACGACTTCCGCTGATCATTCTGTTTCTGTTGCCATCCGTTCTCGTCTTCGTGCTGTACCGATGGCTCCCGGTGATCTGGAATCTCTTTCTCTCGTTTCAGAAATGGAAACCGATCGGCGCCAACGAGTGGGTGGGCGCGAGCAACTACGTGACGATGTTCGCGGACCCGGTGTTCTGGGAGAGCCTGCAAAACACACTGGTGTACTTCTTTGTAGGAACGCCGGTGGCGATTATCCTGGCACTGATCCTGGCGCTCTTTGTGAACGAACCGATCCCCGGGCGCAACGCCTACCGGACGATTATCTTTCTTCCCTATCCGATCACGCCGGTGGCGATCGGACTGATCTGGAAGTGGCTCCTCAACGACCGCGTAGGGTTCGTCAACTACGTGCTGCGGTCGGTGGGCCTCATCGACGAGGGGATCCCCTTCCTGCAATCCTTTGACTTTGCCCTCTTCTCGGTCATCGGAACGACGATCTGGCAGGTCCTCGGATACTTCATGATCCTGGTTCTGGCGGGGCTCCAGACGGTGCCCACGGAGCTCAGGGACGCGGCACTGATCGACGGGGCGGGACCGCTTCGCCGGACCTGGTCGATCACGCTTCCGCTGATACGATCCACCCTTTTTCTCTGCTTTATAATCGGAATCATCAACTCCTTCACCGTGTTCGACATGGTCTACGTCATGACCGGCGGCGGCCCCGGACACGCCACGGAGTTTCTCGTCACCTACATCTACCGCAACGCCTTTGAGTTCAACCGGCTCGGGTACTCCGCGGCGATGACGGTGGTGATGTTTCTGGTATTGCTGACGGTTACGCTTGTATCCAACCGGTTCTCCGGTGGTGAGGCCGGGGGAGCGCGCCATTATGAATAGCAAAGAACGAATTCTGCGGATTCTCATGCAGCTCCTGCTGCTGGCGGTGGCGGTAATGATTCTACTACCGCTCTACTGGGTCCTCAAAACGAGTCTCACCGGGGAGAACCTCTTTAACTACCCGCCGAGCCTGGTGCCGCGGGACATGCACGTCTTCTACTTCGTGGACGTGTTCTACTGGATTCCTTTTGCGCGGTTTGCCCTCAACAGCGTCATCGTCTCGGTGATCGTGGTGGTGACGAACATTCTGTTCAACTCGATGGCGGCGATGGCGCTCACCTACGAGTTTAACTTCAAACCCCTCGTGATCGGGCTATACCTGAGCAGCATGATGATCCCCTTTCAGACGGCGATCATTCCGGCGTTTCTGCTCACCCGGGAGCTGGGTCTGCTCAACTCCCACGTGGGACTGGCATTGCCCCTGATGTCGACGATCGTGAACATCTTCGTCTTCAAGAGTTCCTTCGACGCGATTCCCCGGTCGATCATCGATTCGGCACGAATAGACGGCGTTTCGGAATGGCGGCTTCTGGATACGATCTACCTGCGGCTTTCCAGCCCGGCGATCGCCACCAACGTGATTCTGGCCTTTGTCTGGTCCTGGAACAACTTTATCTGGCCGCTGATCATCGTCCGCGACGAGGCGATGCAGACCCTGCCGCTGGCGCTCTCGCGTTTTCTCAGTTACTTCGAGGACACCAGCGGGCAGCTCTATGCCTTTGTGGTGCTCGTGGCGATTCCGGTGATCGCGATCTTCCTGCTCAACCAGAAGCGTTTTATCAGTGGCATCCTCGCTGGCGCGATGAAAGGATAGGGTATGGTAAAGCGATGGCTTATCGGCCTGGGAGTTTTGGTTGTACTCGTCCTCGGCGCCTGGATCTACATCAAGGCCAACCAGACCGGCGAAGTCCGTGGGCTCGTCGTCGACGGGGCGGGGCGGCCCGTCGCGGGGGCCACCGTACGACTGCGGGAGAAGACACTCAACCTTATCAAGCAGGGGATCACCACGGAGACCGACGCGGAGGGACGGTTTATCTTCACCGATCAGGCGATCATCGAGTTCTTTATCGATGCTCGGACCGATGGCGTGGTGAGTGAGGAGTACCGGTACCACCTCTACTTCAAGGAGCAGGACTTTGAGCTCCCGGACCCGATTGTGATTCCCGTCGAGTGAGAGCGCCGCGACGCCATCGATCGCTGTACCTGGCGTTCTTTTACCTCGTGGCGGTACTCAAGGTCGCTCTGATCGGCGCGGTTGGGAGCTCCTGGGCATCTCCCCTTGAGGTGGCGCTGGCGATCTCGGGACTCGCCTTTCTGGGCGTGGCGCTCCCGGCGCTCCGTCCGCAGTACCGCCTTACGGTGCTCGCGCTGCTCGTGGTGGGGATTCTGCTGACGGCGTTCTCCGACGCATCCGTCTCCGACTGGGTGCGCGGTCTTGCCTCGGGAGCGGGATTCTTCGTGCTTTTCTCCGGGGTAATGCTGGTAAGTCGCTTTCTCGACGCGGAATCGGCGGTGGGGGCTCCCGACGAGGGGCCTCCCCTTCTGATGACCGGGGCGATCCAGTTTCTTGCCTCGATCGGGCTGTCGTTAGGGGCGATTTTTGTAGTAAAGCCGCTTTACGGCGCACAGCGCGACAGGCCGCGCTCGGTCTTCCGGACGATCTCCGGTGCGTACTCGGCCAACGTGGCGGTGTCGCCGCTGGACGCGGTGGTCAATCTGGTGATCGCTATGACCGGTATCTCGTACCTGGTCTACGTACCGGCCGGTGCGGCGGTGGCGGCGATCCTGCTCGTGGTGCTCGGTGCGGCGGGCGTGGTGGATACGCTGCAGCGGCGAAGCAGCGGTGCGCATCCCAGGGCGTCGACACTCGCCGGAGGAGAGGGCTTCGAAAAATCCTCCGCGGTGCCGGCCCTGCTCGGTCGCGTAGCCCTGCTGGTGGCGCCGGTGGTGATCGTACACATTCTCAGTGACACGGCGGAACGGATCAGCCTCACAGGGATCGTTTTGCTTCTCCTCGCACCGGCGTTGATCCTGGTACGCCGCGGACCGCGAGAGGTCGGCGCCGCCCTCCGCTCTCACCCGGCACGGGTCGGCGGGATCATGGAGGTAATCGCGGTCCTCACGGCGGCAACGATCTTTTCCACGCTCTTTTCCGGAACGCCCCTGGCGGACCGGGTCGTGGCGGGCGCCGGCAGGATGATCGCCTGGTCGCCCTACCTGGGGCTTACGACAATCGTCTTTGCGACCGCCGCGGGAGCGTTTATCGGCTTGCACATGCTTGTTGTTGTTACCGCCATCGGCATGACGCTGTCGCCGGAGCTCCTGCACCTCTCGCCGGCGGGCTTCGCGGCGTTTCTCAACGTTACCTACATGGTGGGCATGAACACCTCGCCCCTCGTGCCGTTTACGATCTCTGCCGGCGAGGTGAACGGAGGACGCAGCTCCCTGGCGGCGACGCGAGCGCTCTCCCCGCCCTGGGCGGTGGTGGGGCTCCTCACGCCGGCGGTGCTGCTGGGATTGTTTGGGGGGTAGGTGGGCGCCGGCGAAAGGTGTTTACAACCTCACCGCGAGAACGCTGACTGCGGTCGTTGTATGTAGCGTCTCCGGGGTATTCTCTGTGCGTCATTATCCGAGCATCGACAGCACTGCGTGGCGGGCGCCACGCCTGTCCGGTAATGCCGGCACCGGCCCCACCGTGGGCGGTGGTGGGGCTGGTAGTGCCGGAACTGTTACTGCGCTTCTACCTGGGGTAGACCAGTTACGGTACCGGGTTTGGCGACGGTTCCAGGATCGATCCTTGCGGTTCGCTTATCGAGCCGTAGAAGGTATTGATCGTCCAAGTATGGCTCGTTCCTCCACCCATGTAGTATCCCATCTCGTAGACCGAATCACCTAACGAATTGACGGCTCGCAAGTCGTACGTCCCTGCCGGGATATTATTAACCGTGAATGAATAGCCGCTTGAAATAACACTACTTCCGAGTTGGTCCGGACCCCACGTACCCGAGGACGATGGCGAAATGTACAGATAATAAATCGTATACCCGGAGTTGTTCACTACGCGTACGCTTGCGACCCCGCTCGTACCACCACCACCACCGCCTCCGCTGTCACCATCATCATCGCTGCCCAGCAGATTATCACACCCGACGAAGAACAGTACCGAGACCACGACCAACAGCCCGAACAGATACTTTGCCACCCGTTTCATGCTTCACTCCTTGAGAATAAAAATGTAAATGCTAGTCGGCACCATTCCTGTGATGCCCCCTGAGGTAAGCGTACACCACCTTTGCGGAGGGCGCAAATAGAAAAATGACCGAACAACGGACAGCTTCGCGGTGTCCGTCTACTCCGTCAGATCAAACATTGCTCGGATTTGATCCTGGTTGCGCGGATTGTGGATCGACCCGCCCTCGTCGCCGTAGAGATAGTCGATGTCGGCGGCGTAGCGCTCTGTAACTTTGCCGCGGACGATCTTCATCGTGCTGTTGACCAGGCCGTTTGCCTCGGTGAATGGTTCCGGGGCGATGACAAAACGCGCCGGCGTCCAGCGCTCCGGGAAGGTGATGCCGCGGTCGCGGTAGGAGTACATGCTCGTGGCGATCGCGTCGAGTACGGCATCTGCGGTTGTGAGACCGTGCCGCGAGATGTGCTCCGCGATCCGCTCCGTGTCGAGGGTAATCACAGCCACCGTGCTGTTGCGGTGGTCGTTCCAGGCGACGATCTGGTGGATCAGCTCGGAGGAGGAGGTGATCGTCTCCTCGATCTCCTCCGGGCTGTACTTCTCGCCGTCGGGACCGATCAGGAGCGCCTTCTCGCGGCCGGTGACGACCAGGAATCCGTCCTCGTCAAAGTAGCCCAGGTCGCCGGTGTGGAGCCAACCGCCGCGGAGCGCTTCCTCGGTGGCTTTGGGATTCTGGAAGTAGCCCGCCATGACGTTCTCACCGCGGACGCAGATCTCACCTTTCTCGCCGGAGGGAGCCTCGCTGCCGTCCTCGCGGAGAATGCGGCAGGTAACGCTCGGCGCGATCGCGCCGGAGGTGCCCAGTTTGAAGCGATGGGGCGAGTTGGAGCTGATCACCGGCGCCGCCTCGGTAAGGCCGTAGCCCTGGTACACCGGAAGGCCGATCGCCAGAAAAAACTCCTGTTGCCCCCGATCGAGAAGCGCCCCGCCACCGACAAAGAACTCGATCCGCGATCCAAAGATCCGCCGAATCTTCCGGAACACCAGCAGCTCCGCCACGATCCAGGGAATCCAGGTGGCCAGGCGCACGATCAGGCCCGCCGGGGTATGGCCGTCGCCGTTGCGACGGATCGCCGCGCGGAGACCGCGCCGAAATATCCTGGTGGCAAAGGCGCCTTTTGCTTCGACCCCGGCGATGATCTTCTTCATGAAGTTGCCGGAGAGGGACGGCACCGTGAGCAGGAAGGTAGGGTTGCTCTCCAGGATGTTGCCGGGGATGTTGCGCAGGATCGCCATCCCACCGCCCCGGGCGTCGACGAAATAGAGCCGGATACCCCGGACCAGCGCAGCATAGATCCCCACGGTGTGCGCAAAACTATGGTCGCAGGGGAGAATCAGCAGCGTGGAGTACCCGTAGGGCACCTGAAACAGCTCGATCGAATCGTGGGAGTTGCTGTAGTAGTTGAGGTGGGTGAGCATGATCCCTTTTGGATTGCCGGTGGTGCCTGAGGTGTAGGAGATGGTAGCCGTCGTGTTCTCTTGCACGATCGGGAGTTCCGTTTTCAGGGCGCGCCCCTCCTCGATGAGTGCATCGAGCCGAACCACTGAGACTCCGGGGATCGCCGTCTCGACCTCCACCGCCGCGGATTCGTGAGGATCGAGAACGACCAACAGCGGCGCCGATTCAAACTGGCCGTAGATCGCGCCGATCTTTGCTGCCTGATTGACCGACAGGCCGATCGCCACCGATTGGGAGTGGTTGATCCGGAAGGGTAGTTCCTCCGCGAGAAGCTTGATCGACAAAGGGACGGAGGCGCAGCCGGCGGAGAGTACACCCAGTTCGAATACCACCCACTGGGGACTCCCCTCCGCGAGAATCGACAGGTGGGCTCCCGCCTCGATCCCCCGGGCCATCAACGCCCGGGCTACCGCTGTCGCCTGGTCCCGAACCTCACCAAACGACAGGGACGTCCAACCTGGATCGGTTTTTTTGTAGCAATAGGGCTGGTCGCCAAACTGTTCGACGGCGTCGTTGAGCATCGTGATGACTGTACGGTTCATGGATAGCATCGTAGGTCCGGTTGCCGCGACGCGCAAGTTGTAATCCCGAATTTGATACACGATACTGAAAGTATGGCGGGCCCCACAATTCTCTTGGTGGAGGACGAAGTCCTCATAGCACAGGACGAGATGCGTCTGCTTGAGCGTCTCGGCTATTCGGTCTGCAAGCACGTGATTCACGGCGATGATGCGATCGCCGCGGCGGAGACGTATCAACCGGATCTGGTCCTTATGGATATCTATCTCCCCGGTGAGACCGACGGCGTCGACGCGGCTATAGCGATCGGGCAGCGCTGGGGGATACCGGTCGTGTTTGCCACGGCGTACTCGGACGACGAGACCCTGGGACGAGCGGAGGTGGCGCGGCCGCTGGGCTACGTCCTCAAGCCGTTTCAGCAAAAACAACTGCAGGTTACTCTCAAATCCGCGCTAAACCGCGCCGGAGACCACGACCCGCGCCCGTCAGCCGCGACTGCATCCGGAGCGGCATCCGGAGCGGACGCGCTTTCTCTACTCTTTGATACCGCAGATGACGCGGTGCTCCTTCTGGAGGGTGACGTGATCCGGCGGGCAAACGATCCCGCCTGCGCGCTCTTTGGCGTAGAGAACGGGGAGGTGCTGCTGGGGCGACCGCTGGCGACGTTTTTCACGGAGAGTCAGAGAAGCGGTCTGTCGCCGGACCTTCTCGTTCTGGAGCACCTGGCCCGGGTCAAAGAGAGCGGAGTCGAGCGATTTGGTGCCCGGGGCCGACGGCGCAGTGGAGAGCTTCTGGAACTCCAGGTTGTTCTGCGCAGGCCCGCCGGATTTGGTGAAACACGTACGATCGCGATCATCCGGAACGTGAGTCACGAGATCTCTCTGGAAGACGAAAACCGCATAGTCTTCGAGATTCTTCACGGAATCAACCGTGCCACCGGAGCGCGATCGATGGTCCGGGACCTCACCGGTTCCCTGCAACGGTGGCTTCATGTGGAGGCGGTGGGCGTTCGACTGGAGGATGAGGGCGATTTTCCGTACTACGAGGTACGTGGGTTTCCCGCGCGGTTTGTACAGATGGAAAACTCCCTCTGCTGCCGCGACCTGAGGGGTCAATTGATACGCGATGAATCGGGAAACCCCGTCCTGGAATGTATGTGCGGCAACGTGATCCGGGGCCGCACCGATCCGTCCCTGCCGTTCTTTACGCCGGCGGGAAGCTTCTGGACGAACAGCACCACCGATCTTCTCGCAAGCACCAGCGAGGAGGACCGCCAGGCGCGGACGCGCAACCGTTGTAACGGCGAGGGCTACGAATCGGTGGCGTTGGTGCCGCTATCCGCCGGCGGCAGAACGATCGGGCTGATCCAGCTCAACGACCACCGACGGGATATGTTTACGCTCGCTCGCATCGAGCAGATCGAACGTATCGCCTGTGACTGCGCCACGGCGATCGAACGGTTTTGGCTTGCGTCGGAGATGGAAGCGATCGCGGACGATCGTGAGCGCCTCGTGCTGGAGATGCACCATCGGGTCAATACCAACCTCCAGGTTCTCATGAGCGTTCTCAACACCCAGCTCGCGCATACAAAGGATGGAAGCGATGCGGCGATGCGACTGGGCAGTGCCCGCAACCGCGTTGCGGCGATCGCACATGTACAGCAGGCTCTCTTCGACAACACCGACCGAACCTGTCTCGACGTTCTCAGTTTTCTACAGGAACTTGAATTGTTTCAGCGTTCATCCTCGGAAGATAATCGCGGAGAGATCAAAACGCGGCTATCTATCGAATCGGGAATGGCTATTCCTGGTTCCATGGCCGTTCCGGTGGGGCTGGCGCTCAATGAGCTGATAGCAAATGCCTTTGCCTACGCGTTTCCCGGCGGACGACGAGGCGCAATCGCTGTCCACGGACGCCGCCGGGATGATCGAATCGAAATCGAGATCATCGACGACGGCGTTGCGGACGCCCGAGAATGCGTTCCCGCGGGCGAGGGTTTGCCCCTGGTCCGGGCGCTCATAGAAGACCAGCTGGGCGGTACCGTTACCGTTGACGACGGCGCAGCGGGAAACGCGATCAGGATAGAAATGCCGGTTCGTTCGGATTGGGAGAACTCTTCCGGAGAGGTGGACTGCCGAGACCGGTAGGATACGTCGGTTTCCGGTCCCGGGGCGTTTTAGATCCGGTGTTCCCGTCCGCCCTCCTCGGCGGACAGGTACGCGCCGTAGACCACCGCTACCGTGTCGCCGCCAAGCATGCTGCCGCTCTCATCGGGTCGCCCCTCCGCCGCGGCACGGTAGAACGCGTCCATCTCGTGCTGATAGCCGGTAAACCAGTCCTCGTCGGGGCTGGTAAACTGCCAGCCCTGTTTGGTGCCGGTTTTTTCTACCGTGTAGATATCGGCAAACTGCGACTCCGCGGGGTTGTAGGTCTGCATCGAGGTGTTGGGGTTGATGTTGCAGATCGTACGGTGGTTGTTGGCGTTAACCTCCAGCCAGTTGTGGACTCCCCCGTGCACGAGCTCGCTCGCAAAGATGTCGGCGATCGTCCCGTCCTCAAAGACCACGTGCACCAGCCCAAAGTCCTCGATATCGGTGTAGCCGGTGCGGAGAAACCCGGCGTCCTCAAAGTTTGGCATGCGCGTGATCCTGTGGGTGCGGGCGGTAACCGCGGCGGGGCGGATCGGGATACCGTTGCGGGCGCGCCCTTCCACCTGTTTGAGGTAGAGCGCCGCC
>Ga0180436_10006002_pt1 | contig 10638 bp, 14 predicted proteins | sample SS_ome_2_FD_132434 | JGI IMG/M metagenome (GOLD analysis project Ga0180436, IMG submission 132434) | Hypersaline lake sediment archaeal communities from the Salton Sea, California, USA - SS_3_S_2 metaG | ecosystem: Environmental > Aquatic > Non-marine Saline and Alkaline > Hypersaline >...
CCAAGCGGACCCCCTCGCTATTCCTTGATGCGCGCCATGAAATGGGCGTCGACATACGCGCCATCGCTCAGGGCCTGGCGTCGCATGGTGCCCTCGATCTGGAAGCCAAACTTTTCATAGAGCTGAATGGCGCGAGCGTTGTCGGTATAGACCTGCAGCTCGAGGCGAGTTAGGCCCAGCCAGTTCTCGGCCAGGTCGATGACGGCCGCCATCAGGGCGCTGCCGATGCCCTGGCCGGCATAGTCATCGCGCACACTGATGCCGATTTGACCGAGGTGCCGTTGGCGCCGCGCGCCGAGGCGCAAGCTGCATGAACCCACCACGCGGCCATCGACGACGGCGGCCAGCGCATAAAAGCTCTCGGGCGGGTTGGCCAGCATCTGGCGCGCCTGCTCTCGCGAAAAGTAGGGCAGACCGGCTGTCATCGACTGGGCCAAGGGCGCGTTGAGCAGCGCGCAGAAATCGTCGGCATCGCTTGGCTCCAGCGCACGGATGGTGATATCGAGAGGGGGCACAGGGAACCTCGCGATTGAGAGTGTGGGGCGATTATAGCGGAGGCAGCGGGGCGCGGCAATCAGGCATGTGACGGACCTACTCGCACCCGCGCCATCAGGTAGGCATCGGCGTACGTACCGTCGCGAAGGGCCCAGGCGCGCTGTGTGCCCTCGATGACAAAGCCGTGCTTTTTATAGAGGTGGATCGCTACCTGGTTGTCGCAGAAAACATCCAGTTCGATGCGGGAGAGGCCTAGCCAGTTCTCTGCCAGATCGGTCATGCCTGAGAGTAGCGCATCGCCAATCCCCTGCCCAGCATAGTCATCACGCACCATGATTCCTAGATCGCCGGCGTGCCGACGTCGGCCCTCACCGAGATACAGTGTGCAGACGCCCACCAAATGGCCATCCACCTCGGCCGCGATCACCTGCAACGCGTCGGGTTTGTTGGCCAGCATGGCGGCGGCGCGGGCCCGCGAAAAGTGTGGCAGCGTTTGGGTCTGCGCCATGACGTTGGGGGCGCTATGGAGCGCAAAAAAGTCCTCGGCATCGCTCGGTTCGGGGGCGCGGAGCGTGATGATGGGCCTGTGCATTGGGTCTCCTTGCGTGGCGGTTAATGTGGACGGGTTACTAACGTACTGGTTCCGGCTAGTCCAGCTGCCCTCGAATCATCTCGACGGCTCGCCCAAAGACCGACGCCTTGGCGTCGTCGGCGAAAACCTCGGCACCGCCAAAGAGTTGGCACCCCCAAGTGGGATGCGTCGAGCGCGCCGTAGCGATCAGGCTCTCGGGGCCGTCGAGGGCGTCGAGGATCAGCTGCACGCGGCGGTCGGACGGCACAAAGCAGTGGGCGCCCTCCAGCCAGCGGCGTCCCCAGTCCGTAGATTGCCCTGATTTGGTGGCATAGATCAGGGGCGTGAACACGTCGATGGATGGGGCTAGAAGGGCATAGTCCTGCGCAAAGATATCGCCCAGCGCCCCGCCATGCTCCTCGGGTGTCCAGGGGCACATGTAGGCTCCGATCAAGCAGTCGGGCCGGGCGGCGCGGATGATCACGGCGAACTGGGCGGCATACCCCGCGATGCGCTCGCGTTTGTGCCGATGCCAGGCCTCAGCGTGTTGCGATAGGATCTGCCCGGGGGTCGTGGCGTCGGTGTCGGCTGCCTCGCAAAAGGTGCGGATGCAGTCCGGGCAGAAACAGCTCTCTTGCAGATCGGGCTTGGGGGTCTCGAACCAACCGGCATACGCCATATAGTCCAGCCAGACGCCGACGGGCTCGAACTGCGACATGCCCGTTGCCAGTCGCTCCATGGTCTCTTGCACAAAGTCCGTCTGTGACAGGCAGATTCCCTGCACCAGGCGGCCGTAGCGAATGGGCAGGCCATCGATGCCGATCGGCACCAACTCGGGATGCGCGCCGAAATCGGCGCGAAAGGTCTTGAACTCGACGCAGGGCGCCAGACCGTGCCGCTCACAGACCTGAAAGGCGTGCGGATCAAACTCGTGGAACCAGGCGGCATTGGCGCCATAGCGCGGCAGACGATCCGCGAACTGGAGGGCGGCGGCGCCGTAGGGGCCAAATAGCGGCGTCTGGCTGCTGGTCATGTCGCTCTCCTCGGCCTGCTGACATGCAGGCATGGTGTATCTGGCCCCGTTAGGAGTCCAGGCGCGGTCAAGGGCCTTGTGGGCTGGGAGGAGTATAGCGACAACGCTGGGAGGAGGCCAGACGGCTTGTCGAACGTCCCGCCCTCGACTACAATCGAGTCCAATACAGCTTGTGGAGGCGCCTATGAGACGGCTAACCGCGTTACTCGCTCCCGAGATCAACATGACCGACGTGCAAGGCACCACCGTGCGCCTCTCCCAGTTCCTGGGTAAGAAGCGGGTGGTGCTCGCCTTTTTGCGGGGATTCGCTTGACCCTACTGCCGTGCGCACCTGGCGCGCCTGCGTCAGGACCACGACGCGTTCGTGGAACGCGACAGCGTCATTCTGGCCATCGGCCCCGACAGCCGAGAGGCGTTCGCCGACTATTGGAGGGAGCACGATATGCCGTTCATTGGCCTGCCTGATCCCGATCACTCGGTTGCGGAAGTGTATCGACAGGAGGTCAATCTGCTGAAACTGGGCCGCATGCCGGCCGTGCTGATCGTGGATCGCCAGGGGCGCATCCAGTACCAGCACTATGGCCGCTCCATGAGCGATATCCCGGCCAACAGCGCGCTGTTCCAGGTGCTGGATGGTCTGGAAGACGCCGACTCGGCTGATAGCTAGATGATGCGAGTCCCCAATCGACGGCTCTGGCATCCCGAGTGGTTTCACGGCGTGCAGCGGGGACGCACCTTTTTTGAGGGCTGGTACTACAAGCTGGTCGATGCCTCCCGCCAGCAGTCTCTGGCCGTCATCCCCGGGGTCTATGGCGACGGCCGCGAGGCGCACGCCTTTGTGCAGCTTTTGCACGGTCCCAGCGGGCTGGCGCGCTATGTTCGCTATCCCCTTGTATCTTAGGGAGCGTAAGCTATCCTAGGAGATGAGGCAAGGGCGCTAGCCAGGCAGAGCAGGTGAATCTGATAAGCCCCTGGGACAAGAGTCCGTTGGAGAGATGAGATCCCTGCTCTGAGCCTCGCGCCGAGGTCGAACAGCATCCGAGGCCCCCGACTATACCGTGGCGAGCCTGCATATACAGGGTCGACCCGAATCCTCATTTCCTGGCTAGCATACTTCTCCTACAAAGGGGGCATGATGGCTCAGGGATATGTAGGCATCGACGTTTCGAAAGACACTCTCGACTGTCACCTCATGCATGGTGATCGGCGGCAGTACCGAGAGGTCGGCAACACAAAGGACGGCTTTCGGCGCATCCACAAGTGGCTCAAGAAGCAGTGTGGGCGAGAGCGCCCCCACGTCTGTCTAGAGGCCACCGGCCAGTACAGTGACGGGGTAGCTGAACACCTATACGATCTACACTATCCGGTCAGCGTGGTGAACCCGACGCAGCCCAAGCGCTTTGCACAGAGTATGATGCGCCGCAACAAGACCGACAAAGCCGACGCCCAGGTTCTGGCCCTGTTCTGTCAGGCAACTAGTCCTGCTTTGTGGGCCCCGCCACCGGCGCATGTGCAGGAACTGCGGGCTACGACGCGCCGGCTTGATAGTCTAAAAGAAATGCGCCAACAAGAAAGAAACCGTCTAGGCGCAGGCGAATTACCCGACCTAGTAATCGAGAGTATTGTCGTGCATCTCGAGCTGCTCAACGAGCAAATCGCTGTTCTTGACCATGCCGCGCAGGAGCAGATCTCGCAGCACGAGGACCTGCGAGAGAAACGCAAACTGCTTGTCTCGATCCCTGGGATCGGCAACCTGACCGCAGCCAAGCTGATCGCCGAGATACCGTGGAATATCGAGTTCGAGAGCGCGCGGCAGCTGGCAGCCTACGCAGGCGTCACCCCAAGCAACCATGAGTCCGGCAGCTCGGTCCACCGTAGAGCTTATATATCCAAGAAGGGTAACGTGCACCTGCGCAAATCGCTGTACATGCCCGCCCTTGTTGCCAAGACACACAACCCGCTCATAGCGGCCTTCTATGAACGACGTATCGAGAACGGGCTCTCAAACAAAGCTGCCATCGTAGCTTGCATGCGCAAGATGCTTCACATTGTGTATGGCGTTCTCGAGCATGGCAAGCCGTTCGATCCGAACTATGGCTCAGAATAGATTCGTTCGTTTGACAATCAAGATAACCCGAGCTTCGCAAAGGGCACGGCGTACTCAAGCACGGCAAGCCGTTCGATCCGAACTACGGCTCAGAATAGATTCGTTCGTTTGACAATCAAGACAGCATCTCTCTTCTTTTTCCTGCCCCGACGATGCCATGGATGTGCGGATCGGCCCCAATCGCTTTAGGCTGGACCGGCTCGAACTGGCGATCGATGATCCCGCACTGCCGCTGAGCGGAACGGTCGAGCTGGGCGCTGCGTCGGGCTGGCCGGTGACGCTTTCGTCTCCCGGCGCCATGGGGCCGTTTGCCTTTTTACCTGCAATGCAGTGCTATCACGGCGTGCTCAAGATGGACGCGGCGCTGGATGGCCGACTGCGCATTGGGGCGGACGATGTGTCGTTTACTGGGGGGCGCGGCTATATGGAAAAGGACTGGGGCCGCGCGTTTCCCTCGGCCTGGGTCTGGATGCAGTGCAACCACTTTTCGCAGCCCCTTTCGCTAATGGTCTCGATCGCGCGGGTGCCCTTTTTGGGGGCATCGTTCCAAGGCTTTTTGGCCTGTTTGCAGTGGCAGGGCCAGCTGATTCGCTTTGCGCCCTACCTGGTTTCGCGGCTGGACGGCCTACGGATCGATGACGAGACTGTATCGTTCGCGCTGATCGAGCGCCCGCGCGCTGACCGCCCTCGGCTCCGGCTGCAGGTGACGGCGCGCCAGGGCCAGACCGGCGTGTTGCAGGCGCCGACCGCGGAAGGCATGGCCCCCCGCGATCCAGAGGGCCTTGGGGCGCGGCTGGATCTGATCCTTTCGGAGCAGCGGCGCGGGGGCTGGTCGACGGTGTTCTCGGGTCGCGGCGAGCCCGCGGCGCTCGAGTTTGGCGGCACTGTAGAGGAGCTGCTCTAGTTTCGAGCGAGGGCGGAGGTCGGATGATCTGGAATCAGTGGTACGGCATCCTGGATGCGCGGCAGCTCAAAAAGAACCGGCCGCTGGGCGTCACGCGCATGGGAGAGAAACTGGTCCTCTGGCGCTGCGACGACGGGGTAATCGGTTGCGCCGCGGACTGTTGCGCCCACCGTGGCGCGCAGCTCTCGCTTGGCAAGGTACATGGTGATGCGGTGCACTGCCCCTTTCACGGCTTTGGCTATGACGCTAGCGGTCGCGGGGTGGTCATTCCGGCCAACGGCCAGCAGGCGCCGGTCCCGGAGCGGTTCCAGGTGCGGGCCTATCGCGCCGTCGAGGCGCACGGGTTGATCTGGATCTGGTGGGGCGACCAGCGCGCAAGCTATCCCCCGCTGCCCTTTTTCCAAGAGCTGACCGAGCCGGGGTTCAGCTATGGGCAGTTTGTCGATCACTGGCCGGTGCACTATTCGCGGGCCATCGAGAACCAGCTCGACGTGGTGCACCTGCCCTTTGTACACCACAACACCATCGGACGCGGCCACCGCACGGTGATCGATGGGCCGGTGGTCGACTGGGTGGACGATGAACTGCGCGTCTGGGTGTTCAATCGGGTGGAGGACGGGATCCCGGCTCGCAGGGCCGAGGAACTCGATGTGACGGACAAATCGGCCATGCTGCGCTTTCGCTTTGGCAACATCTGGCGCAACCGCATCGCGGACGACCTGAACGTCTTTGCCTGCTTTGCGCCCATCGATGACGACAACACCATGATCTATCTGCGGTTCTACCAGCGCTTTCTGAGCACGCCGGTGCTGGGAGGGCTCATCAGTCGCTTGGCGATGCCCTTCAACAAGCGCATTCTGCGACAGGACAAGCGGGTGGTGGTCACCCAACAGCCGATCCGCAGCGAACTGCGCATGGGCGAAAAGCTGGTGCCCGGTGATCGCCCGATCGTCGCGTATCGTCGACGGCGGCAGGCGCTACAAGAGGCCAATCCCAGGCCGGCTGCGGGAGGACACCATGGCGCGTGAAAAGAGGTTGGGGCGCTGGGCCCTGGCGGGGGCGGCGCTGGGCGGCGTCTTGGGCTGGCTGCTGCACGCCTACCGGCATCGCCCCATCGAGCGACAACCCAGTCGCGAGGCTTGCGATCTGGAGGCGGTGGTGGCGGCCTTTGACCGCATCGCACGCCTGCCGCACATGGCGGCCTTGCGCGAGGTGCTGGTGCGCCGCGCCGAACGCTGGGTATCGCGGGGCACGGCCCTCGACCTGGGCTGCGGCTCGGGTCTGCTGCTGGGGCGCATGGCCCAACGGATGCCGGGTCTAGAGCTTGTCGGACTGGACGTGGCGGCCGAGATGCTAGCGCGTACGAGCGGGGCCGCGCCGACTGCATCGCTGACGCTGGGAACCGGGGCGGCGCTGCCCTTTCGCGAGAGCTGCCTGGAGCTGGTGACCAGCTCGCTCTCGCTGCACCACTGGGCCGATCCGCTGGCGGTTCTGCGCGAGATTCGGCGGGTGCTGGTGCCCGGCGGAACGGCGATCCTGCTCGATCTGCGGCGCGACATGGCGCCGCCGGCTTGGATGCTGCTCTATGGCGTCACGCGCTGCATCGTGCCCCGTGCGCTGCGCGAGATCGACGAGCCCCTGGGCTCGCGCGACGCGGCCTATACCCCCGACGAGGTCGAGGTCATGCTGCGCGAGGCAGGTTGGACCTCCTGCCGGGTGCTGGCGAATCCCCTGTTCATGGTGATCGAGGGGCAGCGGGTGTAGCAACCCCGCCCAGCGAGGGTTTGCGCCCCTTGACAGGCCCCTCGCCGGGGTGTATACTCTATTTGCGCAATACATATAGCGCGGTGCGAATAGTGGCATGGACATCGGACGCGTCGTGGCGCGTCCCTCTCTTGGGCCAGACTATTCGCATAACACATATAGTGAACCGCATATAGGAGGTTCGATGCCAGGTAGAAGGGGCCGCGGAATGGGGGGCGGCGGCAGGGGACGTGGTCCCAGACCGCGTCGCATTCGGCGCTTTCTCGAGCCGACGGTGCTGTTGTTGCTGCATCAGGCGCCGGCGCACGGCTATGCTCTGGTGGAGCGTATGCACGACCTGGGCCTGGAGGAATACCCCACCGACATGAGCGCCATCTACCGCGTGCTCTATGGCCTCGAGGAGCGCGGCTATGTGGCCTCGCGGCAGGTGGCCGATGGCAGCGCGGGGCCGCCGCGTCGCGTCTATGCCCTCACGCCGACCGGCGAGACCTATCTCTCGGCCTGGGTGGCCGACCTACGGGCCACCGACCGGCTGCTGCATCGCTTTCTGCGGGCCTATGACGCCCATCAAGAGGAACACCAGTCGAATCGATAGCTGTCCAGTCCGATTTCACAAGGAGAAATGGAACATGAAGATCGCTTGTATCACCGACGACGGCCAGACCATCAGCCAGCACTTTGGGCGCGCCAGCCACTATATGGTGGTGACCGTGGAACAGGGACAGATCGTGGATCACGAGATGCGCGAAAAGCGGATGCACGGCCGCTCGGGTGGTGGATTCGGCTCGCAGCCCAAGGGGCAGCAGCGTGGCCTGGACGCCGACAGCCACAATCTGCATTTGGGCATGGCGGCGGCCATCGTCGATTGCGAGGCCCTGCTCTGCCGCGGCATGGGCTATGGCGCCTATCAGAGCATGGAACAGGCCAACATCAAGCCGGTGGTCACCGATGTCGAGACGATCGACGAGGCGGTGATGACTTATGTACAGGGCAACCTGATCGACCATACGGAATGGCTTCACTAGAACGCAGATAAGGAGAGTTCAACATGGCAGGTCGAGGCGGAGGACGAGGCGCGGGCGTTGGGCGCGGTCAGGGCGGCGGCGGGCGCATGGGAGGTCCGGCGGCGGCGGGACCCGGCGGCGAGTGTGTATGCCCCAAGTGCGGGCATCGCGTGCCCCATCAGCGGGGATTGCCCTGCTTTTCGAGGAAATGCCCGCAGTGCGGCACGCGCATGGCGCGCGGCTAGGCAGCGGAACGCGAAATAAAACGTATCGAACCACAGACAACACAGGTTTGGAGGCATTCACGAGATGAAAGTGATCGTCAGCAGCACAGGTAACACCATGGATTCGCCGGTCAGCCCGATCTTTGGGCGCTGCCCCTGGTTCGCGCTGGTCGACAGCGAGACGATGGAGGGCGAGTTTGTCGAGAACGAGGCCACCAAGGCCATGGGCGGCGCGGGCGTCCAGTCAGCGCAGAACGCGGCGCGCGCCGGCGCGGAAGCGGCCATCTCGGGCAACCTGGGGCCCAACGCCAGCCAGGTGCTCACATCGGCCGGCATTACCGTCTATACCGCCGGCGACATGACCGTTCGCGAGGCCGTCGAGGCGCTCAAAGCGGAAAAGCTCGAGGCGCTGGCCGGTCCGAACGTCTCCCGCGATCATGGCAAGCCGGCTGGGTTCACCCGCGGTGGACGTGGCCAGGGCATGGGCGGCGGCATGGGGCGCAGGAGCTAGATCGCGATGCGTATCGTAGTTGCGAGTGGCAAAGGGGGCACCGGCAAGACGCTGGTGGCGACGAGCCTGGCGCTGGTGGCCCGCGAGAGCGGACCGGTCGCCTTGGTCGACGCCGATGTCGAGGCGCCCAACGATGCCCTGTTTATGAACCCGACGATCGCGGCGCGCGAGCCGATCATGCAGCCGCAGCCGGTGGTCGACGCCGAGCTGTGCACGCACTGCGGCCGTTGCGCCGAGGTCTGCCAGTACAACGCCATCGCCTCGTTGCCCGAGAGTACCCTGGTGTTCACCGATCTGTGCCACGGCTGCGGGAGCTGCATGCTCAACTGCCCAGCCGGTGCGATCACTGAGGAATACCGACCCATCGGCTATATCGAGACAGGTGAGACGCAGGGGATGCGCTTTGCGCAAGGCATCCTAGAGGTGGGCGAGGCGATGGCCACGCCCGTGATCCGCGCGCTGGGCAAGATGGCCAGCAACGAAGGCTGGGACGATGCGGGGTTGACGGTGGTCGACGCGCCGCCAGGCTCGGCCTGTCCGGTGATCGAGGCACTGAGCGACGCCGATCTGGCCCTGCTGGTGACCGAGCCGACGCCCTTTGGCCTGCACGACCTCAAGCTGGCCGTACAGGTGGCGCGAGATGTGCTGGGGCGCACGGTGGCCATCGTGATCAACAAGCATGGCACCGGCGATCCGGCGGTGGAAACATACTGTCAGCAAGAGGACCTGCCCGTGTTGCTGCGTATTCCCTTGGAGCGGCGCATCGCCGAGGCCTATTCCTCGGGTCAGCCGCTGGTTCAGGCTCTGCCCGAGTTTGAGCCGGGGTTTGGCGCGTTGCTCGAGGGCGCGCAAGCGCTGGTAGCGGGGAGGGCCTCATGAAGCAGATGGTGATTCTGAGCGGCAAAGGGGGCACGGGCAAGACGACCGTGGCCGCGGCCCTGGCCCACCTCATGTCGCAGCAGTATTCGATGGTCCTGGCCGATGCCGATGTCGATGCGCCCAACCTGGGCTTGATCCTCGATCCAGAGAACGTGCGTAGCGAGGCTTTTTTCGCCGGCGTGCGCGCCGAGATCGATGAGGACCTGTGCATCGCCTGCGGCACCTGCCAAGAGGTCTGTCGCTTTGACGCGATCGTCGAGACCGACGAGGCCTATGCGGTGCTGTCGGTCAAGTGCGAAGGCTGCGCGACCTGCTACTATCAGTGTCCGGCCGACGCCATTCGCCTAGACGAGTGTCTATCGGGGCACTGGCATCGGGCCGAGACGCGATTCGGTCCGTTCGTCCACGCGCTGTTGTGCGCCGGCGAGGAAAACTCGGGCAAGCTGGTCGCCCAGGTGCGCGAGCAGGCCAATACCTGGGCCGAGGAGGTCGGCGCCGACTGGGTGCTGATCGACGGCTCGCCGGGCATCGGATGCCCTGTGATCGCGGCCGTTACCGGCGTGGATCTGGCCCTGCTGGTCTGCGAACCGACGGTGTCGGGAGTGCACGACCTGGAGCGCGTTATGGGCGTGACGGAACACTTTGGTGTCCCGGCGCTGGTCTGCATCAACAAGAGCGACATCAACGAGACGTTGACCGCGCAGATCGAGGCCTTTTGCGCCGAACACAAGGTGCCCGTGGTGGCCAAGATCCCCTATGACGAAGTGGTCATCAGCGCCATGCGTCAACGCAAGGCCCTGACCGAGTTGCCGGACAATCCGGTGGGCGCCCAGATGCGGGCTCTCTGGAGCGAGTTGAGACAGCTCGCCGACGAATAGCCAGCCTAGCGGGCGGCGAGGCAAGCGCCGACCCGCCCGATATGGCCAATACAAACTGGAGGAACGACGTGCCACAGCTACCGAAAGCAGTCAGTGAAGCCTGGGACCAGCACGAGGGACCGATCGTCCTGACCACGGTCGACGCGAACGGGATGCCCAACAGCATCTATGCGACCTGCGCGGCCAAGTTTGACGAGAGCCACCTGGTGGTGGCCGATAACTTTTTCAACAAGACCCGAGCCAACATCGAGGCCGGCAGCAAGGGCTC
>Ga0180436_10006005_pt1 | contig 10633 bp, 10 predicted proteins | sample SS_ome_2_FD_132434 | JGI IMG/M metagenome (GOLD analysis project Ga0180436, IMG submission 132434) | Hypersaline lake sediment archaeal communities from the Salton Sea, California, USA - SS_3_S_2 metaG | ecosystem: Environmental > Aquatic > Non-marine Saline and Alkaline > Hypersaline >...
CCTGGCAACGTACAGAATTTTCTGGATAACAGCTTCTCTCACTTCCGGGTTGAGAAAATCCAGCTGGGCAGTGTCGTTCCAGGGCATCGATGTCCCATCATTGCCGTGATAAATATATCTTTCAGAACCTGTACGATGGTCGTATCTTTTGAATACAACTGATGCGTCAGTTTTATCGTAATAATGATCTTCGAGATATATGCCTACGCGGTCATCTTCAGATAAGTTCACACCCTGGAATGAATATCCGGGATAAGGGGAATCGGCTACGGAAAGAAACCAATCAGGATGTTCGATTATCCACTTTGAATATATCCCCATATGGTTGGGGACCATGTCAGCTGCCAATCTGATCTGGTAGCGAGAAGCCCTGCTGCTGAGATCTTGATAAGCCTCATCACCGCCTAAAGAGTCTGCTATTGAATAATCGTAAAGGGAATATGCAGACGGAACGGCATCTAGATTCCCGCAAATCTGCTTGATTTTCTGAGAGGCAGAACTGCGCTGCCATAAACCGATCAGCCAAAGCCCCGTGATTCCCCAACTTGACAGTTTGGCAAGCTCCTGGTCAGGAATTTGATCAAGTTGATATATGGAGGCCTGGTATTCTCTTGATAATTGGTCCAGCCAAACATATATATTTTTGGCCAGAAGTATCACATTTGGCATCCAGTCTAGATCTGTGCTAAAGCGGATGGTATCTTCGTCGGATAAATAGGACGCAAGAGAGTATCCGAGAGGGTCCTGAGGAACTGGCTTGGAAACAGGATAATGGGATTTCTCTTCCTTGATTATATCGAGTGCTTTCAGAAGGGCTGCGAGGAAATCATCGCCTATGATAGCGGACCAATTGCTGCGGATAAAATCCAGCTGGTCATACAGGGAATCGGGGTGGCGCTTGGCGGGTTCTAGCAGAAACTCTACCAATGATTGACCAGCAGGGTACAAAGAAGACTGATCGGCGAAATGACCAAAAATATAAGAACGTAACAGGGCGTATCCTGGGTCTCTGCGTACGACCGGATCAGTAAAGAGTTTGTCTTTCTTTAGAAAAGCTGGATTTGAATCCGCAAGAAAGATAAGCAGAAAAGACTTATACAAACCGTGCCTTTTATTTGAGGGCCCAGGAAAAGATAACAAGTATTCAGGAAGGGAATCGGGTGAATAGTGAGACGGAGTGGTAGGGAAATGCTCCAGAATCAGCTTGAACGATGTATCAGCTCCTGCTTTGAATTCGTTAGAGAGATATTGGTCGAGGGCAATCAGAGCATGGGGAGACGTATTCGCGAGATAGAGGTCAATTACTCGTAAATAAATTTTTCCGATAAGACCAACCGCGGCGATTTCCCCGGGGGAGTAGATAGGCAGGGGCGGTCTGAGGCGATGGTTCAGCTCTCGGGCCTTGCGTGGCTCAGGATACTCAAATTCAGGCGTTAGGGAAAGACTGTCAAGCGCCTGGCGGGTTAGGGGGAATGTCCTGTGTGCTGATGGGATGGTTGATTGGTTCATAATAAAAAAAGATTACAGGCTCGAAACAAAATCAATTCTTGGCTTTGAATTAATTAAAAAAATGCGTATAGGCATAATCCTATTTTATAAATTATAATTCCAAATTCTTTAAAGCAAAATCCTTCATTTCCGATATTTCTTTTTCCCGAACCATTTTTATATCTTCAAATATCTCTTCCTGCACTACTTTAATGAAATCTCCTTTAATCAATTCAAGTAATGCTAAAAAGGAAATCACAACATCCAACCGAGAATATTTCTCGCCTAATAACTGCCTGAATGTGAGCTCATCAGAACGCTTAAAGTGTTCAGTAATTTGGTTGATCTTATCCTTTATTGTGACTTTAGGCCGCTCCACGACAGTGTTAATGGAATGTCTCTCGATATCTTTTAGAAAAATACTGCTTGCCAGAGAAAATAATTCCTCAACACCGAAATTTCCGAGATCCAAGGTATCTTTGACATCGACTTCAGGGGAGGAGAGACGAATAAATGTTTGATAGCCAAGCTCTTTGCGTTCTGCAAGGATATCGGCAATTTCTTTGTAGCGTTTATAGGCAATCAACTGTCGAGCTAATTCATTTCCAAGATCAGTTTCTTCCTCTTTAACACTTGATTGTTGCGGAAGCAAAGCTTCTGATTTAATTTGGATCAATTTTGCAGCAATTACCAAAAAAGCAGAAATCTCATCAGGCGCCAGATCCTGCATTTCTTCAAGATGTTTCAAGTACTGATCTGTGACCTGTGCCAGAGCCAGGGTTGTAATATCCAGCTCTGCATTTTCGATTAATTGGAGCAGCAGATCAAGAGGTCCTTGGTAAACAGGCGTATCGATCTTGTATGCGTTTTCAGCTTCTTCAGAGTAGGCCAAATCCATGCCGCCTATTATACTAGACAGATGCTCAACTTGAGAGCCAGGCATCAGATTATGAAGTTCTCATTTCCCGCATATATTGGAAAAATATTAATACACCATTTTGGTACTGGACTGATCAGTAAGTTATGATAAAACTGAAGGCAGATTAATGGTGTTTGAATACGCGTGACTAGAACAAAGAGGTGAGAAGATGTACGAAGAACCAATAAACGTAACTGATGCAGCATTTGAAAAGACAATTATCGACTCTGAACTACCCGTTATCGTCGATTTCTGGGCTCCTTGGTGTGGTCCCTGTAAAATGGTTGGGCCTGTCCTGGATAAAATTGCCAAAGAATTTGCTGGAAAAGTACTCGTTGCCAAGGTCAATACAGATAACGATTCAGAATGGGCAAATAAGTATGGCGTGCAGGGCATTCCAACAATGCTCTTCATGGCAAATGGTAAAGTGATCCACCAGCAGGTAGGAGCACTGCCAGAACCCATGCTCAGAACTGTTTTGGATCAATTCCTGTCAGTTGCCAACCAATCTGATTAGCAACAAACCAAAAAACAAAAAACTCCCTTTCGGGAGTTTTTGTTTATTTAACCTGTACCTTCCTCAAGCGGAAGTATAATTTTAAATGTATTTCCATCTTCTCGTACCGCCAATTTGATCGTTCCTCCCAGGAATTTGGCCATCCTCCTTGCCACGGCCAATCCCAAACCCATACCTTCGTAACGACGAGTAAGATAATTTTCCAGTTGCCGGAAATCCTCGAAAATAGTCTCTCGCTTGTCCGGGGGAATCGGATCTGCCCAATCATTAACTGTGATTACTAATTTATCCTTTTTCAATTTCCCAACGACAAGAACCTTTCCATCGCTTGGGGAAAACTTTGCAGCGTTGGATAATAAGTTTCTGAACAGGATGATCAGGCTTTCGCCATCATATTCAAGCGCTCTAACTTCATCCTGGAAATCTGCAACCAAATTGATATTCTTCTTGGCAAGATTTGGTTTAAGTAGATCATATGTCTGTAAGAACGCATCTTCTATCGGTATTGGGTCCAGGTAGGTAATTTCCTTACCCAATTGAAGACGGGTGAAATCGGTTAACTCCTGGACTATCTGAACCAATTTTTGAGTGTTTTTCTCGACTAGCGCGAGATATTTTTTTGTGGCCTTGGGATCGTTCTCCAATTCCTGGATTGAGAGATCCAAATATCCCACCATTAGATTCAGTGGTGTCCTTAGCTCATGGCTTACCAGGGCAATGAATGTGTTTTTGAGCTCATCCAGTTCGCGTATCTTCTCTGATACATCCTGTGTTCCAGTATCTTCATCATCTGAGAGAGAATTCATCTTTTCAGTCATTTATTCACTGCACCCTGTAAATTATCCAGAACCATCTCAAGTACCTGTTCAGGGGTTAACTCATTTGTATTGATGTATAAATCTGCATTCTTTCTGGCGTTTTCCAAGCGTTCGATCTGGTTATCATAGATCACTCGCGACCAATTTGAATCAGCTCTTTGAGTCGAAATTTCATATGAGACATCAAGATAGATCAAGATATCTGGATTGCTGATCTGTTTCCACATATCGTTCACATAGGAGTGCTCCTGGGCTATATGTCTTGCCAGGTATCCCCGGTCACGCAAATCAGCAACCAGCGTTGATTTACCCGCTGCACAAGGTCCAACAACTCCAATTACAGATCCTTCATCATTCATTTTCCAATCGCATTCACAGGAAGCTGTACTGACATTCGGCGGATCATATCACTGCCGCTGTTTATCACTCTTAACACAGCAATGCTAATATCATCCTTGGGCATACCTCGATCCAGCTTCAAAGCATGTTTCATCAAGGAGTCGGCTATATTGGCTGGAGAAGGATTTTCACCTTCTAATTCCACTTTCACACAGGTGCAAACATCCATTGAATCCCCAAAGTAGGATCCTGCATGAACCAGTCCATCCGTATATACAACGACAGTTAAACCAGGGGTCAGTGGAATTTCTGAGATCATAGGCCTGGTATCACGCCTCAGGCCAACAGCATCAGATTCTTCTGATAACATTTTGATCTCTTCATCATATGAGATCACTACAGGTGCTGGATTATTCCTGGTTATCACCAGGGTGCCAGTTTGTAAGTCAGCAGAAAGGATATTCAAAGTCGCAGATACCCGGCCTCCTCTTTCGGTAAATAGCGCATCAGAGGCTGCGCGGGCTGCGGCTCCATCCCTGACGCCGTCCGCAAGAAACTGAATGACTTTTCTTACCACAAGGCTTGATACCCACTTGGCACCTTTACCGGAGCTTTGCCCATCTGCCAAAACGACGGACATGCCGCCATTGGGCCGTTCAATCACTTCAGCGGTATCTCCGCTGGAAGAGGTTGCGTATTTTTTGATCTTTGAGATAGCGATTTGCACTTCCATAATCAAATTTTACAATATCTTACAAAAAATGGACACCCAAATAAAAACCGGAGCGATTCTCAAGGCTGCCCCGGTCTATTCCAATTTCTTATATCTGATCAATTCATATATAGTGTTGAATGAGTGGGAGAAATAATCTCGCCAAGCTTAAAAAGATCAGGAAACCAATGATATCTGTTATGGCCGTAACAAGCACAGACGAAGCCAGGGCTGGATCCTGACCGGAAAATTCGAGGATCAGAGGGGCTAAAGTACCAACGATGCTGGCAACCATCATATTCCCAAGCAAGGCTAAGCCCAAAACCAATCCCAGATATGGGTTCGATTGCCAGAGACCAACGCCCACGCCTACAATCAGTCCTATCATAGAGCCCAGGAATATACCAACCAGTATCTGGCGGAAGAGGATAGGGATGATCTGTTTCGGTTTGACCTTACCAAGAGCCAGGGATCGAACGATCATGGCCACATTTTGACTGGCCGCATTTCCACCTTGTGCAGCAACAACCGATTGGAAAAAAGCGAGGACTGCCACTTGCACAAATAGATCTCCAAAATTGCTGATCACCCACGAGCCGATCAAAGCAGTGACCGTATTAAGCAGCAGCCAGGGAAGGCGGCCTTTCAATTGAAGGAATAACCTGCTTTCCGGTTCCAGAGCATTGTCGGAAACGCTAGCCAAGCGGTAGATATCCTCAGTGGATTCGTCTATCAAAACATCCAGGATATCATCATGAGAAATCACACCAACAAGCTGATCCCGGGTATTTAACACCGGCAACGCTTGTAAGTCATAATGTTTCATTACCTGAGCAGCTTCTTCCTGGTCCTGCATGGCCTGGACGCTGATTACAGAGGATTCCATAATATCGCTTATTGATTGTCCGGGATCAGCGCAAACCAATTCCCGCAAGCCAACTACGCCAAGCAAGTCTTTATCATCATTTACTACAAACAGGTAATATGGAATGTCAGTTTCAAGACTTGTTGTCCTCAAGAATTGGATTGCTGATTCTGCTGAATCTTCCGGCCCTAATGACAGGTAATCAGTGGTCATCCTTCCACCAGCAGTCTCATCTTCATACCGCAACAGAGGCAAGACCTCTTCCGGCTCTTCCATTAATGAGATCGTCTCGCGGACCTCCTGTCCATCCAGATCTCCCAAAAGGTCAGCAGCCTCATCAGGATCCATGTCATCGATAATATCGGCCAGGAAGGGAAGGGGGAGATTTCGAGCGGCAGTTAGCGTTTGACTATCATCCAGTTCATCGAAAATATCAGCGATCTCTGGAATTTCCAACTTCTCCAGGAGGACTTCTTGCTGATCTGTCTTCAAACCATAAAACAGTTTTGCCTGGTCAGCAGGGTGCAAGTCGCGAAAGATCTCAAGAATAGTTTTGAAATCCTGTTCATCAAATGAGTTTTCTAGCAAATTTAAGGTTTCAGGGGAGTGTCTGTCGTATTTTCCCATTTCTTGTTTCCCTACCTTAATTTAAAAACCGGCAGTACTGAATAACAGGATCTGCCAGCTTCCTATTGAATGTTTGCAGATTCTATACTTAACTTGTCAGGAGAACAATTTCAACCCCTTGTTCTCTAAGCCATGATAGTGATTCTTCAATTTCTGGTGCCTTCCCTGAAATCTGAATATCTATCCAACCTTGATCTGGAGCAACATTCGCCCTCAGAATATTTACTGTAAAAGTGAAACGCCTCATCAGTTGATTAATGATAGGCTCATCCTGCAAACTAGGAGGGAAGATCAACCGTACTGATTGGCTTTTCATCTTAAATCCTTTTCCAGTTAAATCATTTTAACATGAAAGGGTACTCTCTGCGAAATGGATCAGATTTTGAAGAAGGGGATTAATTAATTCGTTTCGCTGGCCAGCTGTCCACATCCCGCCTGAATATCGATCCCCCGGCGCAGTCGAATGGTGCAGGGTATCCCAACCGCTTCAATGATCTTTTGGAATTTCCTGGCGCTCTCGTCCTGAGATGGTTTACCAGAATAATGATCAACTGGGTTGAGTTGTATCAAATTCACATGGAATAATTTCCCCTTGATCAGATCAGCCAGTTTGTGGGCTTGTTCAACTGAATCATTGACTTCATCGATCAAGGCCCATTCGATAGTGATTCTCCTCTTGGTTTCTTCCAGGTACTCATCGCAAGCGGCCATCAAAGAAGTAATATTGTATTTGGAATTAACAGGTACGATTTTGGAGCGAAGTTGATCGTCAGCAGCATGTAATGAGATAGCCAGGTTTACCTGAGATCTCTCCATCGTGAGCTCTTTTATCCCCGGTATGATGCCAACTGTTGAGATTGTGAATCTTCTCTTCCCCATTCCGAATCCATCAGGATCATTCAGGATTTTGATTGCTTCCATTACTGCCTGGTAATTATGAAAAGGCTCTCCCATCCCCATGAAGACAACATTGGTCAATTTCTTTCCAGTAGATGCAAGGATAGCTGCTGAATTGATAACCTGCTCAATGATCTCACCTGAGGTCAGATTGCGGATGAACCCCATATCACCCGTTGCGCAAAATTTACAACCCATAGCACAGCCTACCTGGCTGGATATACAAACTGTATTCCGTTCATGATAAGCCATGAGAACGGTTTCTATTGCTGACCCGTCTTCCAGGCGGTAAAGGTACTTAATTGTCTGTCCATCCGCAGAGGAGAGCTCTTTCTCAAGGATGAATCCACCTAACCGATATTGACTTGTGATTTGAGATCTAAGAGAAAGGGGCACATTGCTGAAATCCTTTATATCCGACCATAAATTCTGGTACATTCCCTGCCAGATTTGCTTCGCCCTGAATCCGGGCTGCTTGAGTTCACGAAGTAGATCCGTTAGGCCTTCAAAATTCAGGTCATACAAGTTGGCTGCCATAAACTATAGATATCCCACTAGATCCAATGCCGTTTCTCCGACAAGATCGGGCTTTTGCTCACAGTCTTCCAAGTGTTCCCGGGTTGAGATTCCAGTCAGTACCAATCCCGTCCTGATTCCCAGGCGCTGCGCTCCTTGAATATCCGTATCAATGCGATCACCAATCATCAATGATTCTTCCGGCAGACTGCCCGACCTGGTCAATGCCAGTTCATACATGTACTTTTCAGGTTTTCCTATCATTATTGGAGAGTTACCAGAAGCAGTCTCTACAGGACTGATAATCGAACCAGCCCCAGGGGCAATACCTCCAGGCATCGGAAAAGTCTTGTCTGGATTGGTTCCAATAAATAGCGCTCCTTCCCGGATATGGTTAGCAGCCAGGTAGATCTTTTGATAATCGATCTTGAAGTCTAGACCAACAACAACTGCACCCGGGTGATCTGTTTCTGGCTGGTCACAGATTTTGAATCCGTGACCTGTGATCGTCTCCTTCAAACCATCTTCACCAATCACGTAAACCGTATCACTCTTAGACAGGTGTTCATCAAGAAAACTTGCGGTTGCTTCAGCGCTGGTGATGATCTGTCCAGGAGATAACTCAACACCAAATTTCCTAAGTCTATGCAAATACCCTTCAATTGTGCTGGTCGAGTTATTTGTGATGCAAAAAGCCTGGCATCCAAGTTCTTGAATCTTGTCAAAGAGCGCCTTTATATCAATAATGGGCTCATAGCTTCGCCAGAGAACACCATCCATATCCAGCAATATGGTTTTGAGTGGGAGTAAATTAGGTATTGACATAAATGTGACAGGATAGAAAAAAGCCCGGTTTTGAACCGGGCTTTGATTTTCTTATCTTATTCTTTCTTAGTCTCATCTTCAAGGCCGGTTTTGAATTCCTTCACTGAAGCGAGGATCGAATCCTTGGAAGGTTCCAGCACCTTGTCAACCAGTCCATATTCAACAGCTTCCTGGGCAGTTAACCAGTAGTCTCTCTCTGTATCCTGTTTTACTTTTTCAACAGGTTGACCTGTGTGATGAGAGAGAATTCCGTTGAGTTTGTCACGCAAACGGAGGATCTCATTCGCCTGGATCTCAATATCAGTTGCCTGGCCTTGAGCACCACCAAGCGGTTGATGCAAATGGACCGTCGCATGGGGCAGGGCAAAACGTTGTCCTGTGGTCCCGGCAGTTAGGAGAACAGTTCCAAAAGAAGCGGTCACACCAACCGCGACAGTATTTACTGGGTTGGAGATCATCTGCATGGTGTCATAGATCGCCAGGCCAGCGTAAATAACACCACCGGGTGAATTAATATACATCTGGATCGGAGCTTCAGAATCCTCATTGCTCAAGTACAGAAGTTGAGCAACTATCAAATTAGCAGTCTGGTCAGTGATTTGCGTGCCAACGAATACAATTCTGTTTTTGAGCAGCAGTGAATAAATATCATAAGCGCGTTCCATCTGACCTGATTTTTCGATCACCATTGGGATTAACGCCTGGGCATTTGTCATTTGCGATATACCTCCTAAATCTTGTGTTTTACAGGTTATTCCTGTTCGTCATCCTGTGTTTTTTCTGTCTCATCCTCTTGAGTTTCTTCTTCCTGAACTTCAGCAGCAGTTTCTTCAGCTTCGCTTGCTTCTTCAGTTTCAACAGATGCCTGTTCTGGTTCATCTTTCTTAAGGAAGTCCGTGATATCTTCACCCTGGGCAATGGCCATCAGAAAATCCAGGGTTTTCCGGGTAACGATCTGGGAGCTGACTCGGTTTAAAAGGGCAACCGAATCTCCGGTCTGCATATATTCAGCCCGTCCCTTTTCGTCATCGCCAAAGTGATTGTCAAGTATTGCTTTGAATTCATCAGTGATCTCTTGGGTGTCGAAATCCAGATCCTCTGATTCTGAGATCTTTCCGATCACCAATCCATGCGTGATACGTTTTTCCGCATTGGGCTTGATCTGCTCACGAAGCCCATCTTCCTCCAGATCCTGGATCTTCAAATACATTTCCAGATCCATACCCTGGGCTTTCAGTCTAGATTCCAGTTCCTGTACCTCACCTTCAATCTCATTTTCGACCATTTGAGGTGGGTATTTAACCTCGGTATCTTCCAGGATTTTTTCCAGAATACTATTTACATAAGTATTCTCTTCTTCCATCGCTTTCTGAGCGGATAACTCTTCCATGATCTGCTCACGAAGTTCATCAACGGACTCCAGCTCGCTGACAGTTTTCACAAATTCTTTGTTCAGCTCCGGGAGTACACGTTCCCGGATACCTTCAACCTGAACAGCATATAAGACTTCTTTACCGCGGTAATCCTCATCGACTGTTTCATCATCTGGGAATTCAAAAGTCAATTCCAGGGAATCGCCGCTTGAAACTCCCAACAATTGGCGGGAAAATCCAGGAAAAGGCCATTCCTTGTCATCTTCATCTTTTTTTCCTTTGATCATCACCGGCAGGGGCTGGTTTTTCAGCAGATATCCCTCTTCGTCCTCCGGATCATTCTCCGCAGCTCTCGCGTCAAGTGAAGTATCAACAAGATTTCCTTCTTCAGCTGGGTGATCCACGGGCTCGATCGACGCCTGTTGGGTTAACATCCTCTCCAGTATCTTATCGACTTCCTCTTCAGGGACATCCGATTTCTCATATGGCAGTCTGATCTCGCGGTAATTTCCTAATTCAACTTCCGGCTGCAGGGGAATATAGAATACGAAAGTAGGGGGTTCCAGAGTCTTAATCTCTTTGACTTGACCGGGGCCGTAGGGTTCACGATCGATCTCATCTATAATTTTTGGATAAACCTCATCTAGAAAATGGTCCAGTGCATGATCAATAATAGCAGCTTCGCCAAAATGGGTCACAACCCGTTGGTAGGGCGCTTTTCCAGGCCTGAAACCAGG
>Ga0180436_10006006_pt1 | contig 10632 bp, 7 predicted proteins | sample SS_ome_2_FD_132434 | JGI IMG/M metagenome (GOLD analysis project Ga0180436, IMG submission 132434) | Hypersaline lake sediment archaeal communities from the Salton Sea, California, USA - SS_3_S_2 metaG | ecosystem: Environmental > Aquatic > Non-marine Saline and Alkaline > Hypersaline > Sediment...
ACCATGCGCCCGTACGAGCACGGCGAGGTCTTCGTCACCCACGACGGCGCCGAGACCGACCTGGACATCGGCACCTACGAACGCTTCCTCGACGTCGACCTCGAGCGGCGCAACAACCTCACGACCGGCCAGGTCTACCTGACGGTGATCCAGCAGGAGCGCCAGGGCAGCTACCTGTCGCAGACGGTGCAGGTCATCCCGCACGTGACGGACGAGATCAAGCGGCGCATCTACGAGGCCGGCGAGATCGCGCAGGCGGAGATCGTGCTGGTCGAGGTCGGCGGCACCGTCGGCGACATCGAGTCGCTGCCGTTCCTGGAGGCGATCCGCCAGATGCGCTTCGAGGTCGGACGCGAGCGCTCGCTGTACCTGCACGTCACCCTGCTCCCCTACCTCGGCACCAGCGAGGAGTTCAAGACGAAGCCGACGCAGCACTCGGTGGCGACCCTGCGCGGCGTCGGCATCCAGCCGGACGGCCTCGTGCTGCGCAGCAAGAGCCCCTTCCCCGACGAGGCGCGGCGCAAGATCGCCCTGTTCACCAACGTCGCGCCCGAGGCGGTGTTCAGCGCCTACGACGCGGACCACGTCTACGCCGTGCCCGAGATGCTCGAGCAGCAGGGGCTGGCGCGCTGGATCGAGGGCCAGCTCGACCTCGAGCGCGTGACCCCCGAGCTGCGCGTGTGGCAGGACGCGGTCCGCGTCCTGCGCCAGCCGGACGCGCGCGTGTCGATCGGGGTCGTCGGCAAGTACGTGGCGATGCCCGACGCCTACCTCAGCCTCATGGAGGCGCTGAAGCACGCCGGCATCGCCAACCACGCGCGCGTCGACATCGACTGGGTCTCGGCGGAGGGCGTCGCCGACGGCGACGAGGCCGACCTGCACGCCTTCGACGGCATCCTCGTGCCCGGCGGCTTCGGCGTGCGGGGCATCGAGGGCAAGGTCCGCGCCGCGCGCTTCGCGCGCGACCACGGCGTGCCCTTCCTCGGCATCTGCCTCGGCATGCAGGTGGCCGTCATCGACTTCGCCCGCAGCGTGGCGGGCCTCGAGGCCGCCAACTCGACCGAGTTCGATCCCTACACGCCGCATCCGGTCATCGACCTCATGCCCGAGCAACTCGAGGTCGACGGCCTGGGCGGCACCATGCGGTTGGGCTCGTGGCCGATGCAGGTGCGGCCGGGCACGCGCATCGCCGCCCTCTACGCCAGCCGCCTGGAGGGGTCGTCGGGCGACGGCGTGGTCCTGGAACGCCACCGCCACCGCTACGAGGTCAACCCCGCCTACGTCGAGCGGCTGACGGACGCCGGGCTGGTCGTGTCGGGCGTGACGCCCGGGATGGCGGGCCGGGGGGCCGGCCTGGTCGAGGCCATCGAGGTGCCCGACCACCCCTTCTTCGTCGGCGTGCAATCGCACCCCGAGTTCACCTCGCGCCTCATGCGCCCCAGCCCACCCTTCACCGGCTTCATCCGGGCCGCCGTCGAGCGCCGGCGCGCGGCCGCGGCCTAGGTCGAGCCGCATGCTCGTCATCGGGCTCGCCGGGGGCACGGGTTCGGGCAAGACGACGGTAGCCGACGCCCTCGTGGAGGCCGCCGGCGCCTCCCGCGTGACGGTGCTGCCGCAGGACGCGTACTACCGGGCGCAGCCGACGCTCGATCTCCCCACGCGCGCCGCGACCAACTACGACGAACCCGGCGCCTTCGACACCGCCCTCCTCATCGGCCAGATCGACGCCCTGCGACGGGGCGCCTCGGTGGAGCGCCCGGTGTACGACTTCGTCGTCCACGACCGCTCGAGCGCGACGCTGCGGATCGACCCGACCCCCGTGCTGGTGGTCGAGGGGATCCTGGTGCTGGCCGACCGCGAGCTGCGCCGCCGGTTCGATCTCAAGGTCTTCGTCGACGCCCCGGCGGACGAGCGCTTCATCCGGCGGCTGCAGCGCGACGTGCGCGAACGCGGCCGCAGCGCGGACTCGGTCATCGACCAGTACCGCCAGACCGTCAAGCCCATGCACGACCGCTACTGCGAGCCGTCGAAGCGCTACGCCGACCTCATCGTGCCCGAGGGCGGGGCCAACCACGCCGCCCTCGGCGTGCTGCGGGGCTTCGTGCGCGACCTGCTGACGAACGGCCACGCGGCGACGGCGGCCCCGGCATGACGTCCACCGGCCCGCTCGGTCACGCGGCGTCCCGCCGCCTCGCGCTGGCGGCCGTCGCGCTGCTGGTGGCGTCCCTCCCCGCCGCCGCCGCGCTGATCGCCGAGCGGGCCGCCGTCGAGGGCCGCTCGCGCACGGTGGCGATCGTCATGGACGAGCCGGCGCTGCAGGAACAGGCCGCCCTGCTGGGGATTCCCCCGCTCGAGCTGGGCCTGCACTACCGCAGCCTCGGTCTCGGGGGCATCGCCATCTACGAGGAGACGATCGAGACGCTCGCGAGGACCGGCGCGATCGTGGCGCTGCTCGGGCGCGAGGCGCAGGCGCTGGCGCTGCTGACGGGCGAGCCGCCGCCGCCCGTGCCGGCGGACGCGACGCTCGTCGCCGAGGTGGTCCCGGGAGCGGCCGCCGACCTGCTCGCCAAACACCAACCGCCGGCGCGCGCGCTCGAGTTCGCGGGCCGCACCTGGTGGTGGTGGCCGGGCGAGAGCCTGCGCACGCGTCCCGCCGGACCCGACCGCGCCCGGGTGGCCGCCTGGGCCGAGGCGGGCTTCGACATCGCGTACCGACCGCGCAACTTCCCCAACCTCCAGCAGGTCGGCCGCGACTTCCCGCCCGAGGCCCGCTACGTCATCCACGCCGGGCTGCAGGTCGCCGGGCACCCGGAGGCCCTCGACGAGACGGTCGCCGCCTCCCGCGACCGGCTGACCGCGCTCATCGAGGGCACGGCCCAGGACGGCCTGCGCGAGGTGGCCGCACGGGTGCCCACGGTCCGCCTGCTGTCGTTCAACCAGGACTACCAGAACCTGCGCCTGCGCCCCGAGGAGCTGGTCGAGAAGTACCTGCTGGCCGCCAACGAGCGCGAGATCCGGCTGCTCTACCTCCGGCCCTACACGGAGGAGCAGCTCGGCGGCATGCTGACCAACACCGAGGCCCTCGTGTCCGGCCTGCGCGACGCGCTCGAGCGCGACGGCTTCGAGATCGCCCCGCTCGAGCCGCCGGACGACGGCTACGCGCCGCCGACGTGGCTGCGGGCGGTCTCGGCCGTCGGCGTGCTGGCGGGCCTGGCGCTGCTCGCGACCGCCCTGCCGCCCGGCTGGGGCGCCGCGGTCGCCGCCGCCGTGCTGGGCCTCGCGCTCGGCGCCGCCGGCCCGTCGTGGGCCGCGGTCGCCCTGATCGCGGCGCTGGTCTTCCCCGTCCTCGGCTTCGCGCTGCTCCCGTGGCGCTGGTGGGCGCTGCCGGCCGCGACCGGCATCAGCCTCGTCGGCGCGGGGCTGCTGGCGGCCGTCGGCAGCGACCGGGCGACCATGCTGGCGCTCGAGCCCTTCGCCGGCGTCGGCGCCACCCTGGTCGTGCCGCCCGCCCTGCTGGCGCTCGTGGTGCTCCTGCGCCAGCGCTCGGCCGCCGGCTGGGTGCGCTCGCTGTGGTCGCACACGCCGCGCCTCGGCGAGATCGCCCTGGCGGTCGCGGTGCTCGCCGCCCTCGGGCTGGTCGTCATCCGCCGCGGGAACTTCCCGCTGATCGGCGCCAGCGAGATCGAGTTGGCCCTGCGCAACGCGCTCGCGGAGTGGTTCGTGCGCCCGCGTTTCAAGGAGCTCCTGGGGCACCCCCTCGCCCTGCTCGGGCTGCTGCAAGCGCGCTGGCCCTGGTGGGCCCGCGGCGGCCTCCTGGTGGCGGGCGTCATCGCGCAGGCGAGCGTGCTGAACAGCTTCAGCCACTACCACACGCCGCTCGTCGTGTCGCTCCAGCGCAGCCTCATCGCGTGGGGCCTGGGCGTCGTGGCGGGGCTCGCGCTGGTGGTCGCCGCCCGCGCCGTCGAGCGCCTCGTTCGTCGTTGGCTCGGAGGTGAGCCGTCATGAGCCGTCGCGACCTTCGCCTGCTGATCTCCGGCTATTACGGCGCGGGCAACCTCGGGGACGAGGCGCTGCTGGCGGGCCTGCTGGGCGCGCTGCGCGACGCGCCGGTGACGCCGGTCGTCGCGAGCCTCGATCCGCGTGCGACCACCCGCGACCACGGCGTGGCCGCGGTCGACCGCTGGCGCGGCCTCCCCCTCGCCGTCCTGCGCGCCGACGCCGTGCTGTCGGGCGGTGGCGGGCTCCTGCAGGACGTCACCTCGGCCCGTTCGCTGGACTACTACCTGAGCGTGCTGCGCCTCGCCCGACTGCTGCGCAAGCCGGCCGTCGTCTTCGCCCAGTCGCTCGGCCCGCTCACCGACGCCGGCGAACACCGCGTGCGGCGGGCGCTGCGCGGCGTCCCGCTGGGGTTGCGCGACCAGCCGTCGCTGGAGCTCGCGGCGCGGCTGGGGTTGCCCGCACGGTCCGTGGCGGACACGGCGCTGCTGCTGCCCCCCTGCGACGCGATCGACGGCGACGCGGCTTCGGAGGGCGCGCTGGTGCTCGTGCCGCGGGCCGGCTACCCGGCCGTGTGCAACGTGCTGCGCGACCTCGGACGACGCCACCTGGACGGCGGCGGACGCCTGCGCATCGTGCTGCTCCACCCCGCCGCCGACGAACCGGAGGGCCGCCGGCTGCACGCGCGGCTGCCGGGCGCCGAGATCGTCGTGCCGGCGACCGTGTCCGAGGCCAGGTCGGCCCTGAGGGGCGCGCACGCGGTCGTCAGCGGGCGGCTCCACGGCATGGTCTTCGGGGCGACCTGCGGCGTCCCGGTCGCGGGCCTGGCCTACGACCCGAAGGTGGCCGGCTTCGGCGCCGAGGTCGGCGCGCCGGTCGTCCCGGTCCCGAGCGGCGGCGAGGACGGCAGCCGGGACGCCGCGGTCGCCGCCCTGACCCGCTTCGTGGCCGAGCCCCGGCTCGACGCCGAGGCGGTGGCGCGGCTGACGGCGCGCGCGCGGGCGGGCGTTCGCTGGCTCCTGGACGAGGTGCTTCACGTCGGCTCATCGAGCGCCCCGTAGACTGGGCCATGCCCGGCCGCCGGCTTCCCGCCCTCGCGCTCGCCCTGCTCCTCCTGAGCCTGGCCGGCGTGGGGTGGGGCCAGGACCCGCTGCAGCCGATGCGTGACCTCATCGACCGGGGGTACTGGCACTCGGCGGCCCAGCTGACCGGCCCCGCCCTCATCGCCCAACGACCGGACGATCCGGAGGCCCACTTCCTCTACGCGACCGCCCTGTACCTCACCGGCAGCGTCGCCGCCGCCGCCGAACGCCTCGAGCGGGCGACCTCGCTGGTGGACGGCGGCGTGCCCGCCAGCCACGTCCACCTCGCGGCGCTGATCCGCGCCGACCAGGGCGACCCGCTGGGCGCCGTGCGCCAGCTGCAGAACGCGTTCCTGCGGGACCCCGACTACCGCTACGCGATGGATTGGGGCCGCATCGCCTGGCAGGCCGGCCAGCTGGGTGAGGCGGAGGCGGCCTTCCGCGCCGCGGCCGCCACCCCCGAGGGCGCCCGCGAGGTCTGGCCGCACATCGCCCGCGGGCGCCTCTTCGCCGCCCAGGGGCGCCTGGAGGAGGCGGTCGACGCCTACCTGCAGGCGCTCGACGTGTACGAGGCGAACGATCCGGGCGGGCCGAGGCTGCCGGGACCCGGCTACGTCGAGGCGTGGTACCGCTTGGGCGAGGCCTACGAGGCCCAGGGTCGGCTGCGCGAGGCGGAGGCCGCCTACCGCGCGGCGCGCTCGGTCGACCCGAACCACGGTCCCTCGGTGCAGGCGGTCGACCGGCTGGCGCGGCGGGGAGAGTAGGCCCGCCCGAGCCTCCTCAGTTCACGAGCTTCGTTCGCCGCGCCTGGAAGTCCTGCAGCACGTACTGGCCGATCGTCTGCGGGGTCGTGAAGTAGGCCTTGCCGCGCGTCATGCGCGCGACGCGCTGGACGAAGGCGATGAGCTCCGGTTCGCGCGCGAGCATGAAGGTGTTGATCTGGATGCCCGCGCGCCGGCAGGCCCCGACCTCGCGCAGCGTCTCGCCCAGCACCAACGGATCGAGGCCGTAGGCGTTCTTGTAGATGCGCCCGCCGGGCAGGGTGATGGCCGAGGGCTTGCCGTCGGTGATCATGACGATCTGCTTCATGTCCTTGCGCTGGCGGGCGAGCAGCCGCTGGGCGAGCCGCAGTCCCTGGGCCGTGTTCGTGTGGTACGGACCGACCTGCGCCGTCGCCAGGCGCGCGAGCGGGATCTCCTCGGCCCCGTCGTGGAACAGCACGAAGCGCACGCTGTCGCCCGGGTACTGGGTGCGGATCAGGTGGGCCAGCGCCAGCGCCACGCGCTTCGCCGGGGTGAAGCGGTCCTCGCCGTAGAGGATCATCGAGTGCGAGCAGTCGAGCAGCACCACGGTGGCGCAGCTGGAGGTGAACTCGCTCTCGTGCACCCACAGGTCGCCCTCCTCGAGTTCCAGGGCGGCGGCCGCGCCGCGGCGCGCGGCCTGCTTGAAGGTCTCGGTGACGTCGAGGTTGAGGGCGTCCCCGTAGGCGTAGGGACGCGAGGCGCCGGTCGTCTCGACGCCGGTCGTCGTCGCGTCGGTCTCGTGGGCCCCGACCGAGGCCGAGCCAGCGCCCCCGAGCACGTCCTTGAGCGTGCGGTAGCCGAGGAAGTCGATCGCCTTGTCGGTCAGCTCGAAGGTCGCGCGGCCGGGGTCGCGGGCCTCGGCCACGGCGCCGGCCGCCGGGCCCGCCCCAGTGGGATCCTCACCCTCGCCCGGCCGCAGGAAGCCGTCGCGCTCGAGCCGTTGCGCCAGGTCGCGCACGAGACGACCGAGCTCGCTTTGGCGCCAGTCGTCCGCCTCCATGGCGGCGTCGAGCAGGGCCTCGTCGACCAGGCCCTCGCGCAGCAGCGCCTCGGCGATCGCCTCGTAGAGGTCGTCCAGCGTCGGGCGGGCGTCCGGGTCGGGGTCCCAGGGGTCGCGCTCGAAGCCCGAGGCCAGCAGGCGGTCCTGGATCATGCGCATGAGCTCGGCGCTGTCGAGGTCGTCGAGCGTCGGCTCGTACCTCGAGTAGCGGATCGCCCGACCGGCCCGCAGCATCGCCGGTCGCCTCAGTTCCAGCGCCGGCGCGGCGCCCCGCCGGTGACCGGTTCGGGACTCGCCGCCTCGTAGCCGCGCTCCTCCGAGCGGGCGATCGCGCGGCGCGCCACCAACCCCTCGAGGACGAACTCCGCGGCCGCCGCCAGGTCCTCGGGCCCGTCGCCCTCGGCCACGGCGCGGGCGGCGTCCAGCAGGCCTGGCACGGTGGCGTAGAGCTCGAGCTGCTGCACGCCGGCCACGCCGTCCGGCACGCGCAGGCTGCGGTCGAGCTCGAACCAGGCCACGACGTCGTCGACCTGGGTCGCGCCCAGGCGCCGCGTCAGCGTCTGGCCGATGGCGCGCCGCACGACCTCGCGGGCGACGGCCTCGCCGCCCTTGAGCTCACCCTCGTACTCGAGTTCGAGCTTCCCGGTGATCGCCGTGAGGCCGGCGTAGAGGTCGGACACCCGCGCCAGGACGACCGTCTCGCCGGTCACCAGCGCCCGCCGCTCGGCGTTCGAGGCGACGGATTCGAGGAGGGTGATGGGCAGCCGCTGCGACACGCCCGCGTGCTTGTCGACGCGCGCGTCGTCGCGCGCCTGAAACGCGACCTCCTCGACGGCCTCGGCGACGAACGACGGCAGCCGCACCCCGCTGTCGCGTGCCACCCAGGCCTCCTGCGCGGTCACCGCCATGCCGTCCTCGACCGTGCGCGGGTAGTGCGTGCGCACCTCGCTGCCGATGCGGTCCTTGAGCGGGGTGATGATCTTGCCGCGCGCGGTGTAGTCCTCGGGGTTGGCGCTGAACACCAGCATGACGTCGAGCGGCAGGCGCAGCGGGTAGCCCTTGATCTGCACGTCGCCCTCCTGCATGACGTTGAACAGCGCCACCTGCACCTTGCTCGCGAGGTCGGGGAGCTCGTTGACGGCGAAGACGCCGCGGTTGGCGCGGGGCAGCAGGCCGTAGTGGATGGCCCGCGGATCGCCGAGCTGCGTCCCCAACTTCGCCGCCTTGATCGGGTCGATGTCGCCGATGAGGTCGGCGACCGTGACGTCGGGGGTCGCGAGCTTCTCCACGTAGCGCGCCTCGCGCGGCAGCCAGGCGATCGGCGTGGCGTCGCCCGCCTCGGCGACCAGCGCCTGGCCCTCGACGGTCACCGGGGCCAGCGGGTCGTCGGGCAGTTCCGCCCCGGCGATCACCGGCACTTCCGGGTCTAGCAGGTCGGTCAGCGAGCGCAGCAGCCGGGTCTTCGCCTGCCCGCGCAGGCCGAGCAGGATGAAGTGGTGCCGCGAGAGCAGCGCGTTGACCACCTGCGGGACGACCGTGTCGTCGTAGCCGAGCAGCCCGGGGAACACCGGACCGCCGCGCCGCAGACGCTCGACGAGGTTGGCCCGGAGCTCGTCGGCCACCCGACGGCCGCCATGGGCGGCCCACGGCGAGGCGCGCAGGGCGCCGAGATCGGCGGGCCTCATCGGGTCTCCAGTGCGTCGGGCACGGCATCGAGGGCGGGGTGGCGGGACATGCGGCATGCTAGCACCGGCCCCGCCGCCCTCACCGTGTCCGGGGCCGTAGTCAGGGGCGCGGGTGGCGCCGTCGGCGCACGGGGGACGCGCGGTATACCCTCTGCCATGGACCCGTTGGCCGTCCGCAGCGCCGAGCTCCTCGCCGTCGGCACCGAGCTGCTCCTCGGCGAGATCGTCGACACCAACTCCGCCTGGCTCGCCCAGCAGCTCGCCGACCGCAGCGTCGACGTGTACTGGTCGCAGCGGGTCGGCGACAACCGCGCCCGGATCGCCGAGGCGGTGCGCCAGGCGGTCGCCCGCAGCGACCTGGTGGTCGTGTGCGGCGGCCTGGGGCCGACCGACGACGACGTCACCCGCGAGGCGCTGGCCGACGTCGCCGGCGAGCTGCCGCGCGTCGATGCGGCGCTGGAAGCCGACTTGCGCGCACGCTTCGCCCGCTTCTCGCGCTCGATGCCCGAACGCAACCTGAAGCAGGCGTGGCTCATCCCGTCCGCCGAGTCGCTGCCCAACCCCGTCGGGACGGCCCCCGGTTGGCTGCTGCGGCTGCCCCGCCCGGGCGACGCCGACGCGGTCGTCGTGGCGCTCCCGGGACCGCCCGCCGAGATGAGGCCGATGTGGCTCGACCACGTGCGGCCGCGCCTCGCCTTCCCCACGGCCCGCTTCGTGGCCACGACCTTCAAGACCTTCGGCATCGGCGAGTCCCACGTCGCCGAGCTGCTGGCGGCATGGACGCAGCGGGCGAACCCGAGCGTCGCCACCTACGCCAAGCGTGACGGCGTGCACGTGCGCGTCGCGGCCAAGGCGGAGGACGACGCGTCCGCGCGGGCCCTGCTCGCCCCCGTCGCCGCGGCCGTCGCCGAGGCCCTCGGCGACCGCGTGTGGGGAACGGACGGGGACGAGCTGGCGGAGCGGGCCTTGGCGGCCGTCGCCGCCCGTGGCGGCGGCCTGGCGCTGGTCGACCTCGCGACCGGCGGGCGGCTCGCCTCGCTGCTGAGCGACGCCCGGCCCGGCGACGACGCGGCCCTGGCGCACGCCGGCAGCCGCGACTCCGGGCCGCTGAAGGGCGCCGTGATAGCATGGCGTGACGAGGCGCTGGACGTGCTCGGCGTGCCGCACGCCGTCCGCGATGCCGTCGCGACCGACCCGCTCGGGGCCGGCAAGACGGACGAAGAGGTGGATGGCGCCGCGGCGCTCGCTCGGGTCGCCTGCGCGCGTTTCGCGACGGACCACGGCGTGGCCCTCACCCCCTGGCGGGTGCGGGCCACGGATGGGATGGCAAGACCGAGTTGGACCGCCTGTTGGGCGGTGGTCGGTCCCTACGGGACCGAGGCGCGGCGCGTGACCTTCCCGCCTCAGGGCGCGGGAGCCCGCGACGAGCGGCTCGCCTTCTCCAGCCTGTTCGCGCTGTGGTCCCTGACGAAGACGTGACGCGGTCCGCCGGATCGACGGACCGACACCGGCGCCCCGCGCTGGACGGCCCACGGGCCGCCGCGCTCCGGGGCGCGCCGACCGACCCGGTCGGGCAAGGAGGCGCGAGCGACGTGGAACCACAACGGAGGAAGGCGCTGGACGCGACCCTGCTGCAGATCGAGAAGCAGTTTGGTCGTGGGGCGATCATGCGGTTGGGGGATGATCCGGGGGGGTTGTCGCATGGGGTGATCAGTACGGGGTCGTTGAGTGTGGATGTGGCGTTGGGGGTGGGGGGGTTGCCGCGGGGGCGGGTGATCGAGGTGTACGGCCCGGAGGCGGGGGGGAAGACGACGTTGGCGTTGCATGTGGTGGCGGAGGCGCAGCGTGCGGGTGGGGTGGCGGCGTTCGTGGATGCGGAGCATGCGTTGGATCCGGGGTACGCGCGGGCGTTGGGGGTGGACACGGACGAGTTGTTGGTGAGTCAGCCGGATACGGGGGAGCAGGCGTTGGAGATCGTGGAGTTGTTGGTGCGGTCGGGGGCGGTGGATGTGGTGGTGGTGGATAGTGTGGCGGCGTTGACGCCGCGGGCGGAGATCGAGGGGGAG
>Ga0180436_10006007_pt1 | contig 10631 bp, 8 predicted proteins | sample SS_ome_2_FD_132434 | JGI IMG/M metagenome (GOLD analysis project Ga0180436, IMG submission 132434) | Hypersaline lake sediment archaeal communities from the Salton Sea, California, USA - SS_3_S_2 metaG | ecosystem: Environmental > Aquatic > Non-marine Saline and Alkaline > Hypersaline > Sediment...
GGCGGGCCTGTGCGGCAGCTCCGGGAAAAGGGGGTGATCGAGAGCATTCAGGCAGAGCCTGCGCCGCAGCCATTTGTGGCGGTCGAGAGTGAGCATGTACTCAACGAACAACAGCAGCGGGCAGTGGCCGAGGTTGGTAAAAGCCTTGGCACCTTTGGCGCCTTTCTGTTGCAAGGTGTTACCGGCAGCGGCAAGACAGAGGTGTATCTGCAATTGGCGCATAAGGTGTTGCAACAGGATCGCTCGGTCATGATTTTGGTACCGGAGATCTCGCTCACACCGCAATTGCAGCAACGTTTTGCCGAACGCCTGGGGGGCGCGGTGAGCGTCCTGCATTCAGGCATGGGCGAGGCGGAACGTGAGCGTGCCTGGCAGCGGGTGCGTCTCGGCCTGTGCCGCGTCGTGCTCGGAACCCGCTCGCTGGTGCTTAACCCGGTTGCGGATCTGGGCCTGATCGTGGTGGACGAGGAGCACGATACTTCGTTCAAGCAGCAGGAAGGGTTTCGTTATTCCGCGCGCGACCTGGCGATTGTGCGTGCGCAACGTGCGAATTGCCCGGTGTTGTTGGGCAGCGCGACGCCCTCGCTGGAGTCGCTACGCAACGTGGAGGCCGGACGCTATGCGCATCTGCAACTGACCGAGCGCGCCGGCGGGGCAAGACCACCCCGCATCGACCTGCTGGATATTCGCGACCAGCCGCTGCAGTCGGGCCTGGCAGGGCCGATGTTGCAAGCATTGGCGCGTACCGTCGAGGCCGGCGAGCAAGCCATGGTGTTTCTCAATCGGCGTGGCTTCGCCCCGGTGCTTGCCTGCTACAGCTGCGGCTGGGTGTCTGACTGTTCGCGTTGCGATGCGCACCAGACCCTGCATCGCGCCTCCAACCTGCTGTGGTGTCATCATTGCGGCTCGCAACGGCGTGCTCCCCAGGCCTGTCCTGAATGCGGCGAGCAAGACCTGCACCCATTGGGGCAGGGCACGGAACAGGTTGAGAACTTCCTGGCGGAACGTTTTCCCGGAGTGCCCTTGATTCGCGTGGATCGCGACGCGACCTCCCGCAAGGGCAGTCTCGACAAATTACTCGCCCAAGTGCACGCCAGCGAAGCAGCCCTGCTGGTTGGCACGCAGATGCTGGCCAAGGGGCATCATTTCCCGCGCGTTACCCTGGTCGGGGTGATGGATGCCGACGGTGGGCTTTTCAGTGCCGACTTCCGCGCCACCGAGCGTATGGCGCAGTTGTTGATGCAGGTGGCTGGCCGGGCAGGGCGGGGTGATCGCCCGGGCCGGGTCCTGATCCAGACCCGCTACCCGGATCACCCCCTGCTACAGACCCTGGTGCAGCAGGGCTATGATGCTTTTGCCCAGGCGGCTCTGGCAGAGCGTAGCGAGGCCGAGTTTCCCCCGTTCAGCTACCAGGCCCTGTTGCGGGCCGAGGCCAACAAACCCGAGCTACCCCGGGATTTCCTGCAACAGGTCGCTGACTGGGTGCAGTCTATCCCCGGTGCAGAGGTGGAACTTTGGGGGCCCGTGCCAGCGCCGATGGCGCGTCGTGTCGGGCGTTTTCGGGCGCACCTGCTGATTCAGTCGCAAGGCCGCGAACAGTTGCACCCGGTGCTTGGTCATTTGCAGCAGTACCTGGCAGAGTCGAAAGCGGCGCGCAAGGTGCGCTGGAGCCTGGACGTCGACCCGGTGGATACCTACTGACTGCTCCGCCTGTCCGGGACACTGCCCAGCTGGTAGCGTCATGCCGCTTCTTGCTATCCTTCGCGGCCCCTTTTTTCAAAGTCTGATCCCGATGAAGTCCGAGATTGCCGACCTGGTACGAGCCGCCCTGCAGACCCTGAGTAACCAGGGAGTTCTTGCCGCTGACGATATCCGTGAGCCTGTGATCGAGCGAGCGCGAGACGCCGCGCACGGCGATTTTGCTACCAATGCCGCGATGGTCAACAGCAAGGCGGCGAGAATGAAGCCACGCGACCTGGCTGAAAAGCTGGTTGAGGCTATGCCTCCTTCTGAGCACTTGTCAGAAGTATCCATTGCAGGTCCCGGCTTTATCAATTTCCGGCTCGCCGGTGATGCGCACCTGGCCGTGGTCAGCAACATTCTCGAGCAGGGCGAGCGGTTCGGCCGCTCCGATTTCGGTGCCGGCAAAAAGGTTCAGGTGGAGTTCGTTTCTGCCAACCCGACCGGCCCCCTGCACGTGGGGCATGGCCGAGGGGCTGCCTACGGTTCGGTCGTTGCCGACCTGCTCGAGGCCGTCGGTTTCGATGTGCACCGCGAGTATTACGTTAACGATGCCGGCCGGCAGATGGATATCCTCGCCACCAGCGTGTGGCTGCGTTACCTGGAACTGGAAGAGCCGGGCTTTGGCGAGCGTTTCCCGAGCAATGGCTACAAGGGCGACTACGTGCAGGACATTGCCGCGACCCTGCACCGCGAACATGGTGACGCCTATTTCCACGCTGTCGACGAGGTGTTCGCGGACATCCCTGCAGACGAACCGCAAGGTGGCGACAAGGAACTGCATATCGATGCCCTGATCGCGCGCGCCAAACAGCTGTTGGGTGACAACCGTTACCGCTTCGTGTTCGAGCTGGGGTTGAACGTGATCCTGGACGACATCCGCGAGGACCTGGCGTTGTTTGGTTCCAGGTTCGACGAGTGGTACTCGGAGAAGTCGCTGGTCGAGTCCGGCGCGGTCAACAAGTGCATCGATCGCTTGCGCGAGTCCGGCCACATGTACGAGAAAGGCGGCGCCTGGTGGTTCAAGTCGACCGACTTCGGCGACGAGAAAGACCGCGTGGTGGTGCGTGACAACGGGCAGACCACCTACTTTGCTTCGGATATTGCCTACCACCTGGATAAGCTCGAGCGCGGTTTCGAGCGCGTGATCGATGTGTGGGGCGCGGATCACCACGGCTATGTGCCGCGCGTCAAAGCTGCCATGCAGGCGATGTCGCTCGACCCGGCAAAGCTCGATGTGCTGCTGGTGCAATTTGCCGTGTTGTACGAGGGCGGCGAGAAGAAGCAGATGTCGACCCGCTCGGGAGAATTCGTCACTCTGCGGGAATTGCGTAAGGACGTTGGTGCCGATGCGGCGCGCTTTTTCTACGTGATGCGGAAAAGCGAGCAGCACCTGGATTTCGATCTGGACCTGGCGCGTTCACAGTCCAATGAAAACCCGGTCTACTACGTGCAGTATGCACATGCACGTATCTGCTCGGTGCTGCGCCAGGCAGAGGAAAAGGGTATCAGCACAGAATTGACAGCGGGCAACAACAACCTCGACCGGCTCAGCGAGGAGCACGAAACTGACCTGCTGAAGACGCTGGCACGTTACCCGGAAGTGGTGCACAACGCGGCTATGAACGAGGAGCCGCACCAGCTGACGCATTACCTGCGTGACCTGGCCAATGATTTGCACACCTACTACAACGCACACCAGTTTCTCGTGGATGATGCCAATGTGCGCGATGCGCGTCTGAAACTGATTCTGGCAACCCGCCAGGTGCTGGCAAACGGTCTTGGCTTGATCGGTGTCTCGGCGCCGGAAAAGATGTAACCCCAAGGACTGATGGACCGCCGGCATGGCACGCGACTATAAATACCGAGCTTCACAAACGAAGAAAAAGAAGGCTGCACCACCTTGGCTGTGGTTGTTGGTTGGCCTGCTGGTCGGTGCGTTTGCGGTAGGCCTGGCCTGGTTGAAAATGGACGCAGAAGAGCCGAATGGTGAGGAATGGATTGGCGCCAAGCCAGACCGGCAGCCACAACGGGTCGAACCAAAACAGAAAGTGCCGAACGATCTGCCGCCGCATAAGCCGCGATTCGAGTTTTTTGACAAGCTGGGCCGCCAGGAGGTGCTGGTGCCTGATGAGCAACTCGAGTTGCGTAGCGAGGTGGAAAAAACCGCACGCTATGAAGTGCAGGTCGGGTCCTTCATCAAGCCCGCCGATGCCGAGCGATTAAAGGCGGAACTGGCGCTACTGGGCATCGAGACGCGCGTTGCAGAGGCGCGGCTTGGATTGGGGAAGGTGCGTTATCGCGTCATTGCCGGTCCTTACCTCGGTCGATCCATGCTCGACAAGGTACGCAGGCAGCTCAAATCCAACGGGCACAACAGCCTGCTGGTCCGCGCGGTACCCTGATCGGATCACCCCCGCGCACACGCGGCGGCCACCATCACCGAAAATCCGGCACTTGTTCTATGCTTGCCATTGGGAAGGTTGGAAAAATCTCCCACTCGGGTTGCGCGCGGCACATTCCATGACAGCACAACAGCCGCTCTAAATTGGGCAAAAACCCCGTGTGGTAGGGAAACGATGCGCGTCAGTATTCACCACTACGATCAGAATACCGGATGGGACACACAGCCTCCGGCCGCTGGCCTGAATGCGAACACGCTGGTGTTGTTGTTTGCTGCATCGCGGCCGTCCGCTGCGGTTGAACAGGAACTGCAGAACCTGGCGCAGAGGTTTTCTTCCTGTGTGGTTATGGGGTGTTCCACCGCGGGGCAGATTTCAGCCGACCGCTTGCTGCTCGGGGGTATTGTTCTGGCGGTGCTGCAGTTCGAGTTCAGCAGGCTGCAACTGGTTGCCAGCGAAATAAAAGAGACCAAAGATTCCCGCGTTGTCGGTGCGCAGATCGCGCAGCAGTTGCAAAAGGAAGGTTTGAAGTCGGTTTTTACCTTGACCGATGGACTGAAGCTCAATGGTTCGGCTTATGTCACCGGCCTGAATGAAAACCTGCCGGCGAAAGTGATTGTGACTGGGGGTATGGCTGCAGACGACGATCGATTTGAACAGACCTGGGTGATGTTCGAGGGCGAGCGACGTAGCGGACTGGTGTTGGCGTGTGGCTTTTATGGTCAACATCTCACAGTGCGCCATGCCTCACGCGGTGGTTGGGATATGCTCGGTATCACGCGCAAGGTAACCCGCTCCAGGGGCAATGTGCTTTATTCGCTCGATGACCAGCCCGCACTGGCGATTTACAAAAAGTACCTTGGCGACAAGGCAGCCGGCCTTCCGGGGACCGGCTTGTTGTTCCCTCTGGCGATGGTCGGTGATGATGAAGAGAGTTCAACGGTTCGTACCATCCTGGGCGTTGATGAGCAGGAGCAATCGATCACTTATGCGGGTGACATTCCGCAGGGCGCGCATGTGCGCCTGATGCACGCAAATTTTGATCGCCTTATCGATGGTGCCGAGTTGGCCGCGGAGGAACTGAGCGCCGCAGAAGTTGAGGGCGATGGAGTTTGCATTGCCATCAGCTGTGTAGGGCGGAAGCTGCTGCTGGGTACCCGGGCCGAGGAGGAACTCGAGGCCGTTCACATGGAGCTTCCGGACCGGGTCGTCCAACTCGGTTACTATTCGTACGGCGAAATTTCCCCGCTGGCCTCCGGTCAGTGTGATCTGCACAACCAGACCATGACCTTGACATTAATGTGGGAGACATAGGTTGCATCGAACCTTGAAGCGCCAGTTGCGGAAGCTTGGTTTGAGCACGGAGGCGACACCCAGCGAATCGCAATGGACATCCCTGCTCAACAGTATCTCTACCAGCTATGAGGAAGCCGATAACGGCTTCCATCTTATGGAGCGTTCGTTACGGATTTCCTCCGAGGAAATGGCGGATCTCTATGCCAGGCAGAGCAAGCAACTGGAGGGGCGCCTGAAAGCAATCCTGGGCGCGCTCCCCGACCTGCTGTTCCTGTTGGACGAGGATGGGCGGTACCTGGAAGCGATGACGGGCGAAGAGGAATTGCTCATGCTGCCTGTTGATCAACTCAGGTTTCGTCTGGTCGAAGAGGTGATGCCGGCTGCATTGGCACAACGTCAGCTCAGCGCCATGCGAGAGGCTGTGCGCACCCAGGAGCTCCAGGTATTGCGTTACGAGGCAATCATCCAGAGTGGCGAGACACGTGGCTTCGAGGCACGGTTTGTCCCGACCGGGTACGAAGTGGACGGCAAGGCCACGGTCGTTGCCCTGGTGCGGGATATCACCCTGGAGGAACAGTCGAGCCGCAATTCGCGCCTCCTGGAAACTGTCATCAGTGCAGCTCGCGAAGGTGTCGTGATCGTTGCCGAAGACCGGCGGGTGCTTTATGCAAACCCGGCTGCGGGTGCCATCACCGGGTTCGATCCGGAAGAACTGGTAGGTAGTGGTGAGGGATTTCTGCGACACAACCTGGACCAGGCGCTGTGTGATTACATATGTGGTGAAGCGCAAAAAAACAGCCATTGGCAGCAGGAAATCGAAATGCATGCCAAGAATGGCGAGCCTCGCCTGGTGTGGCTGAACCTGGATGTGTTGCGCAACCGGCAGGGCCAGATCGAATATTACGTGGCGATCATGAACGATGTGACCGACATCTATCGCTCGCGTGCCGAGTTGCAGCATGTAGCCACTCACGATGACTTGACCGGCCTGCCCAACCGGGCACTGTTTGAAGAACGTCTCGAGCAGGCGCTTTCGCGCGCCAGGCGCCAGGAAGTGATTGGTGCCTTGCTACTGTTGGACCTGGATCGTTTCAAGCAGATCAACGACAGCCTGGGTCATGCCGTGGGTGATGGCATGCTGGTTGAAGTGGCTGAGCGTCTTAACCAGGCGTGTCGTATGGAAGACATGGTGGCGCGCCTGGGGGGAGATGAGTTCACTGTCGTTCTGGAAGACTTGGAATCTCTGGAGCAGGCTTCACGGGTGGCGGAAAAGATCCTGAACGTGTTTTCCCAGCCGATGTCGGTTGAAGGGCTGGAACTGGATGTGAGTACCAGTGTGGGTATCGCCACTTTTCCCGCTGAAGGCGAATCGATTGGCGATCTGCTCAAGCAGGCTGATGCAGCGATGTACGAGGCCAAGGAAGCTGGCGGCAACCAGTATCGATACCATTCGCCAGCGCTGAGCGAAAACGCGATGAGCAATATCTCGATCCAGGCCGCATTGCGCTCGGCCTTGGCGAATGGTGAGCTGCAGGTGGTCTATCAGCCTCAGTTCGGTTTGTGCGACGGGCGCCTGCGTGGACTGGAGGCCTTGTTGCGCTGGCCGCAGCAGGATGGCTCCGTAATAGAACCCGACGACTTTATCCCGGTGGCCGAAGTGTCCGGGCTGATCGAGCCGCTGGGTATGTGGGTGATTGAAGAGGTCTGTCGGCAGGCGCGCGTATGGCGGCAACATGGCGTTGATTACGTGCGTCTGGCAGTGAATGTTTCCGGGCGTCAGCTGGTAAATCCACAGTTTGCCGATCGCGTGACCACATTGTTGGAGGAACACGGCATTGCCGGGGAGGATCTGGAGGTCGAAATCACCGAAAGCATGGTGATTCATGAAGGCGATATGAGACACCGCAACCTGGATAAGCTGCACGAGGCAGGCATCGGCCTGTCTATTGATGACTTTGGCACCGGTCATTCTTCGCTGGTCAATCTCAAGCGCTTTCCGCTGAGCCGGCTCAAGGTGGATCGCTCTTTTATCCGTGATGTCGGATCCGACCCAAATGATGAAGCGATCGTGGGTGCAACTGTCGCATTGGCCAAAGAGCTGGGGCTCGAAGTGGTCGCAGAAGGTGTTGAAACGGAGAACCAGGCCGCGTTTTTACGTGGGCTCGGATGTGACATGGTACAAGGCTACCTGTATGCAGAACCGATGGCGGCTTTGCAGGTGAGTGCGCGTTTTCACCAGGCAGCTCGCAAGGCAGCGGCTGGCGAAAAGCGGAACAAGGCATGAGCCGATTCAGTTGAGCTGAACTTCGGAGCCGCTTGCTTCGCGCGCCAGCCAGGCTCTGATCGTGCTTAGCAGCAGTTCTTCCTGGTTGACAAAAAAGTGATCGGCTCCAGGAATCGCCGTTTGCCGATAGCGATTGTTTTCCGCGTCACGTGCGGCCAGGCGCCGTTGCTTGCGCGTGTCGAGCACGCTTGGCAGGTCGTTTTCGCCAAACACATCCAGGATAGGCAACTTGATTTCACGCAGCGCGCCCAGGTTGCCTTGCTGGGGCTCGCTTGGATCGGCGCTCATGCTGATCACGACCAAGGCCCGAACTTCTGGTGGCTGGCGCTGCGCCAGGTAGTGAGCAGCCATGCGCGCGCCGTGGCTGTACCCGACGATGGCAATGTTGAGGACGTTTTGCTGCTTGAGGAACGCCAAAGCTGCCTCGATGCGGGGAATTGCCTCCGGCACGGTTTCATCCCATTCGCGATCGGTGGCCGCCTCGCGCGCCAGCGGTGCCTGGATCGAGAGCGTATCCCAGCCATGCTTGGCAAGCCCAACCCTCAGAGGTTGTACGACGTCGATCCAGTCGGGGTTGGCGTCCAGCCCATGAATTACGATTACGCCACCGGAGGCCGGCGTCTTTTCGGTGCGCTGGTATAAGCTGAGAAATTCGTGCGAGCCGTCCTGCAGGAAGACTGGTTGGCCATCCACTACCGCTTCCCTGATTTGCCCGGCAATGCGTTTTTCCCTTTCCAGGTCAGCTGCCGTGACCCGTATCGGAAAGAGTGCGAGAACGACAAAAACAAGGATCAGCTGTGGCATGGCAACAATTTTCTTGCTGGGCTGCAAAAAGGCAGCCTTTCGGGTACAGTGGCGCGTTCGAATTTATCAACCGCCGCACTTGGCGGCTTGTTTCAGATTTTAGCGCCGGTTTGACCCGGTGGGGAGCAAAGAGCATGGCTGATTTCGCGATTGCACCGTCTATCCTGTCCGCAGATTTCGCCAAGTTGGGCGAGGAAGTCGACAATGTATTGGCATCGGGGGCAGATATTGTCCACTTCGACGTGATGGACAACCATTACGTGCCGAACCTGACGATCGGCCCACTGGTGTGTGACGCGCTGCGTAAGCACGGAGTGACTGCCCCGATCGACGTTCACCTGATGGTTAAGCCGGTTGACCGAATCATCCCGGATTTTGCCGCGGCCGGTGCCTCCTACATTACCTTCCACCCGGAAGCCTCGGAACATGTTGACCGTACCCTGCAACTGATCAGGAACGAAGGCTGCAAAGCGGGCCTGGTATTCAATCCCGCCACCCCGCTGGATGTGCTGGAATATGCCTTGCCTGCGTGTGACATGGTGTTGCTGATGTCGGTCAACCCCGGTTTTGGTGGCCAGGCGTTCATTCCGTATGTGCTCGATAAGGCCCGCGCCGTGCGCAAGATGATCGATGACCAGGGCCTGGATTGCCGTCTCGAGATCGATGGTGGCGTCAAGGCCGACAACATCGCGGAAGTGGCCGCTGCCGGGGTCGATACCTTTGTTTCCGGTTCTGGTATTTTCGGTAAGCGCAACGAAGACGACCCGAACAAGTACGACAGCATCCTCAAGCAAATGCGTGACGAACTGGCGAAAGTGTAAAGCCCAGCGTTATACATTCTGCCTTCAAAGGGCGGGTCGTCAGGCTCGCCCTTTTTTGTGAGCGAGTACTAAGCGGAGCCCCTGATGACCATTCGCAAACCCGAGATGATCCTTATCGATGTCGATGGCACCCTGGTCGATAGCGTGCCGGATTTGGCCTACTGTGTGGACGAACTGATGAAAGCCATGGGGCGGGAACCCCATGGCGAAGCCAAGGTTCGCAACTGGGTGGGTAACGGGGTCGAGCGTTTGTGCCGGCGTGCCCTGGTTGGCCAGCTGGAGGGCGAGCCTTCGGACGCGGATTTTGAAAAAGCCTACCCGGTTTTCCTCGATTTGTACGCGCAAAATACCTCCAAGCGTTCCCGTCTTTATCCCGGGGTGAGCGAAGGTCTGGAATACCTCAAGGCACAGGGCTATCAATTGGGTTGCGTGACCAACAAGGCAGCGCAGTTCACCATCCCGCTGTTAAAGGACCTCGGCATCCACGATGACTTCGGCATCGTGGTTTCAGGCGATACCCTGCCCGTGAAAAAGCCTGATCCGCAACCCCTGCTGCACGCGGCCGCGCACTTCGGTGTCAGTGCTGGGCAGTCGCTGATGTTGGGTGACTCACAAAGTGATGTGAAAGCGGCACGTGCTGCCGGGTTCCAGATCATTTGCATGAGTTATGGCTATAACCATGGCGAGGATATTCGCCAGTACCAGCCGGACGCGGTGATCGATTCGATGGTGGAGTTGCAGGAACTGCTGTGAAAGGGTGATTAAGGCCTTTTGCCCGGCCGTGGTCATATTGGGTGATAATGGCCGCACACTTTATTCAATGCAGGCCATTCCATGATTCGAGCTGTACCCCTGTTTATTGTCCCCTTGGCCATCTACAACCTGTTGATGCTGTCCGGGGATATCAATGCTGCGCTTGCCGCGGAGCTGTTTTCCGTCAACCTGATGTCTGGTGCCACCTGGTCTTTCTCTGTGCACGATGCCTTCATCATCGGTGGCGTACTGGTGCTGTATTTCGAAATATTCAAAGCGACCGGTACCGGGCTGACTTCGGTGCTCGATCACACCTTATCGGTGCTGGCTTTTATTGTCTTCCTGGTCGAGTTTCTGGTTGTTGGTGCTTGTGGAACGTCAACCTTCTTTGCTCTCACGCTGATGTCCCTGCTTGATGTGATCGCCGGCTTCACCGTGTCGATTGTGGCGGCAAGGCGCGACTTTGCGTTTGGTGGCGATGGCAGCATCGGATAGTCATCCGGCTGCGTTCTGACCCGCAATAAAAAAGCC
>Ga0180436_10006009_pt1 | contig 10627 bp, 7 predicted proteins | sample SS_ome_2_FD_132434 | JGI IMG/M metagenome (GOLD analysis project Ga0180436, IMG submission 132434) | Hypersaline lake sediment archaeal communities from the Salton Sea, California, USA - SS_3_S_2 metaG | ecosystem: Environmental > Aquatic > Non-marine Saline and Alkaline > Hypersaline > Sediment...
CCAGAACGGCCGCAGGGTGTTCAAGGAGGTCTGCCCCATGGTGGACCGCCACCTTCGCGGGCATTTGGAGTGCCTGGGCCTAACGGTCAAAGATATCAAGCGCTGGTGGCTGCACCAGGCCAACATCAACATGAACCAGATGATCATCCATCGCCTGTTGGGCCAGGAAGCGAGCAAGGAAGTGGCGCCCATCATTCTCGATACCTATGCCAACACCGCCTCGGCCGGTTCCATCATCGCCTTTCACCTGCACAAAAGCGGCATGAAAGTGGGCGACCTTGGCGTCATCAGCTCCTTTGGCGCGGGATACTCTGTCGGAAGTCTTATCGTGAGAAAAATCAGCTAACGTCTTAATGAGATCAGCATGAAAAAGGTGCTGAAAGGGTGAACGCATCGTATCGCCCGCTGCGCTCTGCGTGCGGTGGAATTAATATTCCGGCAGTTTCTTTTCCATGGTCGCGCCCTGGGCGATTTTCTTGGTCATGCAGATGCACAGAAAACTTGAACATCGATTAACAACGTATTATACCAACCGCGCAAACACCCGGCTATCATTTGATGCTAAGCATATTTTAAAACCCTTGAATTTCAATTTGTGGCGGACCAGCAATGTTTGATTTCGAAAGAAATAAAATTCGCTTTATTCGTGGCGGGAAATATCCCCAAAGCAACACGGTTTTAATCGATGACAAGCTACACACCGTTATCGACCCTGCCTGTAGTAAGCAAAAGCTATTGTCGATCCATGAGAAAAGGCCCATTGAATTAATTATTAACAGCCATGGGCATGAAGATCATTTTCTCTATAATTCACAGTTTCCTGAAGCCAGGCTTTGGTTGCACCAGCTGGATGCAGGCTATTTAGAGGATATGCGTCTTTTGGTGGATCAGTTTTATTTTTTAGATGAAATGACCGAAAAAGCCGAAGCCTTCTGGACAGCGTATTTTACAGAGGTTGTGAAGTATCAGCCCAAAACGGCTGACCGTCTGCTGGTAGATAATGAAATTCTTGATTTTGGCCACACCCGGGTTCAGGTGCTGCACACCCCCGGGCATACCCCCGGGCATTTGTCCTTTCATTTTCTTAATGAAGGAGTGATCTTCTTCGCCGACCTGGATCTCGTTAACTTTGGCCCCTACTATGGAGACAGAGACTCCAATATCGAAGATACCATAAACTCCCTGGAGCGTTTGGCCAAAATAGATGCCGATGTTTATCTCGTATCCCATGGAAAAGCCGGCGTACTGGACGGCGACCCGGAACACATTCAGCGATATATCAACGTCATATATCAAAGGGAAGAAAAGCTGCTGGCCTTTCTAAAGACTGGGCCAAAAACACTCGATGATGTGACCGACTATGGTATTATCTATGGTGGACACCGGCTGGGAAATGAGGCATGGGATCTGGGCATCAGCGAAAAAACAATGATGAACAAGCACCTTGTGCGACTTGAAAAACAAGGCCGCATAAAAAAAGAAAAGGATCTGTACCACCTTCTCTAAACCTAAGGTGAGCGTTTTAAATTTTAATAATGGTTATTTCCAGTGCTTTTGCATCTTGTCCAACTCATCCACCATTTCAGGGGCCAGCGGTTCTGTCTGGTGTTGCATGGCCTCGAGGGTTTTTTCGCGCAGTCTGTCGCTGAATCGTTTTGCACCCCTCTCCTGCCAGGTATCGTACATTTCGCGGTCAAACAGGTCTGAGTACCAGATGTTGCGAAAGTTCTCCATGGTGTGCGTTTCCTGAAGATAATTACCCCCGGGTCCCACCTTGTCGATGAGATCAAGTACCACCGTTTCCTCGCTGACTTCAATGCCTTTCATGAACTGGTTGACCATGTGCAGGATATCGTTGACCATCACCATAAAGGCAGGCGACACCAGGGTCCCATGGTCCATCCAGCTGCTGCAGTCGTGGACAAGACTCGATCCGACCGCAGCCGCGCTAAGTGTTTGAAAGGTGGCTTCTATCCCGGCTTGGGGATCGTTGAATTTGGCATCTGTAGCACCGGCTGTCCCAAAGAAAGGCAAGCGGTAAAACTGGGCCATTTCAGCCATAGCGCTGATCATCAAACTCATCTCGGGCGCACCATAGGAGAATATCGTGGTGCGCATATCCATGATTGTGGTCTGTGCTCCGAAAATCATGGGAGCCCCGGGTTTGGCAAGTTGCCCCAGAACGAGTCCGCTCAATGATTCGGCACACCCCTGTACAATGGTGCCGGCAAAGCTTGCCGGTGCGCTGCCGCCCAGTTGCGGGGCAGAAAGAATAATCAAGGGCATGCCGTTTTCGACACTGAAAAGAACCTTGTCCACCGCAGGATCAAAAAAGGTAAGCGGTGAGATAAGTTCAGAATAGTGCACAATCAATGGTGCGCGTTCAAAATTTTCACGACCGTCACAAACCAAAAGGGCCATTTCCAGGACATCTTTTTCGTTTTCAACGGTGTGCGTGCAAAAAACCAATGGTTTGCGACAATAGGTAAGGGCTTGTCGCACGATGGCACGATCCGAGATTTCCGGCGGGACATCGGATGCCATGCCAATTACCATCGACCAGTCATAATGAGGAAGACAATCCGTCAATGCGGCGGTAACCCGGCAGTGATCAGTAGTGAATGGTATGCGATTGTCGGTTTCCGGATCGAGGTACGCCATGCAGTCGAGGCTTGGGCCGAAAAAGGAACGGTCACCTTCCAAAAAAACCGATCTTTGGCCGTTGCGGTTGCCAAGCACCAGCCGGGAAGGCGCGTTTCGAATAGCCGCTTCAACCAGCCAACTGGGAATGCGAACCCGGTCGCCCTCAACCTTTGCACCGGCCCCTGAAAGAATCTCCAATCCTTTTGGATGGGTCATCTTTATGCCGGTTCTCTCAAGAACCTCTAATGCCGCCAGGTGAATTTCCCTTTTTTGCTCATCATTAAGCACGTTCAGCTTGGGCCGAAAATTCAGTTTGGGTCGCTCAATCGCCATGTGGTTTACTCCCCTTGGTTAGCGGCCATCTTTAAATAGAAAACTATTTCCAGGACCGCACCCCGCATTCGCTAATTCTATTTTCACCATACGCCGCCAAGGGCTACGGTGATGGCTTCTCCACTGACGCCACTGGATTCTTCAGATGCCAGGAAGACGACCACCTCTGCCACTTCTTCGGCGGTCACTACCCGGCCGGCTGGATAAAGTGCGGCTCTTTCCGCCCACACCTCCTCCGGGGTGATGCCACGCTGCTCAGCTTCGGCTATAGCCGACGTCTCGGCCATGCGTGTTCGTACCCAGCCAGGCAGCACTGCGTTGGAAGTAACGCCATGCGGTCCGGCATCCTGCGCAACCGAACGCATCAGGCCCAGAAGGCCATGTTTTGAGCTGTTGTAAGCACTGCTGGCATATTCCGCTACCTGTCCAGCGGTCGAACTCGTGAACACAAGCCGGCCGTAATTCTGTTCAATCATGTCTTTGACAACTATCCGTGAGAGAAAATAGGGTCCATCCAGGTTGATGTGCATCGTTTCGTGCCAGAGCGCCGGCTCCTGCTCCCAGATTACCCGCTCACGAGCCGAGCCAATACCATGATTACACACCAGGATGGCAACCGCCCCCAAGCGATCATGTGTTTCCTCCACCGCAAGTGAACACCCTTCAGGTGTACTCAAATCGGCAACAACGTAGTCCAGACCCAGCGTCTGCAATTCCTTCTCGCTGCGCGCAACAGCCATCACGCGTGCACCACGTGAAGCCAGCAGTTCCGCGGCCACCCGCCCAATGCCACGTCCAGCACCCGTTACCAGCGCCACCCGTCTTGCTACTCCCGGCATAATGTACCCCCATTTCGATAACTAATCCGCGGTCCCTTTGGTTTATCCTTCTATCGTTTCACAAAAAATGTACCCACCCCCATATATGGGATATACCCTCCAAACCTTAAGAGCCTTGGAGGGTATCGGCTAAATCAGTCTATAGCGGGCACTTGCTCATGCAAAGCCCACACCCTTCGTTGGCTGTATAAAATGAGCAACAGACAAAACGGTCATAATTCGGCCTTAATTCTCCCACAGGTTCTTTTAAGGCTCCAGATGGACAGACTTTTATACAAATTTCGCAGTCCGTACAAAAATCCTCAATAGCAAGGTCATCTCCCACTAAAGGAGCCTCTGTTATTACCGCGCTTAATTTTACTCTGGGACCATATGAAGGCGTTAATAGTAGCCCGTTCTTACCAATAACGCCCAATCCGGCCTGCACGGCCGCATATTTAAAAGAAAAAACACCAGAAATTGTCCGGTAATCAGTCAGATCCTGTCCAATATTTATGGAAGGGTACCCGTTGTTGGTCAAATATCGGGCAAGACGATAACCTGTCTGCTTCAAGTCATTGGTCACCGTTTCATTATGGGCATTATAAAAATCGCGGAAAGAGACTTCCCCGACCTTACTCTGTGCTGTCAATTTTTTTGTCAGTACTTTGAACAGCTGAGAACCGATCACAATTACCGATTTTACTTTTGGAAGAAAGGTTGTCGGTCTTTTATTTTCAGGTAAATCCAAAAACCTCTCTGAAGGGGCAACCCCAATTAGGTCAACACCATCGGGAAGCGCGCAAATTCTTCTTAACTCGCTATTTAAATTCATTCGTTTTGCTCCCTATTTTCTCTAAAATACATTTCACTTTCACATCTATACAAATACAAGATTGTATCACAGCGCAAGAATATAATTGATTTTCTGGATTTTCAGGCCATTAGCGTCTTTCATCGTACGATCGAACAAACGATCAGATGATATGCAAAATTGACGTTCTAACAAAAAACTAACATACCATTAACGCTATGCTAGCACATTGTCTCTATTATTTTGGAAATTGTAAATTTGAGATGCAGGTTTTTATTGTCGATCCAGATTGACTCAAAATTAACACCATCAACAAAGAGGAGAAAAACATGTCAAAAAAGACCATCATTATCTTATCTGTTCTGATTTTCGGGGCCACGACCCTGTTTGCCGGGGTCGGCCTGGCCGGCGGTCGGGATTACATCAGCATCGTGGGATCCTCCACGGTGTATCCCTTTGCCACGGTGGTTGCCGAGCAGTTTGGCAAGACCACAAGCTTCAAAACCCCCAAAATCGAATCCACGGGTTCCGGCGGCGGGTTGAAGCTTTTCTGCGCCGGCGTGGGCGTGGAACACCCGGACATTACCAATGCCTCCCGGGCCATCAAAAAGTCCGAGTATGACAAGTGCGTTGCCAATGGTGTCACCGACATCATCGAAGTCAAGATCGGCTACGACGGCATCGTGCTGGCCAACTCCAAAAAGTCTGCCCCGCTCAAGCTGACCCGCAAGGACATCTTCCTGGCCCTGGCCAAAGACGTTCCAGACCCCAAGGGCGGCGAAAAACTGGTGCCCAACCCCTACAAAACCTGGAAAAATGTTAACCCGGCGCTTCCGGCCACGAAAATCGAAGTCCTGGGACCGCCCCCCACCTCGGGTACAAGGGATGCGTTTGTGGAACTGGCCATGGAAGGCGGCGCCAAAAAGTTCGCCTGGATCAAGGCCATGAAGAAGCAAGACAAGAAAAAATACAAAGGCGTCTGCCACACCGTTCGTGAGGACGGGGCCTATGTAGAGGCCGGCGAGAACGACAACCTGATCGTGCAGAAACTGGATGCCAATCCGGATGCCATCGGCATCTTTGGTTTCAGCTTCCTGGACCAGAACACCGACAAAATCCAGGGCTCCTATGTAGACGGCGTTCAGCCCACCTTCGAAGCCATTGCCGACGGCCAGTATCCGGTTTCACGTCCCCTGTTCTTTTATGTCAAAAAGGCCCACATCAACGTTATCCCGGGTATGAAAGAATACCTGAGCGAATTTACCAGTGATAAGGCCTGGGGCGAGGAAGGCTATTTGAGCGAAAAAGGTATGATTCCCATGCCCGATGCAGAAAGGGCTGAGTTTCACAGCAATGTAAAAAATATGAAAACCATCACCAAATAAAAAAGATCGGGCCGGAAAAGCTTAGCTTTCCGGCCCGATCTTTTTTTTTACAATCGGAAAGTCAAAGCTGCATTTTACACCTTTTTCACCCGAGACTGCTTTAAAGGGCTGAACCACTTTACAAAGCTCTTCACAGACCATCTACACTGGAACGCCGGCTTGATTTATGGGGGTAAAGAAGCCCAGCAACGCACAGGCGTAACCATCGTTCCGCCAAGGGATCTGAAAAGCCTTTTCAAAATTCCCGGCTAAACAGGCTGTCCAATAACCTGCTAAATGCCGTCATTCCGAACGAATCTCGCCCTATAGCGAGATGAGATCGGGACACGATGTGAAGCGTTAGCGCTATTCAGAGAAGGCCCTCGATTTAAATATGTTCCATGTTTTCAGTCTATTATGGATCCCGGCTCGCGTCCAACGATTTGCCAGATCCCATGACAAATCACTGGACTTGGCCGGGATGACGGGTTGCGGGGTAGTCTGTAAAGCCCTAACCTACACGGCCATCACATTGATTATACAAAGTTTGTTTTTTTCGTCTGTTTTTCCGGTCATGTAGCCCAGGGTTTCAACCCTGCCGAAACAGATTGCGGCACAGCCTCTTACGCGGGAACAACGTTGAAAGCACCACGCTGGCTCGTTTATGTAGGACTTCACAATGGTTGCTTCATGCGTATTGCATTCCTCCAAAAATGCTAGTGAAATATTTCAGGTCTGCTCTCGTCCCCTCTTGATAACATCTTCTCTACGCTGTGCAATGGTTTCCGCCTGAACCGTCTGGAAGTGCTCATAGTTCGCTTTTCTTTCAAGCTCGAGTGCATCACCAAATGCCATATGAAAACCATCATCAATCAGTTTTTTATATTTTATGATCATATCCTGCGGGCAGGATATAATATCCTCGGCAATCCTGTAGCAGGTGGGCAGCAGTTCCTCCGGAGGTACCACACGGTTGACAAGCCCCCATGTCATTGCCTGCTGAGCATCAATAAAATTTCCGGTTAGAGAAACTTCTTTGGCCCGGTATATGCCGAGCAGCCGTGATAGTTTCTGGCTCAATTCCGATCCCGGTATGATCCCCACCCTGGCATGAGTATCGGCAAAGCGGGCCGCAGTCGATGCAATGAGGATATCACAACCCAATGCCAGTTCAAATCCCCCTGTAATAGCCGGTCCGTTGATCGCCCCGATCACGGGCTGCCCAAAGTCCTTTATCGATGTGGTTAAATTTATCCTTGCTCTCCTTTTTTCGGACAGATCGTCAATCATCCCTTTTCCGTCGCCAAGCTCCTTCAGATCTAAACCCGCACAAAACGCCCGCCCGGCACCCGTTAAAATGGCAACCCGTATGGACGAATCGCTTTTCAGGTCGGCAAACGCCTCTTCGATGGAATTCCGCAACTCGGTGGAGAGCGCATTCATGGACTGCGGCCGGTTCAACGTCAGCAAAGCAATTTGATCTTTTTTCTCAATCGTTAGTACAGGGGTCGACATGGCGGATATCCTCCTATCAAATACAACCTAATTCGATATTTTGATGAAATCGATCAAGAGACGAGCCTATTCTACCTGTTTAAATACCACTCTTCGATTGGCTGCACGGCCGCCAGGGGCATCATTGGAAGCTATCGGCATGCTCGGGCCATACCCCTTCGAGCTAATCTGTTCCGCAGAAACGCCTTTGTCCGAAAGATACGTCTCAACAGCTTTGGCTCGTTTTTCCGATAGCTTTGTGTTGTAAGCAATGCTTCCAGTATTGTCGGTGTGGCCCTGAATCTCTACTTTAAGTTCGGTGTTGCGGTTTAGATAATCGGCAACTTTGTCCAGGGTATCGAATGCGGTTGGCTTGAGGACATCACTATTGGTATCGAATTGAATCTCCTTGAATGTCCACGTCCCTGCAGCGGTTACGGTTGCAGCGGAAGCTGCACTGAAATAGGCGCAGCCTGAATTATCAACACGTGTTCCTTGGGGCGTCTCCGGGCACTTGTCCAGATAATCGGCAATGCCATCACCGTCGGTATCCAAAGGACATCCCCAACCATCGACCGCTGCGCCGTTTTTTGTATTGGGGCACTTGTCCAAATGATTTGCCACGCCGTCGCCATCATCGTCGAGGGGGCATCCATTTTCATCGATTTGCGCATCAGCGCTCGTATAAGGACAATTGTCCATATAATCAGCAACACCGTCTGCATCTGAGTCAATTGGACATCCGCTGGCGTCAACCTGTACATTTAACGGTGTTCCGGGGCATTTGTCAGCGTCGTCGAACACCCCGTCCTTGTCACTGTCCTTGCGCGGGGTAAAAAAGGCAGCTGTGACAAATTCAGTAACCATGCTTTCCGAAGCCAATTCATCAGCCGACAATGACTCACCACAGATTCCGATGCCAGCCAGCGCCTCCATGAGCAGGTTTCCCTCGCCGCCCTCGCCTTTGGCACCCCCGACCTGGATTGAATAAATGCAGAGTCTCTCACCGAACTGGTCTTTCATCTGTTTGGTAGCCTTGATTGGCTCCCCGTCCATATGTTGACCATCACTCAGAATAATCAAAACAATATCACCGTCGGTTGCCGCCAGATCCTGGGTTGCTGCTTGGATTGCCTGGTCCATAAAACTGTTGCCACCGGCCTTTGAAACCTTGTCCAGCCCAGCTGTCAACCCAGATGCGGTATAAGGCTCGAGGCCGTACCAAAGAACCGTATTCTCTGCAGAAATGGTACTGCTGTGACCAAATGTACGCAGCCCGGCCTGTAATTCCATATCAGGCATGGTTTGATTGATATTTTCAATGATCGTCTTTCCTGTGGTAAGCCGATCTGAGTTCCCCATTGGTTTTGCCATGGATTCAGACGCATCCAGGATAATCAATAGGTTCTCTGCTTTGGGTTTGTACTGTACACTATCGATTTCCTGGGGACTGGAAAAGGGTGTAACCGAAGAGGGTTGTGGCGCAGCACAGTGAGCTAAGAGAAACGCCGATAATACAATCAGTAACGCAGTTATCCGGTAAGTTTTCATGAAAATTCTCCTATTTGATGAAGTGGTTTTGTATGTAACGAAATGTGTTGAATTATCATCTATCATTTTTGTTTTCATATATTCTGCAACAAACATACCACAACGTGTTTTTTTAGCTGATCACATGTAAACCCCAACGTTGCAAAGGCCGGATAACAGTTTTCACGCACAAAAGGGGGCAGCTTTAGTGTCTCACGGAATAGATAATGATACAGATCTGTGTCTCGAAAATAACCTTTACAGGTCTGAATAGCGGGCTGGAAAGAATTGCTTCCTAACCTGATCAAGGGTCGGGGCGTTACAGCAAGAAGCGAGCATCACTCCTTGAATAGCCGTCAGAATGGAACCCGCCCGGTCCACCCGCTGGCCTTTTCATAGGCATGGGCAAGCTGCAGAACCTTCAGGTCCTCAGTGGCCGGCCCGATGATCTGCATGCCCATGGGCAGCCCCTGGTTGTTGAACCCCACGGGCACATTGGCAATGGGGCAGCCGGAAAGCGTTCCCGGTACGGTCACTTCCATCCAGCGGTGGTAGGTATCCATGGTTTTACCGGCCACTTCCCGGGGCCAATGGGTGTTGGCATCAAAGGGAAATACCTGGGCTGAGGGCACTGCCAGATAGTCAAACCGGGTAAATAGATCGGCAATCGTTTGGTACCATGTTGAACGGTCAACCGATGCACGGTACACATCAATGGCCCTGAGGCTCAGCCCTTCTTCGATCTCCCAGATGGCTTCTGGTTTTAATTTATCGCGGTTTTTAAGCGACGCGTAAAACGGCCCGTCAGCACCTGCTATCATCCAGTGACGCAGGGTGAGCCAGGTTTGCCATAGCTTTTCCATGGAATACGCGATATCCACAGATTCCACGGTACAGCCCAGGTTTCCAAAATGATCAAAAGCGGTTTCACACAGCGTCAGAATTTCGGGTTCCATGGGCAGATAGCCGTTGAAGTCACCGAGCCAGGCAATCTTCTTGCCCTGCATGTCAGCCTGCAAGCTGCCGCTAAACAGCAAGGGGTCTTCTTTAATGGACAAGGGGATACGGGCATCAAAGCCTGCCATGGTTGACAGCAGCATGGCTGCATCCCTGACATTGCGTCCCATGGGACCCTCATAGGCCAACTGCGAACAAAATATTTCCAAAGAGGGCCCGGAAGGCACGCGGCCAAAGGATGGCCGAAAACCGATGACATTGTTAAAGGCAGCCGGATTTCTTAAGGATCCCATCATGTCACTGCCGTCCGCCACCGGCACCATCCGGGTGGCCAGGGCCACGGCAGCCCCGCCGCTGCTGCCTCCGGCGCACAATTTCGGGTCATAGGCATTGACGGTGGTGCCAAACACATTGTTGTAGGTTTGGGACCCCAGACCGAATTCGGGTGTATTGGTTTTGCCGATGATGATGGCGCCGGCCGTTTTTATGCGCTCGACGAAGATGTCGTCATATGGCGATATCATGTCTTTCAACAAGGGGGACCCCATGGTTGTGGGAAGGCCCTGTACGGCTGCAAGGTCCTTTACCGCATGGGGAAAGCCGTGCATCCAGCCTTGATAATTGCCGTTTGCGAGTTCAGCGTCTTTTTGCGTTGCTTCAGCCAGCAATTCGTC
>Ga0180436_10006010_pt1 | contig 10627 bp, 8 predicted proteins | sample SS_ome_2_FD_132434 | JGI IMG/M metagenome (GOLD analysis project Ga0180436, IMG submission 132434) | Hypersaline lake sediment archaeal communities from the Salton Sea, California, USA - SS_3_S_2 metaG | ecosystem: Environmental > Aquatic > Non-marine Saline and Alkaline > Hypersaline > Sediment...
AGTGGGAACTCTTCCTCCGCCACGTCGTCGACGACGAGCCCTTTCCCTGGGACCTCCTGGAAGGCGCCAAGGGCGTCCAACTGGCGGAACTCGGCCTCCAAAGCTGGCAGGAAGGCCGCCGCCTCCCCGTGCCGGAGCTGCGGTAGGACGCCCGGCCTCGTACGCGGATCGCGAACGCCGTATCGCCGGCCAAACCTTGTTCATTCCGGTCCCGCGGGAGACGATGAAGAGGAGAAACGACGGCTGTTCGAACACCTCTTTCTGGAATCCCTCGACGGAAGCGATGTACGGGAATTGTTCGGTCCTGAGGAGATCCGGGCGTACCTCCGTTATCTCGACCGTCCTCTGTCACGGGCGCACCTGGAGCGTCGACGCAAGGTCTGGCGCCGCCTGTACTGCGGTATTTCCGAACCGATTCCGGAGTTGGACTGGCGTATACCATCGGGAGTTCGGAAGGCGTAGAAAGATGGAATCGGATAGGTATCGTCTACTCTAGGAGTTGCAGCTACAGCGACGATCTCGATTTTTTCACGCACGAAATCAACTCCTTCGGGGACTCCGTTCGCGCGCTGCGGTGGGAACTGGAAAACCAGGTGTCATCGGTGACCCCCGTTGTCGATGCGCGTGAGTTCAAGCGATTCGTGGTGCGGCAGGTCGTTCAGAACCTCACAATCGATTTCGTCGCCGATCGCGCCCCGCGGATAGGAATTCCGGAGAATCGGGACGGCCTGTACGTGGACACCGTTCGAAATATCCTGAGTAACACGATAGGGACCGTCCTCTCGCGGGATGAACCGCGCGATGTTGCGGATATCATGCAGATATGCCGATCATTCCGTTTCTCCTGGTCGACCATTTTGAAGGAGGCCTTCGATAAACGACATTTCGAACGCGAAGACCTGACCTACCGGCTCACGACCTTTCCCGTCGAGACCCTCAACGATGTTCCGTACTACGGCGGCGCTCCCGGTGCCGAGGAGACGAAACCACTCGTTCTCGCTATGGCTCGCGATATCGAGTCCGCTGCGACCAATTCACTCGCCGGAGCCGACGCGCCGACGCTTTGATCGAGTCCACCGGTACGATATGGTACACCGCCGTGTCGAATCGTTTCGGTTTTGTTATAACCTCGTGACGATTCCGGTTTCCGATCGTGGTAGAGTGTAGACCATGAATCATACCTCTCTTCGATTCATCGACATGTTCCCGGTTAAAAACCGGTTGGGGCTTTACGGCATCTCCTTTGTGGGAACGGTGTTTCTCACCTTGTACAACCAGCTGGTATGTCCCTTTCTGGAAAGTCGGCCCTTTGGCGAAGAATTGTTGAACCTGATTTACGTTTTTCTCTTTCACACGGCTCTGCGGGAAGTTCTGTTTCGAACCATCCGGGTAGACGGCAGCGCCAGTTCTCTGACCCGCCGGTTTTACCGGCTCACGGTAACGTCCTGGCTGATAGCAGGACTGGTGGCGATGGGGTATCACGAGGTCTTTTACCATAATATTTTTCCCGATCAGGTGGTCTTCCTCCGTCCCTGGCCCAGCGATTACCCCTGGCATAGTCACCTCAAGGTACTGAGCGGCTACTGGTTTCTCGGCGCCGGACTGCTGTCGCAGCTGGAGCTCTCGCTGGGAGAACGGAGCATTCGCCGCTATGTGGCGGACCACCCTGACAAGAACTACGGCTTTGCCGATCGCATCGCGAACCGGATCACCTGGGGAAATTTTATCTACGCCTTTGTCCCCTCCGTGGCGGTGCTCATCATGGTAGTGCGCTACGCCTTCCAGGACCGGATCATTCCCTTTGCGATCACCGCGGAGATCGCGTACATCGGCGTGGTCTTTGTGCTCACCGCGATCTGGGCGGCGGTCCTCTACGGTCGCGTCCTGAAGGAGGACACCGCCCGGATCGTCGATGCCGTTCGCCGGGTGGGACAGGGAGATTTTGATATCACGCTGGTACCGACCCGGCAGGACGAGCTCGGTCGCGTGGCGGCGGGTATCAACGAGATGGCGGCGGGGCTGGTACAGCGCGAACGGATCCGCGAGTCCTTTGGGCATTTTGTCTCGCCCCGGATCGCCGAGCGCTTTGTGTCGCAATACACCGAGGGCAAGGACATGCGTGGCTACGGCGACAGAAAGCGCGTGGCCGTGTTGATGAGCGATATCCGCGACTTCTCGGGAACCTCCGAGACGATGGATCCCTCCGACGTGGCGCGCATGCTCAACACCTACTTCGATCACATGGTGAAAGCGATCGAAGCCAACGCCGGTCTGGTGGACAAGTTTATCGGCGATGCGGTGATGGCGGTGTTCGGCCTCCTGGACGACGAGGAAAACCCCGCCAAATGTGCTGTCCGCGCCGCCCTGGCGATGCGGTCCGCCCTGGGCGACGCCAACCGGGAGAACGAGGCCGCCGGACTACCGCGACTCGAGAACGGCATCGGCATCCACTACGGCGAAGTGATCGCCTCCTACCTGGGATCCTCCAGCCGACTGGAGTTTACCGTCATCGGCTCCACCGTCAACATCGCCGCCCGCCTGGAGTCACTGGCCAAAGCGCCCAATCCCCCGATCATCATCAGCGAGGACGCTGCTCAACTGGTCAGGGACGAGTTTACCGTGTTCGGCGGGAAGTCCGTGCAGCTCAAGGGAGTCGGCGAGAAGAAGGTCTACTCGGTGAGGGAAGGCCTCCGGTAGCGAACGCTCAGCGCAGGTTCTTCTTGACGAACTTCGCGGAACGAGCCGCTTCTTCATCCAGATCGGTATTTGGCATGATGTCGCGCCACAGGCCGATGTCGCGCCCAACCTGTCCCCCAGGCCGGATAAACGGTTCCATGACCAAGGGACCTTCGAAACCGATATCATCGAGCGCCGCTTTGATCTCGTTCCAGGGCATCCGTCCGGTGCCCGGCGGTTTCCGATTGGTCTCCCCGAGATGGAGCTCCGAGAGGTCGTCTCCGACACGTCGGATCGCGTCACCGATCGAGTCTTCCTCGATGTTGAGATGGAACGTATCGAGAAGAATTCTGCACTGCGGACTGTCTACGTCACGGACGTACGCAACCGCTTCTTCCGCCGTATTCAACAGAAACTGCTCAAAACGGTTAATGACTTCAACGTTGAGGACGACGTTATGGTCCGCGGCGATACCGACCAGCTCCCGCATACTCTTCAAGCTCTGATCGCGAACACGGGCCTTCTCGTCGAGACCGGAGGGAGGAGTCGCCGGCCAATAGCTGTGGACCGTTCCTCCGATCATTCCTCCGCCCATATCTCCCACGGCTTGGATCATCCGGGTCATGAAGGCGATACCGTTCCGACGGACCGTCTCGTCACGCGACGATACGTCCCGATCGGGCGTGAGGCCGATACCATAGCTCAGCGCGATCTGATGCTCCTCGGCTTCGATCCGAAGACGCCTACGATCATCGGCCGCCATTTCGGCGATGGCCCCTCCGTGGACTTCGAGTTGTTCAAACCCCAGCCGTTTCACCTTCTGAACAAACGGGAGGAAATCGGCCTTCCACTCCGACGTCCAATACGCATAATAGATTCCGACGTTTCTCATTGAATCACATCCTGATTTTCTTACGTTCGCTTCGGTCAACGGTACGACGCAGCAGATCTCGAGGATCAGCCGACAGTATACCATTCCTTCCTGCAGTACCCGTACCACACCATGTCACACACCCGAATCCGACGATTCGAACAGCAGTAGTTGCTCTCCCAGCAGGCGGTACAGATCGATCGCCGCCTCGTAGCGGTCGATCTCGGCGCGGAGCACGTTGAGCCGGAGCTGTTCCAGTTGAACGGTGGTGCGACCGCCCTGGGCATAGAGGAGCTCACCCTCATCGAGGGCCGTGCGGTCCTGTTCTTCCTGCAGGCGAGCCGCTTCCAGCGCCTGTCGGGCGATCCCGATACTCTGCTCGCCGAGTTCTCGATCGAGTTGAGCACCGTAGCGCTCCGCCGCCACGGTGAGGCGGGCGAGTTCGATATCGCCCTGGAGCTCCCGGATGTCCCGCAGGGCGACCTGGTCCGGGGTGAACGTAAGGCTGAGGTCCACGCCGGTGGCGTTGTCCGGGAAGCTGTGCGATGCGGAGAGGTCCAGCTCCGGACTCCAACGACGCGTGACGGATAGTTCCGCCTCGAGCCGCGCCAGGTCGAGCTCCGCCAGCTCCAGCCCCTCCGTGGAGGGGGCGCCCCGCTCGCCCTCGGCTGCTTCCGTCAGCGCCGCCGCCCGTGCCTCAACCAGCGCCTCCAGGCGGCGGAGCTCCTCCGGGCGGGGCAGCAGCCGCTCACCGCCGGGAGATACCAGCAGCTGCAGCCTGTTCACCGCCTGCGCCAGGCGCTGCTCGGTCTCAAAAAGGGCGCGCCGGGCATCGATCAGATCGCTCTGCTGCTCCTGCACATCCAGGAAGGAAGCCTCACCGATCTCCTGACGGCGCAGGGCGATCCGGTAGGTCTCCTCCTCCAGAGCGAGGTTGCGCTGGGCGAGCTCCCGGTCCAGGCGCCCGACCAGGAGCGAGAACGCCGCTTCCTCCGCCTCGAGAGCGAGCTCGGCGAGCAGGTAGCGCCGGGAGACCAGGGCGCCCCGGAGCGCCCGCTCCTCCAGGTAGGTGGTGCGGCCCGCCTCAAAGGGGGTGAGGGTGAGGCTCAGCTCCTGCTCGAGGTCCTGGCCCTCGGTGGCGGTGAGGCCGGCCCCCGCCGAGAGCTGCGGTACCACCGGCACGGTCACCCCGGCGCGGCCACTCCACTCCTCCGTGGTCCCGTTGCCGCGGCTGTCGGGGCCGCGGTCGTAACCGGCGCCCAGAGTAACCCGCGAGTCCTGGTACCAAGGGTCACCGGCGAGGTCGATCCGAGCGCGCTCGATCCGCACCGCCGAGCGGGCGAGCTCGAGGTTTTCCGCGGCGACGCGAGCGAGGATATCCTCCAGGGAGAGCTCGACGACGGGCGCCGGCGCCTGGGCGAACACCGCCGCTCCCGTCAGGAAGATCAGGCCAACGGCTGCGCGCGATACACGATTCACGATTGGGGCTCCTCTTGGACCCGGATACGCATAAAGCTCAGGATGCTGGGAACGACAAAGAGCGTGAAGAGGGTGGAGATCACGAGGCCGCCGGAGACCGCGATACCCAGGGGTTGTACGATGTTCGAGCCCTCGCCGAGACCGATCGCAATGGGGAGCATCCCGAAGACGGTGGTGAGCATCGTCATGAGGATCGGCGTAAAACGCAGGCCCGCGGTCTCCACGATCGCCTCGATCCGCTCCGCGTGGAGTGGCAGGATGCGGATGTAGAAGTCGATCATGATAATCGCGTTGTTGACCACGATTCCGCCCAGGAGGATCGTACCGAGCATCGAGTTGAGGCTCAGGGTGGAGTCGAACAGATAGAGACTGAGGACCACGCCGATAAAGCCGAGGGGTACCGCAACGAGGATAACCAGGGGGATTCGAAGCGAGTCGAACTGGAACGCCAGCAACAAATAGACGATGAGCACCGACGCGGCAAGGGCGACGAAGAGCGAACGGATCGCCTCATCCATCTCTGCCTGCGGATTATCAAAGCTGATCGAGAACCCGGGCGGCAGCTCGAGGCGTTCATCCAGAATCTCGCGCACCGCCGCTTCGTTCTCCTCCCGAAGCGCCGCGGCGGACCCGGGAGGCATTCGCGCGTAAACCCGGAATATCTCTTCGCCGTCCTCGGAGGCGATCCCGCTGACGCCGCTGGAGGTCCGAAAGTCAAAAAAATGTTTGAGCGGGACCGCGCCGGTGCGGAACGGTACCAGAAAGGTGGCCAGGCGCTCCCGTCCGTCGATCTCACTCTCGTCGTAGGCGGCGGAGACGGAAATCGGCGTCCCCTCCTCCTCTATTTCGATCGACGTGGTGCCACCGAGGATCGTACTCACCAGATTTAGCAGGCTCCGCTCACTGAACTCCGGAAATCCCTCCACCACCTCCTCGCGGAGGCTCAGATTAAGCTCGTCGGAAAACGACGTGGAAGGACGCGTAAAGGACCAGCCGTAGCGTTCGGTCTCGTTCACGATGTCCCGGATGCGCTCCAGAAGCGTCACCGCCGTGGCGGGATCGTCGCCGTGGACGCTGATCTGCAGGTCCATCGTTCGCGGGAGGGGCAACTGCGCCGGATCCCACATCATCACGTTGTAGTACCAGTCGTTGTCGGAGACAAACTCCGCCTGCAACGTCGCCACAACCTGCTCAGCCGCCTCCGCACTGTCGAGATTGACGAACAAGCGATTGAAGCGACCCATCACGTCGGCGTAGGTGCTCACCAGGTCCTCACCGACGATCTCGCGTACCCGCCCGTCGATCCTGGGGATCACCTCCTCCAGGAGTTGCTCCCGGTCGGTGACGGAAGAGCTCCCGAAGAACACCACCACCCGGTCACTCAACGGTGCCGAGATGATCTCCCGCGGGATCAGCGGGAGAATCCGAACGATCGAAAACGCCAGGAGCCCGAAGGAGACCAGCAGCAGCGCGATCGGCGCCCAGCGGTGCCGAAGGAGCGCCCGGAGAACCGCCTTGTAGAGGGTGCGCAGGAACACCAAGGCCCGGGCGGAAAGCGCGTGGAGCCCGCCGTTCCGTTCCGGGCGCGGGCCGCGGCGACCGATCCGGAACATCCGGTACGCCAGCATCGGGATCAGCGTGAGCGCCACCACCATGGCGATGAGCAAAGCAAAGACCACCGTTCGCGCCTGGTCTCCGAGGATCGCGTTGGTCAGCGGCGCCGTAAACGAGATCGGAAGAAATACCGCCACCGAGGTGAGGGTTGAGGCGATAACCGGGGCGCGCACCTGCCTCACTGCATCGATCACGAGGGCGCGGAGCCGGCGATTGGTGGTGATCGGCCCCTCGTCGGTGCGGATACGGTGGATGTTCTCGATCACCACGATCGACGAGTCGATCACCATACCTACCGCCAGGGCGATGCCGCCGAGAGAAATCAGGTTGAGGCTGACATCAAAGATGCGCATGAGGATAAAGCTCAGCACCATCGTTACCGGAAGGGATGCGCCGATGAGCGCCGTGTTGTGAAGCTCCCCGAGGCCCAGGAGCACCACCAGCATCGCCAGGACCGCTCCGATCAGTGCCGCCCGTACCACGTTTTGTATCGCCCGGTCGATGTAATCCGCCGGATCCAGGTAGGTCTCGAAGACGGTATCCGGCGGCAGCAACCCCTCGTCGAGGGCGCTCTGGAGCACCTCCTCCACTGTGGTGGACATGGCGCGTACGTTGCCCCCGTCGATCGGGGTGGCGGTGATCTGGATTCCCCGAACACCGTTCATCACGAAGATGCGTCGCGGAAGCGCGTAGGCGATCGAGATATCCGCCACGTCCTGCAACCGTACCGACAGGTCACCGCGGCGGGCGATCTCGATCGCGCCGATCTCGAAAATCGATTCAACGCCGCGACGGAAGCGCACAGTGTAATCCCGGTCGCCCTCGCTGAGGCTGCCCACCGACTGGGAGCGCGACTCCTGCTGGAGGGCGGTCTCCACATCGACGATCGTGAGTCCGTAGGCGAGCAGATCCGGTTGACGGAGCAGCACCTCCACCTCCAGGTCGTCTACCGGGTAGATATCCACGCTTTCCGCGTCGTCCACGGCGGAAAACATCGGACGCACCGTTGTGTCCAGGACGTGGTAGAGCTCCTCCGGGCTTGTCGATTCGGCCCGAACTCCCATGACGAGGTAGCCCGCGTTTTCTCCGGAGAAAAACCCTACTCGGTAGCTGTCCTGCAGGTCGCTCGGGAGCAGATCCATGATCGAGGACATCGCTCCGTCCACATCGCTCTTCGCGGTCTCCGGATCAGTATCCCAGTCAAAGGTCATCGTAAAGGAACTCCGGTCGTTCTCGTAGGAGACCTCCAGCGCATCGACCCCTTCGATCGCCAGGAGCTGCGCCTCGATCTCCTCCGCGTAGTCGTCGGAAAAATCGATCGCCGAGATTCCGGTGTGGGTGATCGTCATGCGGACACGCGGGCGCTGCGTCTGCGGATACAACTGAATCGGGAGTTCCGTTACGAGGTACACTCCCGTCGCCACCAGGAGCAGCGCCAGGAGCATCACGCCCCGGGATCTCCGGAAAATCGTCTCAAGCATCGGGAGCACTCCGATCAGGAGGACTCGGCGCCACCGACCGGCGCGCCCTCGCGCTCCCGCCCCGATGGCGCAGGAAGATAACGTTCGCCCGCAACGACACCCTCCGGGAGGTACACCTCCTCGCCAAAGGTATCGCCCACCGAGACCTCCCGCGCCTCGAGAGTGTTCTCCGCGGTGACGACCCAGATGTAGTAGGCACCGTAGCGGCGTACCAGTGCGTCTCGCGGAACAAAAACGCCCTCCACGAGATCCACCGGCAGTTCGATCAGGAGGAACTCTCCCACGCGGATCGCCGGGTTCGCGGGAAAGCCGAAGACCAGCTCAAAGAGGCCTGTCTCGTAGTCAGGCTCCTGGGAACGTGTCTCGAGCATACCCGCCACGTCTTCGCCCTCGGTGGTAACGGCGGTGACGGACTGACCGAGACCGACGCGAAAAGCGTCCTTATCGCTCACCCACGCCACCAGGCGGTACCCGTCGGTTCCGATGATCGTCACCGCCTCGGTCCCGACGGCGACCTCGCTTTCCACGTCCACCGCGATCGACGCCACCCGCCCGGACACCCGCGCGAGCAGCGGAACCGGCTGGTATATTTCCAGAACGTCGTCGCTACGCCGAACCCGAAGCAACTCCTCCCCCTCGCTCACGCGCTGTCCTTCCCTCACCGCTATTGAAAGCACGTATCCCGCCGCCGGTATCCGATGGACGATCCGGCTCCGCGGTTCCAGGCGGCCCGCCACAGATATCGTATGGGATCGTTCATCGCGCTCGATCGTAGCGATCCGCTCGGAGGGTCCGGCGCCCGGGCGCGATCCCCCGCGCTGGGCAAAGAGCCCCGGTACCGCGAGAACAACCAGCACACATGCAACCGACCGAAGAAAGAAGCGTCGTGACATCTGTCGCATACAATACTCCTCCTGTTCGGAAATGAAAACGCGAATACTCTCGCATTGCGCTTGACACCGACCGACGGTCGGTCTATATTGGGCTCAGGTGATTCGACCGACGGTCGGTCTATATTGGGCTCAGGTGATTCGACCGACGGTCGGTCGGTCGATAGAAAGGATCGATGGTGGCGAAACTGCATACGGAACGAAAAGCGGAGATCATCGCGACGGCGGCGCAGCTCTTCTTCGGCAAGGGATACGACAACACGCCGGTCTCGGAGATTATCGAGGCCGTGGGCATCGCCAAGGGAACCTTCTACCACTACTTCGCGGGAAAAGAAGACCTCCTGGAGGCGATCGTGGAGGCTCGCAGCGAGGACGCGATCAGGGAGCTTCAGCCGATTGCCGACAACCCCGACCTCGCCGCCCCGGAGAAGCTCGCGCGGTACTTCCGGGAGGCAATATCCTGGAAGTCGCGAAACCGCGAGTTGACGCTCACGGCTCTCCACGTGATCTACCGCGATGAAAATCTCCGCCTGCGACGCCGAATGATTGAGGCGGGGCTTCAGCGGGTGGTACCAATCGTGGCGGAGATCGTACGCCAGGGGATGGAGAGCGGGGAGTTTCACGTGGAGGATGCGGATCTTTGCGCGGATTTCCTGCTGCGGAGCATCACGGCACAAAACGAACGACTCGGCGATTACATCCTCGCCAACGAATCCTCGCCGGAGCTCCTACCCTACCTCAATCGCTACTTCGATTCGCTGGAGCGTTTTGTCGCGCGAATTCTCGGGCTGCCCGCGGACAGGATCGTTCTGACCGACCGGGAGGTCCTGGCGCACCTTTTCGGGCCGGTGGACGAGGCGGATCCAAACACGAAGACGGGAGGCAGGCAATGATTCAAATCGAAAAACTGCAGAAGACTTATCACGCCGGTGACACGGCGGTACACGCCCTGCGGGGGATCGATCTCAGGATCGACGAGGGTGATTTTCTGGCGATCGCCGGTCCTTCCGGATCCGGAAAGACCACACTCCTCAACATCGTGGGGTGCCTGGACAGCCCCGACGAGGGCTCCGTGACGATCGGTGACGCCCGGGTGGACACGCTCTCACGAAAGGAGCAGTCCGACTACCGGCGGGGAAACCTGGGGTTTGTATTCCAGAGTTTCAACCTGATCCCGGTTCTCACCGCACAGGAGAACGTGGCGCTGGCGCTTACCCTCCTGATGACCGACAAAGACGAGGTAGCCGCGCGTACGCAGGCGATCCTGAGGGAGGTGGGCCTGGAGGGGATGGAGGACCGGCGACCGGCGCGTCTCTCCGGCGGCCAGCAGCAGCGCGTGGCGATCGCCCGGGCACTGGTAAAGGAGCCGGCGATCGTTCTCGCCGATGAACCCACGGCCAACCTCGACTCAGAGACCGGCGAATCGATCCTCGAGCTCATGCGCGCGCTCAACGAGCGCCACGGCACAACCTTTATCTTCTCCACCCACGACCCGATGGTTATGCGCTATTCGCGACGGCTGGTGGAACTCAAGGACGGCACGATCGCCTCGGACCGGACGCGTGATGGGGAGACGATGCAATGAGATTTCGCGATAAGCGCGTCCTGGCGACGCG
>Ga0180436_10006011_pt1 | contig 10626 bp, 9 predicted proteins | sample SS_ome_2_FD_132434 | JGI IMG/M metagenome (GOLD analysis project Ga0180436, IMG submission 132434) | Hypersaline lake sediment archaeal communities from the Salton Sea, California, USA - SS_3_S_2 metaG | ecosystem: Environmental > Aquatic > Non-marine Saline and Alkaline > Hypersaline > Sediment...
AATAAAAAATATTACTATATGGTAAGTAATCTCATTTGATATCTAAAATTTTGAACAAACATACTTTTTATCATAGTATCTTATTCAATTGTCCATATTATCAATACATGAGTTTCTATACCTTACTTTTTTATTATTTAATAAAGGAGGCTTCAAATGAAAGTAGCAGCTTGTATTGTTATAATAAGTCTAATAAGTGTAAACATGAGCGTATTAGCCGTATATTCACAGGACAATCTACAAATATCTCAAGAGAATCAATGGACTTTTCTGTTATATTTTAATGGTGATAATAAATTGTCTTCAGCATTACAGCAGACTGTGAATCAATTAGGCACTCTTACTTGTGGTAACGGATTCAACATTGCAATATTATATGATGGGAGAACAGATGTAGATACAAAACTGTATTATATTCAGGGATCTGGATTAGAAGAACAAGAATGGCCGGAAGAATCAGATATGGCAACTCCAGAAAATTTAGTATCATTCATAAAAAAAGTACAAACTGATCTTCCTGCAGAACAATATGGACTTACTCTCGTCAGCAACAAAGGAAGTGGATGGCAAGGTATTTGTTGGGATGATCATGGAGATGGGACAATGATTACTATGCCTGAACTCTCAAGTGCACTTGCTGAAGTAACAAATGATGGACAAAATCCTCTTGATATTTTGTTAGTAGAAACCTGCTTGGGAGGAAATCTTGCCGTTAGATATGAATGTATGAACTACTGTGAATACTTTATTGGATATGCAGATTGTGGCCTTATTGGAGATATACCCTATCAACAAACATTTACTGATCTTATTGCATCACCGGATATGAATGCTGAAGAAGTATCAACAGCATTTGTCAACTATTTCGAACCACAAGACCTACCTTCATATGGGATCGTCCAATCCTTTAGTGCAACAAAAAGTAGTATGCTTACTTCAGTGATCTCCTCGATTGATGCAATGGCATCATATTTAATCGAAAACGAGGAAACCTATCACACAATGATACTGGATGCTTTACTTGAATCAAGAAAATATGGCGTAGGTTTCAACATTGATTATTATATTGATCTAGTTCATTTCCTGGACCTACTCAATATTGATGATCCTTCATATCTGAGTTTAGTAGATACTATTCAAGATGCAATTGATACCTGTGTTATCTCATTATCAAGTATTCCAGGTGATCATACCTGTGGATTCAATATTTATTTCCCTAATAAAGCAGCTGATTATAACCATGCACTCCGATATGACTCAGGGGTTCTCCCTTCTCCTTATGAAGAAACTCAATTTGCACAGGATACCCAATGGAATGAACTTATCGCCCTTTTCTTAGGAATTCAGGATAATACTGCTCCTTCAACCCCAACATTTAATGGGCCAACTCAAGCGAAAACTGGTGAAGAGCAAACATTTACGATTTCTGCTGTTGATCCTGAAGCAAATGATATCAGTTATTATATTGATTGGGGAGATGGAACCAATAGCGGTTGGCTGAATCCATCTGCATCAAATGAAGAAATCACCCTAACACATATTTGGGAAACAAAAGGAACGTACCACATACAAGCAAAAGCACGAGATACTGTTGGTGCTGAAAGCGAATGGGCATCATATGATATCACCCTTCCAAAAACAAAGGATTATTCGATGAATTATCAGCTTCTCTTTGGAATCATATCAGATATCGAATACGACAATGATGGAGGATTTCGTTTTCTCCCTGAACAACTTATACAGATAACCATGGGATATGAATTAGGGTTTAGCTTTCACATACTCAATGAATCATATGGTGGGTTTCCCTGTTGTTGCTATATTTCAATCAATGAATTCTCTGGGTTTATCACACCTTCTTTCATCTGTGGGATATGGTCTGCATAATGTTTCTTTCTTGTTTTCTTTCAAGAAAACACTAAAATTAAAATAAACAGTAAAATATAAAAACAATTCTTTTATTTTATCACGCAATGAGAATAAAAGAAATTCCTTGGTATAACAGACCCGGAATACGCATGCAGAGAAAAGGAGCAGCAGCGCTCTCAGATGCTGAACTGCTTGCAATTGTTCTTGGTCGAGGAAACACAAAGGAAAATGCAATAGATCAAGCAAACCGCATCCTCAAAGAACATAATTTCACCCATCTTTCAGAACTCACAATCAAAGAACTAGAACAGAAATTCAACACCTCTGTAAAAGCATTAAAAATCACAGCGATGTTTGAAATATTTCGCCGAACTAGTAAACTTCAAAAACAAGGATACAACACTCAAATACGATCTGCCGAAGACGTCCATCATTATTTCATTGATGCCCTTCAACATCAAAAAAGAGAACATTTCTATGCATTACTTCTTGATACAAAAAATAGAATCATTAAAGAAGAACTCATCTCCCTTGGAACACTTAATGCATCACTGATTCATCCTCGAGAGGTCTTTAATCCAGCAATAAGAGCAAGCGCAAACGCAATCATCTTGCTTCATAATCATCCCAGTGGAGAACCAAAACCAAGTGATGAAGATGAACGAATCACAAAAATCCTATCTAGTGCTGGAGAACTCCTTGGAATCAAGATCCTTGATCATGTTATCATTGGAAAATCAGGTTATATAAGTCTACGGGAAAAAGGAGTCTTGTAGTTCTATTTAATTGGTTTTTTGTTTTTTTGATGTTTTCCCCGTTATCAGGTCTATATCAATACGAATGATGGTGACCTGATCAATCTGTTTATCAGTCATTTCCCTAGTATCATCTGGAGAATATTTTTTTATAATAAGTTCTAATGCCTTTTTTTTCTCCTCAAATGTTTCAACAAAAACCGCTTCACCAGAACATATTACACTTTCATAAAAAAGACTTGATGAACAAGGTCCAGCGGTACCATGTTTTACTGAGGATACACTATCAAAGTTTACACAGACCTTTGGATTCTTTTTTAGAATTGTTGTTTTATATCCTTTAGAGGCACAGTGAACATAGATATGTTTCATATCATACCCAAACCCAATAGGAATTACATAGGGCATATTTCCATCAACCATTCCTAGATGGGCATAGCGTGCGTTACAAATTATTTCATCAAATCTATTTCTATCTAACAGCTCATAATCCTTTCTCCTCATCTATTCAATCCCTCTTTCCTTCAATCATTTCTTTTACTAAGATACAAACGTTTTGAAGTCTCAGTAGAAAGATATGCTTTTAATTTCTTAAGGGTTTTTTCATCCCATGATTGCTCATTGATTAATCTTGTCAATGCAGTCGTATCCAATTGTACAACTTGATCCCAAATACCAGATTTTTTTAAATCTTCTATCAGCGCTTTCCGTTTCGATGAACGTTTCTCAGGATATTTCACTCGTGTTTGTGTGGTAATTCGAATTTTATTTTCTGATCCAAACACGACATCAATTCCTGCTTTCTCCGCATATGCAATGAGTGCTTCTTCAACACGCTCCAATTCAGCATACACATCAAGAGTGAGTTGTTTTTGCTTCTGTTTTAATACAGCATACCGATCAACAAGTGCTGCACCACTATCTTGTTCAAAAGCATGTTCAGGATGCTCTCGAATTTTATAGAGATGGGACCATTCTTTACAAATAGGTTTATATTCACACCAATTACAGAGCATTGATGCGTGAGTTGGAAATGATGTTTCGCTTTCGATTTTTTGTATCAAATGAATTGTTTGCCTTTTTAATGCATCGAGTTCTTCTTTGCTTCGATACGAATCAATCTCCTTATTAAACGCAAGGAAATGCCAGACGAGTTTCACATCTTTAACATCTGGATATCGTTTTTTCACTCCAATTGCATACAAAGCAAGTTGCCGGTCTTTAGCAATATGTTCAGGGTGTGGCAAACGTGCATTTGTTTTGTAATCATGAATCTCATAGTATCCTTCTTGGGTCTCCATCACTCGATCGATATATCCTTGGAGCTTATACTTACCAGACTCATCTAAATCAATGATAATACGTTCTTCAATTCCTAATGTTCTTCCTTGGTCAAAGGGATGATATGTTTCATAATAATCACGGATAAATTTTTCAGCCATCTTCAAATAATGATCAGACGTATATTCTGATCGAACAATAATAATGTCATCATGCCAACACTCTTTCCATTGTGTGTGTAAAAATTTGAGAAGCTCTTCAAGCGAATTCATCTTCTGAAATTCCAAATCTAGGTATAATTTCTCAAGGGTTTCATGAACACGGCTACCAAGATACGCTTCAATGGATTCAGAAGCCTCAACATCGACCTTGTCTATATACTTCAATTTATATTTATAGGGGCACTGTTCAAAACAACTCAAACGAGAATGGGAATACACACTCATTGTGCAAATACATACCCTTAAAGCTTAAAAGCATTTATGAAATTATAATTCGTTTTGTACCGAACAATACAACAAGATTTATATATGAAGTTTGAAAACACTTTTATAGGAAATATTGAAATAACCCAATGTATTAGACGAAGGTGATATCTATGAAAACAGTAAAAATATTGATTGTAACAACGATTCTATTTGCCCTGATCAGCTCAATGAGTTTTTCAGCACTGGCAGATAGCAAAGAAATCATCACGGATGATGAAGATGATGTTCTCATGTTCACAGAAGATGCACTTATGGGCGAAGGAGATGATTTAGAATTAGAAACCACCAGTGAAAAGCCCAATCTTGATATCGTACAAGTAACCTATATGCGTGTTGACGGAAGTAAGGAAGTAACTATAGAATTAGAAGTAAATAGTCGGGGAATCATTCAAGATCAAAACGATTTTGAGGATTTTAACACGACAAATCTAACTGGCTCTCTTGTAACCTATGGGGTTTCATTGCAAACTTCTGAGAATCTCTATGAGATTGAATATATTGATGGAGTAGCAACCTGTAATCTTGATGAAGCCACAGCATCAACTGATGGATCTGTTCTAACCATTACCTTTGAATTAGAATCGGTAAGTGAAACTTTTGATTCCCTCCGTGCAACAACCGTTGAATTTGAAATTCAATCCATAACAAGCATCAAATACTATATGGATATTGCACCAAATGATGCACTCTTTATGGCATTTCCTAGTGCAACTCCTTCAACTGCTGAAACAGATGAATCTATTGACTTCACCGTAGAGATAAACGATGATCTTGGTATTACTATATCGCCATATACGTATCTATGGGATTTTGATGATGGGACAACCAGTACACAGCAAAACCCAAGTCACTCCTATCAATATGCTGGGGAGTACCAAGTAACGGTCACGGTAGAGGATGCAAGTGGGCAAACCACTGAGGCTACGATAGATATAACTGTTGAAAAAGCAGGTGGATCCTCATCAAATGGAAGTAACAATAATGGTGGTGACGCCTCAGAAAGCACTCCCGGGTTTGAACTCTTAACCCTTGTTGCAGCAATTGGTGTCGGTGCAGTTCTTTTATACTACAAGCGTCGACGATAAAACCAATTTTTTTTCTTTTTTTTCTGAGTTATATTTTTATCCTCATAGCTTATTGCAGGGGCGGTGAGGAATGGCATGACCGAGAAAAAAAACCAATATGAGTACAAAAAAAAATCTGCGTGGACTGTTTTTTCAGATGAACACATTAATAAAGCGTATGAATTCTCTAATGGATATAAACAATTTTTATCACAAGTAAAAACAGAACGTGAAGCCATTACCTATATCAAACAGGTGTCGGATCAACATCAAAAACGTATTTTTTTAAACAAACATGCAGGGGCAGCAATTGTTGTACCCGGCCGCCGTCCACTTCAAGAAGGAGTAAAAATCGTCATTTCACATGTTGACTCACCACGATTAGATCTTAAACAAGTACCATTATTTGAGGATAAAGATAGTAACGTAGCAATGTTTGAAACCCATTATTATGGTGGAATCAAGAAATTTCAATGGCTAACAATCCCTCTCGCCCTTCATGGTGTGGTCATAACCCATGATGGAAGAACGGTAACTTTCTCATTAGGTGAAAAAGAATCTGATCCTGTATTCACCGTTCCTGATCTTCTCCCACATCTCTCCCATGATGTACAGGATTCAAAAAAGATATCTGATGCAATCAAAGGGGAAAGCCTTGATATCATTATTGGGAGTAGACCAACCAATGATGAGAAAAACCCTGCGATAAAAGATGCCATTCTCAATAAACTTCATGAAGAATATGGAATCATCGAAGAAGATTTTATCTCTGCAGATATTGAAGCAGTACCTGCATTTCAACCTAGAGACATTGGTTTTGACCGATCAATGATTGGAGCATATGGACAAGATGACCGTGTCTGTGTCTATACTACACTTCAAGCAATCCTTGAATTGGAAAACCCGGAGTATACTGCTCTAGCTTTGTTTGCAGACAAAGAAGAAATAGGTAGTGAAGGAACAACAAGTGCTCAGGTCATTACATTTCTCCGATCAATCTTAAAAAAAATAGATCAAACCATTGATGTTGATCAAGTAATGCTTAATACAAGGGTTGTGTCTGCAGATGTTGATTCAGCGGTTACTCCAAACTACACAGAAGTCTTTGAATTAAAAAATGCATCCGCACTTGGAAAAGGTATTGGCATGTCAAAATACACGGGCCATGGTGGAAAATATAGTGCAAATGATGCACCTGCAGAGTATGTTGCTGAGATTAGAAAACTCCTTAATGAACATCATATTCCCTGGCAAACCGGTGAGATTGGAAAAGTTGATAATGGTGGCGGTGGAACTGTAGCAAAATACTTCTCTCGATTAGGTATGATGGTCATTGACCTAGGTCCACCAGTACTCTGTATGCATGCGCCCTATGAAATAACCAGTAAACTGGATGTATATGCATCTTATCTAGCGTATCAAGCGTTTCTCTCATAATTGGAAAATTTATTCTTACTCGGGAAATCTTCATAATAGAGAATACAACGATTTTTTAAATAGAAATATATAATAAATGATAAAATAATAATATCATGGAGGTATTATACTGCATCGACAGAAAATTAAACTTCTTTCACTTCTTCTCCTTATAACACTTCTCTTTTCATCACTATATGTTCGTAGTGATACCCGTACTCTTCAATCAGTGTTTGGATATGAATCAATAGAGGATTCTTTTCTAATAGATATTATGGGTCAAATAAATGAATCTCTCTTGATGAACTACACTTCCTCATTGGTTACCATTGGACCACGATTTACAGGTACCGAGAGTTGTCAACTCGCAGCAGACTACCTCTACGATACATTCACGACAATGGGTCTTTGGACGACACGGGAGCAGTGGACATACAAAGGATATACAAGTGAAAACATCTATGCAACAATAAATGGTTCTGATCAACGAACCGATGGTATTGTTGTACTATGTGCTCATTATGATACAGCACGATTATCTCCAGGTGCAACAGATAATGCTGTTGGTGTGGCTACCGTTCTTGCAGCAGCAGAGATTCTTCGTTACTATTCGTTTGATTATACCCTACGATTTATTGCTTTTTCAGGTGAAGAAATTGGATTATTCGGAAGTTACTCTCATGTAAAAAACGCATATCAACGAGATGAACACATCATTGCGGTACTAAATGTCGATGAAAATGGGTATGCATCTCCAGAACATGAGGATACTTTCTATCTACAACACCCTTCACGTTCTCAATGGATTACAGCTATTGTTAAAGACCTCTGTACCCAATATCCTAATCTCATTGGATTAACGGTCACGGAACAACCCTATTATGCATACAGCGATCATGCAGCATTTCATGCCTATGGGTATGATACCTGTTTTTTCCTTAGTATTGACTGGAATGTTCCCTGGGTTCATACAGCAGAAGATACGCTCGATAAAATTAACCCGGAATTTCATATAAAAACCTCTCGGTTGAGTATAGCGTCCATGGCAACGATTGGGCTTATGATACAACCAATGGAAGTATCCATTACTTCCCCTAATGAAAGTACTCTTTATTCTTTTAACACTATTCAATATCAATTGGAACTATGGGGTGCTCGTCATATATCACGAATTGCTCCAACAATTCTTTTAGGTTCACATACTGTTGAGGTGACGGTTCAAAGCTATAACGAAACAATACTGTCGGTTCAATTCTTATTAGATGATGTGCTTATGTGTACTGATGAGACCCTGCCATTTGAATGGTATATGTCATTTGAGACATCATTCATTAAATCTTCTGCTCAATTACAGGTTATCGCGACATCAGAAACAGGGGAAACCGCGCAGGATTCTATGGATGTCACAATTATTATATTGTAATTTTTTGCCTTCAAGGTCAAGGGCCATAACAGAAACATTTATATATGTTTACCTTCATGTCCCTTAAAAACGTATCGCATACTACACATTGGTGAAAGGGGTTTTTTTATATGATTCAGACGAAATCAAAATCAAATAAAAATAAACAAAACATTGAGGAAATCATCCGCTGTCCAGAATGTAATAGCACACATCTTACTCGAGATTACTCACGCGGTGAACTGGTTTGTGAGGACTGCGGACTTGTTATTGATGAGGATTTTATAGATCACGGTCCAGAATGGCGAGCATTTGATAGCGATCAACGAGAAAAACGAGCTCGGGTCGGTGCTCCTATGACCTATACTATTCATGATAAAGGTCTGAGTACGATGATTGGATGGAAAAATAGAGACTCGTATGGGAAATCTATTCCAACAAGAAACCGTGCTCAGCTCTATAGATTACGAAAATGGCAACGCCGTATCCGTATCAGTGATGCAACAGAGAGAAACCTCGCCTTTGCTTTATCTGAACTCGACCGTATGGCATCCGGCATGGGGCTTCCTAGAAACGTACGGGAAACGGCTGCTATGATCTATCGAAAAGCAGTATTAAAGAATCTTATCCGCGGGCGAAGTATTGAAGGTGTATCAGCAGCTGCACTCTATGCAGCATGCCGTCAGTGTAATGTACCAAGAACATTAGATGAAATCGCAAATGCATCCCGTGTCTCTCGAAAAGAGATCGGAAGAACCTATCGCTTTATTGCTCGGGAACTAGGACTAAAACTCATGCCAACATCACCCCAAGATTACATCTCTCGGTTTTGCAGTGAATTAAAACTCAGCGGTGATGTACAAGGAAAAGCAATTGAAATCCTGAAAGACGCTGCTGATAAGGAACTCACGAGTGGGCGGGGACCAACAGGGGTTGCTGCTGCCTCTATTTATATTGCATCCATCCTCTGTGGTGAGCGAAGGACTCAACGAGAGGTTGCTGATGTTGCAGGTGTTACTGAGGTGACGATTCGAAACCGATATAAAGAGCTTGCTGAACGATTAGATATTGATATCATCCTCTAATGCTATGACTCGCTGGTATAAAGAAAAAAAACGAGAACACTACTATAAAGAAGCAAAAAAACATGGGTATCGAGCTCGGTCTGCATACAAACTTAAACAAATCCAAAACAGGTATCATCTTTTTCACCCGGGAGATACCATTATAGATCTAGGTGCAGCACCGGGTGGTTGGAGCCAAGTTGCATCTGAATATGTCGGATCGGATGGGTTCATCGTAGGTATTGATCTTTCCTATATTCCTCCTTTATCCGGTGTACATTTTTTACAGGGGGATGCTACTCAAAAACAAACCATTGAACAATTGCAAGTTGTCCTTGAAACACGTGAAGTTGATATCGTACTCTCAGATATGTCCCCAAATATATCTGGAAATTACTCGATGGATCACGCTCGCAGTATTCACCTCTGTGTGCAATCATTAGAAATTGCTACACAGCTCCTCAGAGAAAATGGGTCATTTGTCTGTAAAATCTTTATGGGAGAATCCCTTGAAGAATTCATTGATGATGTATCAACACATTTTACACACATTAAACGATTTTCCCCCCCGGCATCACGAAAAAGTAGTAGTGAAATATATCTCATTGCCAAACACTTTAAAAAGGATTAATACGATACTTAAATTTAAGGAATTAATTAAAAATATTATAATAACAATACGGATGTTTCAAATGATAATGAACGCTCTATGTATTTTACTTGAGCCATTCTCACGAAAACTTATATAGCTTACTAACTCATTAATATCTTCTAGATTGAACCAAAGACCTATCCCGGAGGTTAACCGATGACAAATAACAGTGAACTCACCCTTGAAGAATTTTTTATAATAACAAAGGAAGATTTAGAAAAGAAAATCTTATCCGCCGTTAAATATCCAAAAATTGTCTCCATTCTTCAATCAGGTAAACGCCTCCGACCACTTGTCCAGCAACTCTCATTTAAAGTCTGTACTGGTGGAAGAGAAACACCATATCAATACCAACGATCTATCGAAGGATCAGTTGCTATTGAACTCGCCCATACTGCATCGCTTGTTCATGATGATATCATCGATGGCGATAAAACTAGAAGAGGACGACCAGCGTTTCATATAAAAGAAGGAATCTCCAAAGCATTACTTATTGGACACCGTATGCTCTCAATTGGTTTTAACATCGCATTAAGCCATGGACCGGATATTGCAAAACTCTATGTTGATACTTGGGATGAAGTCTTGAATGGAGAGATGGAAGAAGTTGATTATAATGCCTCTGAAGTTGATGA
>Ga0180436_10006013_pt1 | contig 10623 bp, 5 predicted proteins | sample SS_ome_2_FD_132434 | JGI IMG/M metagenome (GOLD analysis project Ga0180436, IMG submission 132434) | Hypersaline lake sediment archaeal communities from the Salton Sea, California, USA - SS_3_S_2 metaG | ecosystem: Environmental > Aquatic > Non-marine Saline and Alkaline > Hypersaline > Sediment...
AAGGGCTCACCGGGATCGGCGATGATTTCCGTTAGTTCATTCTGCCAGGATTGGATATGGTGATGGGTGATGGGCTCGAAAATATCGTCCAGCTTAATATTAGCATCCAGATCCTCGGCTTCCTCCTCAAACCACACCTGGGGATCGGGCTGGCTTAGCCAGAACGCATAGGTTTCCCGGTAAAAGCGTTCCACCAGGGTGCAAAGCGAGCGGAAAGCGCTGATGGTCCCGGGATTCCCATCCAGGAGTTGCTTGGCAATACGGTTGATCTGATAATAGCTTTTCAAAAACAGGAAAAATTCCTTGGGCTCCCAGGCGTTGATCCGGCCGAAGGCGTCATCCAGGACGGCAACGAAGCGCGGAAGCTGCGGCCCGGCGTCACTGGCAATTTTTTCCAGAAACAGGAGCAGATTATCCACGGCTTCCCGGCGCACGGCTTCATCCGGGGAGAGGTGGACGGCATCCGTAAAGATCTCAACATAAAGCAGGGCTGCCGTGGGACCCTGGTCGTGGGACTGCAATAGATAGAAGTAATCCAGGGATAGCCCCCGCGCCTCCTGCACGATGAAGCCCCAATTGCGGTAGGGATGGCACAACTCACTGAGAAAGGTGTTGACGCTCTCGGTCAAGCCGAAATATTTTTTCATCACCACTTGCAGGGGTTCGTATTTGGGATCAATCTCCACATCAACCCGCGAACTGGCGATGTTGACTTCCAGGGCTTGGGATTTAATAGGCACGGTGTGTCCTTTAAATTTCAGCAGAGCTGCAATTTACCGTAAAGTAAAAAACCCCTCCCGCAATTACTACGGAAGGGGTTTACAAACATCGTTTACCGACAAAAGGCTTAGATTTCCAGCCAGGAGTCGGAGTACAAGCTCTTGCCAAGGATGACATTAACCGTCTTGGCATAATCCAGGAGTTCCTTGGAGAGGCTGCCCATATCAGGTTCATTGCCGTCCAGCATCCCATAAATCAGGTCCACAATGTCCTGACGCTGCCCCTTGGCAATGGCAGTCAGCTGATCATCCCGCGGATCGGAGATCACCGATTCCATGCCGCATTTTTCCAGCATCACCATATAGGTCTGGTTCAGGATGGGGCGCAGATGCTCCGGCGGTCCATTGGAAATATTGGAAAGTCCGCAGGTGCTGCGGGCGCCGGGGCACATATCCGGAATCATTTTCTGGAACTCCATCAGGCTGATGGCCTGGGGCTGCTGGATATTAACCGGTGTGACAATACCGTCCACCCAGATCTTTTCATTGGGGATTCCGGCTTCGTTGGCAAAATAAAGCAGTTCGACGCATAATGCGGCCCGCTCGTTTTCATCCCGCGGCAAGCCTTCGGGACCCCACATCAGGGCGATGAAGTCGGCATTGCTTTCCGCCGCCATGGGAACCATACGCTCATAGCGCTCGGGACGCACCATAATAGAGTTGATAATATGGGAAGCTCCCGAAGGTACCGGCTTGATCACCTTCAATGCCGCTTCAATGGCGTCGATATTGGATGTGTCCAATGCCAGGGGCACATCATCCACGACCTCCTGAACGGTTTCCACCACCCAGGGCATCAACTCATGGCCGTCTTTTTTTGCCGGTCCCAGGTTGATATCGATATAATCCATGCCCTTCTCTTTTTGGAAGACAGCTTCTTCCTGAATGGGCTTGGCGTCGCGTTCCTTGAACGCTTTACCGATTTTTGTAGAAATAACATTCAAACTCTCGCCAATAAGTAACATAGACCCTCCCTTCCCGAATGTTTCCCGGAAAATATAATGGTAACCAGCGGAACTGCCGGTAATGACTTGGATGGTAAATTCCCCGGGATCATACCCGAGCATCCCGGGGCGCGGCTGAATTAACGTTCTTTCAGAAATCCGGGAATATGGGCTGCTTCACGGGGTCCCACGGTAATGGTCCATCCCGGCAGTTCCTCTTCCACATCACCGGCAATGGACGCCGCGTAACCGGGAATGACCACCTCCTGATGTTTCACCTTGTCGGCAATTCCGGATTTTTTCAGGAACATACCCACATCATCCCCGGCGAATTTGCCGGCCGCCCAGGCCGTTAAGACAGACAGGCCCTCGGAGTCCTTGATCATCAGATAGGCGGGTACCCGGCTGCCCTCAATTTCACCGGAAACAATAAAATAGGTGAGGGCGAAGTTTGTGGTCACCAGGATGGGTGAATTCTCATCGGGACTGCCGATCTCGTAAATGCCCTCGGTGACGGTCATGGGACGCTGGGGATCGGTAAAGATATTGAGCCTTTCCAGCAACAGCGGGAACAGGGACTCCCCGGAAAAGTCGGACATGATCACGATGCCGCCGTATTTGGCAACATACATTCCGGCGATGAGGGTTTCCATGTCCAGGTTCGAGGCCATTTCGCAGGGGAAGTTGATGGTGGGGAAACCCACGCTGCGATTACCGTTTTTAAGGGCCGCCCGACGGATAACGATCTGGTCTTCCAGGGCCTGCTTGACTTCCCGGGAACCCGGATCAAGGGCGATATCCTTAATACCCATTGCGGCCAATTTTTCCGTCAAGGGAACCAGATCGGCTACGGAACCCGCTTTCACGGCGATGGGCAGATCGTTGTCCTTGGCCAAAGCACCCATGGCATCGATGTTGTCCGCCGTAGCGGCATACAGCAGGGGACGCTTGAAGGCGCAAACTTCCACGGCGGCCTGCATGGTTTCGGCATCCTCGGCCATCAGCACCAGGTTGAACTCGCTGGTTTCGGCAATTTGTTTGGCCACGGCAGCGAACTGGGCGCCGTCGCCGACGGATTTCAGGGCAATCAGTTCCGGCCGCAGGTTGAATCCCACGCGCTCGAACTGAAATGCGTTCCAGGTTTTCAGCTTGCCCGCCAGATCATCCGCGGAAATGTCATCGGTGACCAAGGCACCCAGCAGGGCCTGATTGTAAAAGGTTTTTTCATGACGGTACTGAACGGTTTCCCCGCCCACGGTGGCTCCGCGCACACCCTTGCCGACCTTCACCGGCCGGATGGGGGGTGCGGATGCTTCGGCCAGCTGTTCCCGGGCTTCATCGGATACGTAAGGGCAGGCGTCCAGCTCCGCCTTGCCCGAAGCTAGGTTCATGGCAAAGGCCAGGCAGGTGGGCACCCCGCATTCCTTGCAGTTGGTCTTGGGCAGAAGTTTGAATATCTGAATACCGGTTAATGCCATACTTATCTCCTTATGTGCGTCTCGCGATCCAGTGCGAACACCAGCACAGTTATTATTAGATATCAGCAGGTCTGTTCGCCGGAAACGGTCGATATAATTGACCCGTCGACCATCCCGGCGACAATGACGATTTGCCTACTTCAATCAACCAACCAAGGGATCCATGGAAAGGGCCGGATGCCCTTTTTCTTCCAGGAAGGGCATAATCTCTTCCTCGGTGGTACCCACGGTTTCGTCGGCGATCTTGTCATACAGATCAGGAACACCCAACTCTTCGCCGCGCTTGTCGATGCGCTCCTTGATCTCTTCCTTGAGCATCTTGGGCATCCAGACCATCCGCTCCAGGCCGCCGTCACCCTTGATGAACTTGCGCTGGGTGATATTGAACTTGGAGTGGCCCACGAAGCCCGGCGAGGAAGCGCCGCCGCCCATGACACCGGCCAGGGTGGTGAACTTCATGCCGCAAGGGGTTTCCCCGGCATACTCACGGTTGACGGTCATGACACCGTTGCAGGCGGGCAGCATGGCCGCGATGCACTCACAGCAACCGCAGGTGGTCATGGGATCGATGACCATGGAGTAGAAGTTATAGTGGTCAACGGCGCCGCGGGAGGCCTTGGCCACAAAATCGTTGACGCCCTTCCATTGACCCAGAACAGGATCCAGGCACTCGCCCTTTTCAATGGGCTGGTTGGGGCCGGTGGGGTTGATCTCAAAGGAGGCCTTGCAGTCCATCCAGTTGTAGGCGCCGCACAGTCCGGTCCGTTCGGGGCTCACCGTGCAGACGTGGTTGGGGGCGAAAGACTGGCACAGGGTGCAGGAGTAGTAGATTTCCACATCCTCGTCGGTCATCGTTTCCACCCGTTCGTCACGCGTCTTGTACTCGGCGCGGGCTCTCTTGGTCAGCTCGCCAACTTCGTCCTTATCGGTGATCAGGGTTACTTGCACCTTGTCGAGAATCTTGCCGAAATCCTGGTGGAATTTGGCATGCAGCACAACACCGATGTCTTTGAGGGTGAAACCCTTGTCAATGGCGGCCTTACTGATGCGCACCCAGGCAATGTCCCGCTGACCGATGTGCATGATGCCCTGGATATAGTTGATCAGATGGTGAATCTGACGTTCCAGGATGGGCTCGAAATCGGTCTGCATCTCGCGGCCGGCCACCTGCACGTAAATGCCCAGGGGGAAGGTCTCGCCCTCTTTCACATCGGTAATGTCCGGACCCTGAACATTAACCTTGCCGTCCTCGATCTCCTTCATCTCGGCCATCTTGACCAGCTCGGTGCACTGGGTCTTGCCGCCGCCGCACTGGGCGTACAGGTCGGCGCCGCGCACGCGCTCGCCCTCATAGGCCGGACCGAAGGCGCAGGGGATCTCGATGTCGGAGACGATGGTTTTCAGGCCGCGCACCTCAACCGATCTCTGGCACATTTCGTCGTGGGCAACATTGGCCACCACATGCTCATAGGTACAGATACCCGTGGGCAGAATCTCGGGGATGTCGGTATCGGCCAGGGTCGGGAAGCCCCAGTTGACGCAGCCGGCCGCGGCCACGCCCCATTCGGTGCCAATGTCACCCAGGGCATTGACGAAGGCGAACACGCGGTCCTTGTTGTAGAGCAGTATTTTTTTGTAGTCACCGGGCTGGACGCCGCCGAAGGCCATGGCGGCACGGTTGGCGAAACCCAGGGCGAATACAGCCGAGGAGATATCAGGGCCGAAGGGCACGATACGGGTGTTCCAGCCGATCTGAACTCCAGCTTCCAGCAACTGTTCGATGACCGTGGTGCCGTTGTGGTTGGCCGCGCAGAAGATATAGAGGCTGCGCCGCTGGTATTCTTCGACGATATCCTTGGCGATTTCAGGATTGGGGGCGGCGCCGACCACGGCGGCGAAGCCGGGTGCCGAGCCGTCCACGAACTCCACGCCGCGTTTACGCAGAATGGTGTCATCGGCCGGACCTACCCAGATTTTGCCGGCCTCGATGTCCGGGTCTTCTTGCGAGATGTAGAAATCCGGCTGATCCAGGATGCGCAGGGCCTCCATGATCTCGTAGGAGAAGATGGCGGCCATGCCGGCGTCCAGCAGGGGCCCCAGGTAGGGCAGGTGATTTTTCCCCTTGATGTGCGGCGGCAGCAGGCCCCGGGCGAATTCCAACGGCTTTTTCAGGTCTTCCAGCGTTTCCACTTTCATGCCGGTGAGGGAGTAGATAACCGGCAGGTAGTATCCCGTGTTGGGAAACTCGATCTTGGTATCGGCGTTGTAGGTATCCAGCGCCTTTTGATAAAGTCCCTCAGCGGTGGAAACCACCTTATACCCACCCTGAATGGCGGCAAATGCGACTAATTTAGACATATCAAATTTCTCCTTCGTTGAGGATCTGGTTGAATTTCAGTTACCCTTCCAGTGCCTGACGGTCGGCCATATCCATGAGGACGCGCTCACGGGCCTTGTCGATGCCCAGAGCCTGGCGCTTCTTGTCGATATGGGCAATCATCATTTGGGCATGCTTGATAGGATCGGCCTCCAGATCCCACATGCCGCCATAGAGTTTTTCCACCGCTTTCGACAGGTAGTCGTGGAACACCGGCGCGCCCGATGTGGGCAGGTGCAGGCCGAAGACCGTGTAGACGCCCGAAACAACGAAGTAGTGGCCGATGGAGATGGCCTTCTCACTCATCCACTCGGGGGCGCTGCCGGCCAGGGGCAGATCGCAAATGTCGTTGCCCAGGCCGCCGGCCTTGACCACTTCGGTGGCCGCCAGCAGCAGCCGGCTGTTGTCCACGCAGGAGCCGCAGTGCAGGACCGGCGGGATACCCACGGTCTCGCAGACCTCGGCCAGGCCGGGGCCGCAGTGTACGGCGGCGCTTTCCGGGGTCAGCAGGCCTTCCATGGCGCAGGCGATGCCGTTGCAGCCGGTAGTCAGGACGATGACGTCGTTCTTGATCAATTCCTTGACCACCTGGATGTGGGCTTCGTTGTGCCTCGTACGGGCGTTGTTGCAGCCCACCACGCCGGCGATGCCCCGGATGCGGCCGTTGATGATGTTGTCATTCAGGGTGTAATAGGTACCGCGAAAGGTGCCGCCCAGGTGATACTGAACCGATTCCACGCTGAAGCCGCCGATGGAGGAGGCCTTGTACTGCGGGATCATCACGTCGGCGCCGCGGTTCTCGAAGTTGTCAATGGCGATGCGCACGATCTTCTCGGCGTCTTCCAGGGCATGGTGCTCGTCGAACTCGATATGGATGACGCTGTCCTGCTCCATTTTGGCGATGGGATGGGTGGTGATCAGCTTGGTGTGGAAACACTCGGCCACGTTGGCCACATTCTGGAAGATACACTGGATGTCGACCACCATGGCGTCGCAGGCGCCGGTGATGATGGCCATCTCCTGCTGAAGGTAGGTTCCGGCCTGGGGCACGCCGTGGCGCTGGAAGATCTCGTTGGCCGTGCAGCAGATGCCGCCCAACTGGATGCCTTTGGCGCCCTTGGATTTGGCATACTCGATGAGCTCCGGTTTCTGGGCCATGGCCACGATCATCTCGGAAAGTACCGGCTCATGGCCGTGCACGATGATGTTGACGTGGTCTTCCTTCATGACGCCCAGGTTAGCTTCGGCCTGCAGCGGATAGGGGGTGCCGAAGAGTACGTCCTGCAGGTCCGTGGCCAGCATGGAGCCGCCCCAGCCGTCGGCGATGGAGGCGCGGGTGCCCTGTTTGATCAGGTTCTTGTAGTCCTGGTCCACGCCCATGTGGGTGCGGTGCATGATCTCCACGATCTCGCGGTCGATGTTGCGCGGAATCACACCGGTCTTCTTCCATTTTTCATATAGCGGTGCCGGGGCGCGTTTGGCGAAAAGCAGTTCGCCTTCCGCTTTGCCCCACTCGTTCACGGCAGCCTCAGCCGTTTCCAGGGCGATTTCATCAATGTCGCGATCTTTGACCTCGCCGTCCTCTTCGACGGTCGTTTCAACACCTAAAAAGGGAGCGATCTGCAACAGCTTGTTGACGTCCTTGATTTTGTAGGCGTCGGTTTCTTTGCGGGCCGCGCTCAGAAAGACCTCAGCCACGCAGCGGCCGTGGTCGGAGTGGGCGGCGGCACCGCCGGCAATCATGCGGATGAAGTTACGGGCTGCGATGGTGTTGGCCGTGGCGCCGCACAGGCCTTTTCTGGTGTCTTTGCCTTCGATACCGCCCTTGGGCAGCGGCAGTCGGCAGGGACCCATGGCGCAGTTTTTACAGCAAATGCCTTGGATACCGATGTTGCAGGGTTTCATTTGCGCGGCACGGTCAAAGACCGTGTCGATGCCCAATTTTTGGGCCCGTGCGATCATTTCCTGGGTGCCTTTATCGATGGATGATGCGACGGGATCGGCCAGTTTGGGGGCCTTAGCCTTGGCGGCTGGTTTCTTTTTTTCTGCCATGAGAGGTTCCTCCTCGTATTATATTCGGCAAGTGTTAACGATGGTGCGGTCTAGTACAGCGGAACACGCCGGTGAACCCACTGGAGCTTGGCGAGTATCTTCTCGGGCTCAGTCTTCTGCTCGGGGGCGGCGGTCATGGAGACAGGCTCGTCCGTTTTCGCAGCAGCGTGTTTCGCAGCAATTTTTTCACGCTCGGCGGCCCGTTTCTGACGCAGAGCGTCTTCTTCGGCTTCGCGTTCGGCAGCGGCGGCAGCGGCGGCTTCCTTCTCGGCCTGGGCTTTGGCTTCGGCCTCTGCTTTGGCTTTGGCTTCAGCATCGGCCTTGGCTTTGGCTTCGGCCTCCGCCTTGGCTTTAGCTTCAGCCTCTGCTTTGGCCTTGGCTGCGGCCTCTGCTTTGGCCTTGGCTTCGGCTTCGGCCTTGGCAGCGGCTTCGGGGTCAACCGCCGGAGCGGCAGGTGCCGGTTCGGCTTTCTTTTCTGCGGCCGGCGCGGCGGCGGGTTTGGCAGCCGGCTTAGCGGCCGGTTTGGCGGCGGCCTTGGGCGCGGCTTTTTTAGCCGGCGCGGCCTTTTTCTCTTCCTCGATGGTCAGATCCGGCTCCGGCGCCAGGGCGGCATAATCGACCTCCGCGGCCTCCAGCGCCTTGGTGATAGCCGCTACATCGGCTGCCGCGCCGCCATCGGCCAGAAGATCGATGTAGCTCTTAACCATGCGGATGGACTCCGGATGGCGCATGATGAGCACATTGGATCCGGCCAGAAGGTAGGCCACGGCGCCCACGGCTTCCATGAGAATGCCGCGCTTTTCTGGATCACCCAGCGTCGGCGCCTCTTCCGAAGTCTGTTTGGCTTCTTTGCATTTCCAGATTTCATTGCCCAGATTGTTGATGATGGGCATCTGCAGTTTGTCGTCGCCCTGGGTCATGGCGGCCATGCCGATGCGCTCCATAACCGAGTATGAGTATTCCAGACCGTACCCCAAACCGCCCGTGGTGGGGTCGATGATCACCCGGTCCATGGGCATACCCAGGTTTTCCAGGAGGATGTTGACCTGTTTGGCCAGGTTGACGTCAATGGGCGAGGATGAAATCACGGTGTGCCCGTAGCCCATGGCCGCGGCGCCGATGCCCTTGTGGTTTTTGTCCTCCACCGGCCCCAATATCAGATTGGCGCCCTGGCATCCCTCGGCAATGGCTTTCAGTACGGCCTCATCCTTTTCCACATTGGCCGTTCCCCAAATGATAAGGGGCACGTCAATGGCGTCATTGACCTTTTTGACGGTTTCCGTGGCAGCCTCGGGACTGGCGTCCTGGCCATTGGGATCGGTGCTCTTGAGCTGCAGCACGATGAGCTCGGCCCCAAATTCATCCACGCATTTTTTTGCCCAGGCAGCGGGATCGGCCACGACATCCTTGAATGGGGCCAGGGCCGCTTCCGGCCAGCCTTCCGGCGCCATATCCCAGATCTCCATGGCGATCTTGGGCTTGTTGGGCATGTCCCCCTCGAATTGATAAAATGGGTAGCACGCCTCACCGCCGACGGTTACCGCATTGTCACCCGCGCCCAGGGTGATGGGCTTAATTCCGCCGGAATAGCCTTCTTTATAAAATTCGAAACCCAAAGTTGCCTCCTTGTTCATTAGGTCGGTTTATTATGGCAATGAATGGCAAACCGAGTAAAATGTCAGTAAACCAGCCGTTAGCCACGGCCGGGAGCCCTATTCCCCAATCCCTCTAAATCAAAACGTATCCTCCCTCCTTTCTGACAAATTTCTGGCGTATATTTTTACTCATGCGTCGGATTCGATCTCTGGGAAGGTAGAAATTCATGCATTGAATAATGTTGAAGAAGGGAATTTTTATAATAAAATCCACACCGTTGTCAATAGATATCCGGCATTTGGAATACCCCCGGCAAACCTCCGCAGAAAACGTTTTTTTAATCGTAAGCCGCCCCTCGGGCGTGCTGTCTGATCCCCTGCAACCGCAGGTCTCCGCTTCAGGGCATTTTTTTACGCGGCAATTTGAGCCCGGGGCGCGTCTTCAGCCGCTGCTCCAGCCTGGGAAACAGCCCCAGATCCGTGTGGGGCAAAAACAGGGCGGCGATGTAATTATCCATGTAAGAAGGGGTTTCGGACAGTTCGAAGTTGGTCATTTTTTTCAACGCTTCCACCACATCCCGGCGAATACGGTTGGTCAGCGCGCTCATCTTGGCGCCCATCAGCGACCCGTTCCCGATAAAGGTCACCATCTGCGGATCGATTTCAGGCAGCAGGCCAATGGTCATGGCCCGGTCCAAATCGACATAGCTGCCAAATCCGCCCGCCAGGATGATCCTCTGGATATCCTGGATCTCCATGCCGATCTCTCTGAGCAGGGTCATGCAGCCGCTGTAGATGGCGCCCTTGGCCCGCAACAGGTTTTCAATATCGATTTCTGTCAGGCTCACATCCCGGTCGACCTGGGAATCGGCCTGCCAGGCCAGCACATATTCCCAGATCCCTTCCCGCTGGCGGATACGGGGTGTATCCAGGCTGCGGTCGAATTTCCCCTGACTGTCGATGACCCCGGTTTCAAAGAGCGTTGCCACGATGTTGATCAGACCTGAACCGCAGATCCCCTTGGGGCGCACGCGGCCGATGGTCAGGTTCATGGGCTCCAGGGTCAGTGGGTCAATGGAGAAATCCTCAATGGCGCCCTTGGCCGCCCGCATGCCGAAGGTAATGCCGCCCCCTTCGAACGCGGGGCCCGCGGAGCAGGCCGCACAGGCGAACCATTCCCGATTGCCGATGACGATTTCCGCATTGGTGCCAATGTCTAAAAAGAGGGTCAGATCGTCGGCCAGGTACAAACCGGACCCCATAACCCCGGCCACGATATCCCCGCCCACATAGCTGGAAACCGCGGGATAAACCAGGACGGTGACGTGTTCGGGCAGTTGGATGCCGAGATCCCGCACATGGATGGGCGGATAAAGCGTGGCGGCCGGAACATAGGGT
>Ga0180436_10006014_pt1 | contig 10623 bp, 8 predicted proteins | sample SS_ome_2_FD_132434 | JGI IMG/M metagenome (GOLD analysis project Ga0180436, IMG submission 132434) | Hypersaline lake sediment archaeal communities from the Salton Sea, California, USA - SS_3_S_2 metaG | ecosystem: Environmental > Aquatic > Non-marine Saline and Alkaline > Hypersaline > Sediment...
CGCGCAAGGTCGCTGTTTCTCCCGAATCCCCTCGCCATGAGTGCCGTATTGTGTTAAAAAATGATGAGATTATCGACAGTAGCAACCCGGTTCCGTGAGGACCGTGGGAGACATTCATGCGCAGTATCCTTCAAGTCCTCAACCTGATCGGCGGTCTGGGTGTGTTCCTCGTGGGCATGCGCATCATGAGCGAGGGCATCCAGAATCGCGCCGGCAATCGGCTCAAGTCCGTTCTGCATACCATGACGGACAACCGATTCGCCGGCGTGGCCACCGGCGTCGGCGTGACATCCCTCATCCAGTCCTCGTCGGCCACGACGGTTCTGCTGGTCAGCTTGGTCAATGCCGGTCTGGTGTCTCTCCGGCAGTCCCTCGGCGTCATCATGGGGGCGAACATCGGAACCACCTTCACGGCGTGGATCGTCTCCATCGTCGGTTTCAAGTTCCGGATCGCCGACGTGGCCCTGCCCGCGGTGGCCGTCGCCCTTCCGCTCTATTTCAGCGCTCGTTCCAAGCGACGGGAAATCGCCGACATCCTCATCGGATTCGGCCTGCTCTTCCTCGGGCTGAGCTTCATGAAGGAAGCGGTTCCCGACATCCGCAGCAATCCGGAGGTTCTGGCCTTTCTGGCCGATTGGTCCGGCTGGGGCTACGGCTCGATCCTGCTCTTCGTCCTCATCGGCACCCTGCTCACCGTCGTGGTGCAGTCATCGTCCGCCGCCATGACCATCACGATCACCATGGCCTTCAAGGGATGGATCTCCTTCCCGGTGGCCGCGGCGATCGTGCTCGGAGAGAACATCGGCACCACGATCACCGCTTTCTTGGCCTCCCTTCCGATGAGCGCGACGGCACGTCGGGCGGCCCGGGCCCACATGGTGTTCAACGTCATCGGCGTCCTCTGGATGCTCGTCCTGTTCATGCCTTTCACGCGATGGGTCGATCGACTCATCCCCGGCAGAGCTTCGGATCCCAACAACATCCCCATCCATCTGTCCATGTTCCATACCATGTTCAACATCGCCAATACGGCGCTGCTCATCGGTTTCGTCGGCCCCCTGACCAACTTGGTGAAGTGGATGGTCCGGGACGACGAAGCGGTCAGCCGCAAGGCTCCCTACGAACTCAAGCTGGTTCCCGGCCGACTCGATGATGCGGTGGACGCCAATCTCATCACCATACGGCGGGACTTGGCGCTGATGGCCGGCGAAGCCACCGACATGCTGATGATGGTGATGAACGGGACTCGCCAACCCAAGAAATTCGCCAAGAAGCGGGACGATCTGGCCCGAAGGGAACAGCGTGTCGACGACATGCAGGAGCAGATCATCGCCTATCTCACCGAGTGCACGAGCCAGCCCCTGGGCACCGATCATTCGAGGACCGTGGCCTCTCAGCATCGCATCGCCAACGAGCTCGAATCGGTGGCGGATTCGTCCTACGGGATCGGACTGCTGGTCGACAAGCTTCATAAGAAGGGATGGCAGTTCCACGAACAGGGCGACGAGGAACTGATGAACTATACCTCCCAGGTCTTGGATTTCCTGAAGTACAACCAGGATTATCTGGACCACAAACTGGAGGACTATGACATCGATGTGGCCCGGAACATGGAAGACGGCATCGATCGGATGCGCGACAAGCTCCGGAAACGCTCCCGAAAAACCATCGAACGGGACCAGGACGTGGATGTGAAGGGCGAACTCATCTTTATGGACATCATCCGCCATCTCGAGCATATCGGAGACAACTCCCTGAACGTTTCCGAAGCCATCACCGAAATGCCGAGGGCTCTCTGAGGCCCAGCTGCAGTTGACTTCCGGCGGTCCTGCGCTCATGCTCAAAGTCATGAGACACGCCTTCGTCCTGATCGTCCTGGCGGTCCTCCTGTCGTCCCTCGCCGGGGCCCAGGATGCCGAGCCGGAACCGGCGTCGGTCTACGTGATCCCCCTGAGGGAGGACGTGGACCGCTATCTCGGTGTGTTCCTGGGACGGTCTTTGGAAGCGGCCAAGAACGCCGGGGCCGAACTGGTCATCATCGAAATCGACACCTTCGGCGGCCGGGTGGACACCGCCCTGGAGATCGCCAGCAAGATCGGCGCGGCCACCTGGGCCCGGACCATCGCCTATGTCCCGGCGGACAGCGGCGGCCGGGGCGTCAGCTGGTCGGCCGGCGCCCTCATGGCCTTCTCCTGCTCCGAGCTCTGGATGGCCCCCGGAACCTCCATGGGCGCCGCGGCGCCGGTCTATCAAACTTCCGAGGGCATGCAGGCCGCCGAAGAGAAGACGGTGAGTGCGGTCCGGGGGCAGATGGCCGCCCTGGCCGAGAAGAACGGCTATCCCGTCGAAGTGGCCCTGGCCATGGTGGATGCCGACGTTGTGCTCAAGGAAGTCGTCGTGGACGGCGAGGAGCGGCTGGCCACCGCCGCGGAAATCGAGGTTCTCGAACGCCGCGGCGCCGACCTGCAGATCGGCATGACCATCAGCGACGCCGGGAAGCTCCTCACCCTCACCGCCGGCGAGATGGAGCGGTACGGCGTATCCTCAGGAACTCTGGCCACCCGGGACGAGGTGATCGCCGCCGCGGGCTACGATCCCGCCGATGCCGTTCTCCTCGAGAAGAGCCGGGCGGATTCGGTCATCACCTTACTCTCCAGCGGCGCGATGACCAGCATTCTGCTCATCGCGGGCCTGGTGGCGCTCTACCTCGAGGTGACCAGTCCGGGATTCGGCGTGCCGGGAACCGTCGCTCTCATCTGCTTCGCCGTCGTCTTCCTCACCAGCGGTCTGATGGGAAACCTCGGACCGGTGGAGATCCTGATGTTCCTCATCGGCGTCGTGCTCCTGCTCTTGGAAATCTTCATCATCCCGGGGTTCGGCATCGCCGGTATCGCGGGAATCATCCTCATCCTCGGATCCCTGGTGTTCAGCCTCCAGGATTTCTATTGGCCGGAGTTCGATTGGCAGTGGACCATCGCCCGGCGGAACCTGGCCATCGTCGGCATCGGGGTTCTCGGGGGAATCGTCCTGATCGGAGTGCTTATGTCCGCATTGCCTCGGGCGAGTCTCTTCGACCGCCTCATCCTCCACGGACCCGGAGACCCGGGATACGCCGGATCGCGCCGCCGCCGCAAGAAAACCGATTCCGGCAAAGCGGAGCCGGCGGAGACGACCGGCGGACCGCCGCCCGGCGTGGTTCCGCCGTCCCGAAGCCAGAGCGTACCGGTGGGGAGTGAGGGCATCGCGGTGACCGACCTCCGTCCGGTGGGCAAAGTTCGTTTCGGAAATCTAACCATGGCCGCCGAGACCGACGGCGAGTACTATGAGAAAGGCAGCCATGTCATCGTTCTGCGGACCGACGGCGTCAAGGTCGTCGTGGCCGCCAAGGAGGAATAATGGGAGTTCTGATGTTCGCTTTGTGGGCCCTGGCCGGTGTCCTGGCCCTCATTTTCCTGATCATTCTGATCAAATTCTTCGGTCTCTGGCTCCGGGCCCTGGTGTCCGGCGCCAGCGTGGGTCTCGGGCGCCTGGTGGGGATGTGGATCCGGAAGGTAAACGCCAAGATCATCGTCGACAGCCGGATCGTCCTGGTGAAGGGCGGTCTGCCCATCCACACCGACCTGCTGGAAACGCATTTTCTCACCGGCGGCGACGTAGTGCGGGTGTCCCGCGCCCTGGTGGCCGCCGCGAAGGCCAAGATCGAGCTGCCCTTCGAGCGGGCGGCGGCCATCGACCTGGCCGGCCGGGACGTCCTCGACGCGGTGAAGACCAGCGTGAATCCCAAGGTGATCGACTGCCCGAACCCCGAAACCGGCAAACTGACCATCGATGCGGTGGCCAAAGACGGCATCCAACTCAAGGCCAAGGCCCGGGTGACCGTCCGGGTGAACATCGACGCCCTCATCGGCGGTGCGTCGGAGGAAACCATCATCGCCCGGGTAGGCGAGGGCATCGTCACCACCATCGGTTCGGCGGACACCTACAAGGACGTTCTCGAGAATCCGGACAATATTTCCAAGCGGGTCCTCGAAAAGGGACTGGACGCCGGCACGGCCTTCGAGATCCTGTCCATCGACATCGCCGACGTCGACGTGGGATCCAACGTGGGCGCCAAACTCCAGGCCGACCAGGCCGAAGCCGACACCCGGCGCTTCCAGGCCGAGGCCGAGCAGCGCCGGGCGGCCGCCCGGGCCCGGGAGCAGGAGATGGTGGCCCAGGTCCAGGAGAACCGCGCCAAGGTGGTGCTCGCCGAAGCCGAGATTCCCCAGGCCATCGCCCAGTCCTTCCGGGACGGCAACCTGGGCATCATGGATTACTACCGGCTGAGGAACCTCCAGGCCGATACCGATATGCGCCGCAGCCTCGGAGAGCAGACCCAGCCTCCGGAATCGAACGAGTAGGATCGTGGGAGACGTCCTCGATTCCCTATTCAGCGTCCTCCCGGTCGTTCTGCTGATTCTCTGGTTCCTGAGACGATTCTCGGGCAGCCGCCGCCGCTCCGGCGGGGCGGCGACGGCGAAGCGGTCCGCCGAACGAAAGACGTCGGCGTCGGACTCCGCCTCCGGCGGCGCCGCCGAATCGGAGCGCCCGACACGGTCGAAGGCGCCCCGGGGGACCTTTGCCAGGGCGGCTCAGGAATTCCGGGACGCCCTGGCCGGAGAGACGACGGTTCCTTCGGCGGTCCCGGGAGAGGACGAGCTGTACGACAGGATGGATCACCGCCGGGTCGAAGCCGCGGCCAACTCTCCGGTGCCCCCGCGACCGGCGGTTCGCGATGACAGGCACAGCATCATGGAGCCCCGGCCGAAGGTCACCAAGGACAAGCCTGTCGCGTCCAATTCGGCGGTGGACCGGATCAACCGGCTCTCTCCCGTGGCCCGCGGCCTGGTGTGGTCCTTCGTCTTCAGCGAGCCTCCGGCGCTCAAAGACTGGGATCGCTAGATCTCCCCGTCCACACGATCCGTCATGCCTCGGGATACTCGTGCTGAAGCGCTTCTCATTGTCGTCGCCTTCGTTTGGGGCGGCACCTTCGCCGCCATAAAAGGCGGACTGGACGACATCTCCCCCATGCTCTTGGTGGGAATTCGGTTCGTCTTGGCGGCCGTCCTGGCCGTTCCGATCCTCCTGCGCCGAACGGACCGGCCCCTCCAGGCCCTTTGGGACCGGCGAACCTGGCTCTGGGGCCTTCTGATCGGAATCGGCATGCTGGCCGGCTATGCCGGACAGACCGTCGGGCTCCGCTACACCACCATCGCCCGTTCGAGCTTCATCACCTATTCCTTCGCGCTGTATGTCCCGTTCCTGCAGTTCTTCATCCTCGGACGGCGTCCGGACTGGGGAAACCTCCTGGGCCTCGTCGTCGTAGTTTGGGGCCTGTCCTTCGTCACCGATCCCTCCGGCGGGCCTCTGTCCCTGCGGGATCTCTCGCCGCTTCGGGTTATTCGGGTCGCCGGGGAACTGGGGGGCGGGGGCCTGAATCGGGGAGATCTGTTCACCCTGGGAGGCGCGGTGGGCTACGCCTTCTACGTGGTTCTGCTGGACCGGGCCACCCGGGAAGTGCATCCCGGGGCCGTCACCGTCGTACAGATGCTCAGCTGCGGCGTGCTGGCCCTGGCTCTCGCACCCCTCGTCGAGGATCCGATGCTGCGGCCCACCTGGGGCCTGGCGGGGGCCATGGCCTACCTCGTGGTCCTGGGGAGCATCCTGGCCCTGGCCTTGATGAATTGGTTCCAACGGCGCATATCCCCCCTCCGGGCGGTGCTCATCTATTCCCTCGAACCGGTGTTCGCCACCTTAATCGGCTGGGCGCTGTTCGCCGTCGGAATGAGCCCCCGGGAAGCCATCGGCGCGGCGCTCATCCTCGGCGGCATCGTGGTCTCGGACCTGTGGGTGATGCTGGTGCCCTCGACTCAGCGGAGGAGATCGAACCGCCGACAATCGAAGGGATGACGAAACCCTCGTCCCTCGACCATCAGGCCTTCTTCCGCCTCTCCGGCGCCGATCGAGCCGCGCTGCTCTCGGCCGCCGAGCTCTGGGAGGCCGAGGCCGGCTCCGTCATCCGCCATCCCGGCGATCCGGGGGACGATCTTCTCTATCTCATCGACGGCCGTCTGGCGAACATCGCTCCCGACGGCGCCGAGAGCCGGATTCTGCCCGGCGATCTTCTGGGAGACGACGACCTTGCGGATCCCCGTCCCGTCGACGCGACTCTGAGGACCCTCGAGGCGAGCCGTTGGCTTCGGTGGTCGTCCGAGGTTCTGACCCGACTCCTGGCCGTTCCGAGCATTCGACGAGGCCTGGCGCCCCTCAGGGGGAGCGACGGTACCGTGATATCCGGATTCGCCGGTCCGCTTCCCGTGGAATCCCCGGGTTCCGACGGCGGCCGGAGGTATCGATGCTCGTTGAAGCCCCTGCTGCCGGCGGCGGGGTTCACCGCCCTCGTCGCGGGATCGCTGGTCCTCGCCGTCGCGCGCAATCCCGCCTTGCCGCCCGTCCTGCCGCTGGCGGCTCCCGCCGTCTTCCTCGGGTGGCTCCTGCTCTTCCTTCTCGGACGATTGACGACGGTGTACACCGTTTCCGGGACCGGCATCCGCAACCGCCGATTCGACTGGTCCCGCTTCTCCATCGAGAGCCGCCGTGTCCCGCCGGACCGGATTCGCGGCGTGGAAGTGGAGAAGAAGGGACTCCTCCAGCGAATCCTGGGTTACGGAACGGTCTTCGTGAAGACCTCGGCGATCGACGGGGAGCTGGTTCTCCGGGACGTCGACCGGCCGGAGCATCTGGCTCGGGAGCTCAACACCATGCGCGAGGGCGCCGTGCGCCGTGACGAGGGGCGGGACCGGGAAATGATGAGACGGGCCCTGGAAAGCCGGGGTTTCGGCGGAGCCTCCCCCCGCCTGGTGGAGCCGTCGCGGATTCCGGGAGAAGCGGCCCGGAGATCCGCGCCGGAGGCCCTGGTGTTCCGAAAGAGCCCGGCCGTCCTGTTGGGACGCCTGATCCCGCCCCTGCTCATCGGCGCCGTTCCCATCCTGGCGATCCTGTTCTTCGGCGATGCCGTCTCCAGATTCCGGATCCCGATCCTTTCGGTCCTGGTCCCGGCGGCTCTCTGGGCCCTGTACCGGATCGAGGACTGGCGGAACGATCGATTCGAAGTATCGGGACGCTACGTCGTGGATCTGTACCGCAAACCCCTGGGCCTGAAGGAAAACCGCCGCCAGGTCGAGCTGGTGTCGGTTCAGAACATCCGGACCGAGCAGAAGGGCCCGGCGTCCTTCATTTTTCGGTTCGGCGACGTCATTCTGGTCACCGCCGGCGGTGCGTCCGATACGGTGTTCGAGAATGTTTCGCGGCCCTGGAAGGTCCAGGAGCGGCTCTTCGCCTGCCGGGAACGGGAACTGCGCCGAATGGAGTCCCTGAGGCAGTCCGAACGGCGGGACGATATGATCCGTTTCGCCGAAGTGATGGACCAGATCCGAAGCGCCGGTCCCGGGCGTTGAATTCTCATCCGGTCGGGATGGGACGCCGATGATCGGAGTAATGAAACTGTCTGTCCGGAAATTCGTCCGAATCGCCCTGATCGCGGCCTTCGTCGCGGTCCCGATCGCCGCCGGAGCGCTCGAGGCCTGGTATCGGGACATCGATGTCGACGCCTACGAGAGAATCGTCGGTCGTCACAGGATCGACGCGGACGAAGCCGAACTCACCAATGCCTACCGCTTCACCTACGACCAGGCCGGTCGCCTGGTGGAAGTCGGCTATCATCGAACGGGACGCTCCGTCGCCGATCCGCGATACGGCGTTCCCCGCATCGAAATCGGCTACGAGGGCGACGCGGCGGTTCGGCGCTACACCGATCATCGTGGAGTGCCGGTGGCGGACGAACAGGGTGTGTGGACCCGCCGGATCCGGGACGACGCGGTGTTCCACTACGACCGCTACGGCAACGTCATCGCCGACGCCGACGGCGTCGCCCTGCGCCTCTGGGAAACCGACAAGGCCGGACGACGGAGTCTCGAGCGGTACTTCGATGTTTCCGGCGCGCGGATCTCCGACCGTCGGGGTGTCTCCGAGGTCCGGTATCGCTGGGACGCCGCGGACCGCCTGGTGGGCCTCACCTACCACGGCTTCGACGGCGAACCGGTGCTTGCGGCCACCGAGGGCGTCCACGGCTATCGCTGGATTCGGGACGATTGGGGCGATCCGATCCGGGAAGAGCGCATCGGTACGGACGGCGCCCCGGTGGTCGCCGCCGACGGTTCCGCCGCCGTGGAATGGTTCCGGGACGATCGCGGCCTGCCGATGATCGAGCGGCGCTTCGACGCCGCCGGACGCCCGGCGGCGGATATCAACGGCGTGGCGGCCTATCGCTTCGCCTACGATGATGCCGGGAACCTCGTGGGCCGGACCCACTTCGATGCTGCCGATGAGCCGGTCGCCGACGTCGCGGGAGTGGTCACCTACGCCTGGATCCATCACAGGCAGGGCCATGAGCTGGAGCAGCTCAACCTCGATGCCGCCGGGGAGCTCACCGAGGACGACGCCGGCATGGCCTCCTACCGCTGGGAATACGATCGGCGGGGACTCATCGTCGCGTCGACCTCCTTCGGCGTGGACGACCGTCCCAAGAAGGACGCCTGGGGAATCGCCCGCTACCGCTACGCCTACGATGCCTCCCGGAACCTCATCGAAGCCTCGAGCTACGGGGATTGGGAGACCTTGGCGGCGGACAACGCCGGCGTCGCCGTCTATCGATGGGAGTACGACGAATCGGGGAACCAGGTTCTGGAGCGCCACTACGACGAGACCGACACCTTCGCCGAGGACGGCCAGGGCATCGCCGAGTACCGCTGGGTCTACGACGATCAGGGACAACGGATCGAACAGCGCCAGTACGGCCTCTACGGCCAGCTCAGGGCCGATCCGGAAGGTGTGGCGGTGTACGCCTGGGACTACGACGGATTCGGCCGGATGACCGAACGGCGCCACTACGGCATCGATGAACGGCCGGTGGACGACGCCGGCGGCGCGGCCCTGGCCCGCTGGACCTACGGCCGGGACGGACGTCCCCTGGCGGTGGCCCGGTTCGACCGCCGCACCCTGCCGGTGGACTGATCGGAACCCGAATCAGCTCCCGTATTCCGAAAGAGCCGCCAGGTCATCCAGGAAATTCCCCACTTGATAGCGCCCTACCAGGAACTCCATGGGATCGTCGCCCACCGCGACCTGATAATACACATCGTCGTAGGGCCAGAAGAGTATGACCAGAGGGTTCACGTCCGGATCGGCGTGCTCGGCGGTGATGCGGAGCTCCGGTGTTCCGAGGGGAACGTTTCGTTGGATCCGGCCTTCCCACATCAGGCTGATGAACTCCTGGTATACGGCGGTGAATTCCTCCCGGGGAACCTCCAGGCGATTCACCCGGTACCCGTCGTCCTTGGTATCGCCGGGCTCGCCCCGTTCCTCTCGGGCCATGATCCAGGAGTCGCCGCCCCGCTCCACTCGGATCCGCCTCATCCGCTCGATGGATCCCAAGAACACGAATTTCGACGTGAGGTCGAAGGGATCGACCTCCAGGAAGGCCAGGGATTCGACCGGCAGGGTGAAGACCGCGCCGTCTTCGTCGCCGCGCAGGGCGTAACGGTTCCCGGCTCCGTCCTCGGATCCGATGACGAGATCCAGGACCACGCCGTCGGCGTCCTCCACGCGGAGAAGGTCGGCGTCGTCCCGGGGGCTGAGGCCCAGGTCGGGATCCTCGGGGTCCGCATCGTCCAGGAAGGCGCCGACGGTCCTGGGCAGGGGCGCCTCTTCGGCGAGGGCCTTTCGGAGGGCGTAGTCATCCGCCGGGTGGGGACTGAGCCAGGGCTCGGTGACGTCCAGGGGACTGGAGAGGCTGGTGAACGGATTCCCGCCCTCCCGCTCCTCGATCCGAACCGTCGTCCCCGAGCTTCGATAGCTGATCCGGACCAGCCGGTCCGGATCGGGCGCCGGGAGACTTCGATCCCGGAAATCGTCGGCCGAGGACAGGGCGGGATCCACGGCGTACGCGGGAAGAATGACCACCCGGGACGATTCCCGGCGCCGGGCGTAGCGACCCGATCCCGACGGAGCGGGTTTGCCGACGTCCACCGCGGTTTCCGATCCGTCCCGTTGACGGAGAACCACCGTCGCCTCGGCCGGATCGAGTCCGAAATCCGCCAGTTCCGATTCCGACGCGCTCTCGGCGACGACGTTTCGGGAGCTCAGTCCGGCCAGGCCGCGCACCGCCGCCCGGATCCGGTCGCCGTCCCCCCGGTAGTGGACGGGAACATCCCGGACGAACCAGGTTTCGCCGTCGGCGCTGGAGATTTCCACCTCGCCGCTCGATCGAATCAGCGTTACCGAACGGAGATCGGCGATGTCCAGGTCGCTCAGGACAACTGTCTCGACCTCGTCCGGTGAGCCGGCGTCGTCTGCGGCATCCCGGTTGGTGCGGAGGACGAGGAATGCGCCGAGGATCAGCGCCAGGGCGGCCAGGGCAATCCAAAGGCTGCGGGTTTTCCGGGTCACGCGTTGCGCCTCCGCCGGTAGATGACCAATCCCGCGACGAGGCCGGCCAGGGGAATCACCACGACGGTGAGGACGAAA
>Ga0180436_10006016_pt1 | contig 10621 bp, 9 predicted proteins | sample SS_ome_2_FD_132434 | JGI IMG/M metagenome (GOLD analysis project Ga0180436, IMG submission 132434) | Hypersaline lake sediment archaeal communities from the Salton Sea, California, USA - SS_3_S_2 metaG | ecosystem: Environmental > Aquatic > Non-marine Saline and Alkaline > Hypersaline > Sediment...
CGGGACATTTCGATGCCCGTGTTGCCCAGTTTTACCCTGTCGTATGGATAAAGGGCCCGGTCACGTGCATACAGGTGGTAGGGAAATGCTGACAAGGCTGCCATGCCTGAACCTGCAGCAATTGATCGCTTAATGAAATGCCGTCGTTTCATGTCTTTGCATTTTCAGGTATAACATGCGATCGACAGCAATTGTTTATCCCTTGAAATACACATCGGTTATTTTGCCAGGTGCTCCAGGAGAAAGTCAGTGTATTGGGTCATCATCAGGACATAGCTCACCATGTCGTAGGCTACGCCATGGTCCCCTGGAGGATATATTTTCAGGTCCACATCCTTGCCGGCATCAATAAATGCCTTCACAAGCTGGAAGGTATGCTGCGGATGAACATTTTCATCCATCAGGGAATGTACCAGCAGCATTTCCCCCTCGAGTTGCCCTGCATTGGTCGATATTGCACTGTTGATGTATCCTTCTTCATTGTCTTCAAGGAGCCCCATCAGCCGTTCTGTGAGGATGCAGTCATATAACCGGTGGTCGGCATTGGGTGCCGCTACGATCGATGCTTTGAATACACCAGGATGGTTGACCATGGTGTATCCCGACATATATCCGCCGTAGCTGTGGCCCCTGATCGCCATCCGTTCACCGTCTACCCAGGGTTTGGATGCCAGGTAATTTGCTGTTTCAACAAAATCCCGGGCCTCCATCTTGCCCAGTTGCCCGTGCACCACCTTTTCAAATGCACTTCCATAACCGCCATTTCCGCGGTTGTTCACGCTGGCAACGACAAAGCCCTGCTGTGCCAGCCATTGGTGCCAGCCATTGGTGCCAAATGTATTGTATACGCCTTGGGAGCCCGGACCTCCATAGATATCAAGGAGCAGGGGATAGGACTTTTCCGGGTCGAAATCCATGGGCCTGACCAGGTAACCGTCAAGTTCAATACTGTCGCTGGTGGTGAAACTGAACAATTCCCTGGGTGCATACATATGCTCTGCGAGGAAGCGTTCCACCCGCTCATTATCAGTAAAATCCACCGTTGTCTTACCATCGGTACTGCTGAATTCCGCCCTTGATGGTGCATCGACCGATGCATACTGGTCGAAATAGTATTTCCCATCCGGGGAGACATTCACGTTGTGGTTTGCAGCTGCTGTTGTGATACGTTTTTTTGACCTGCCATTGAATTTGACCGAGTAAAGGTTACGCTCCAGTGGTGATGCTTCGGTAGAAACATAATAAAGGATTTTCCTCGACGGATCGATCGCCTTGATCCCGATTACCTCGTAGGCACCGTCGGTAACCTGGGTGATCCTGTTGCCATCGTAACTGATCATATAAATATGCGCCCAGCCGTCTTTTTCTGAAACGAAGAAAAATTCCTCCATCCCTTCAGGAAAATAAAAATGGTCCGGTTCATTGGCAAAAAAATCAAATATATCGATCCAGGTGTCAGATGTTTCCCTGTACACCACCTGCTTTTCCCGGGAATTGACATCAGCCATATAAAGCTCAAGGAGGTTTTGCGGCCTGTTCATGTAAACGATGGCCAGTTTTCCCGGTTGAGAAGTCCAGTAAATACGAGGGATGTAACCTCCTTCCAGGTCGAAATCGATCCATTTCCTTGTGCCCGATTCCGTGTTGATTACCCCCAGTTTCACATACGGGGCCGGATCACCCACTTTCGGGTAGGGCACTTCCATGTATTCCGGGTGCATCCCTGAGAAATCGGTGAGCTTATATATGGGTACGTGCCTTTCATCGGACTGCCAGAATGCGATATATTTGGAGTCCGGTGACCATTTCCAGGCCTGGACAAGCCCAAACTCCTCTTCGTAGGCCCAGCCCCAGCGACCGTTGTAGAAGTGCCCGGTGGCATCGTTCGTAAACCTGTCCTTCGCTCCGGAGCTGAAGGTATACATATAAAGATCTCCGTCCTTTCCATACCCCAGTTTCGCACCATCGGGCGATACCTCGGCAGTAAACGCCTGTTCAACGAGCAGTTCCAGCGCCTTGTTTTCGGTGGAATAGTAGTAATAATCACTGTTCCCTGAATAGCGCCAGATGGGATTGAAATTGGTCTGGAAGAGAATATAATTGTAGTCACCCGCCCACTGGAAGGACCTGTACCTGAACTCTGAGCCATCTTCAAAAGATTTTCCGGCAGCAGAGAATACAAGTGTTTCCTCACCCGATTTGATATCGTGGATCCAGATTTCCTGGGCGCCCTGGTTCATTTTTGTAAATGAATACTGACTGCCATCCCTGATCCACACAACATTTGATGGCCCGCTGCTTCCGCGGAGGCTTCCCGCAGAAAACATCGCTTCCCTGAGGTCGTTGTAATACTTCTTTTGTCCGTCTGCTGAAACAGAAATGGTGGCTGCCACCACCAGTAACATGAAAAACCTGGATATTTTTACCATTTTTTAACGTATTTAATTTGAACATTTAAAGCTAATTAAAAGTCATATATATGAGCAGGTATTTAAAGGGAATTTTGAATATGCGCGGATTTTGACTGATTCCTGTTCGATAATCATTGTGATTGTTATTTCCCTGAGATTACCGCTTGAATTTTATGAACAACAGGTGTAAGGAGTGTTGCTTTCATGCGACTGATTGTTTAAAATATTACACCCGGCGGTGCACATAGTGCGAGTAGGGTTTGGTTGTTTGGTTGGCAGCTATGTTCGAGGGTGCATACTGCCATGCATCGCCGGGTTCTTTTTTAATCCATATACATTCGACCTTCAGCCATCACCTGACTGGTCAAAGGGAAGCTTCTTGCACGTTGTCCCCCGCTCCCTTACATGGCTGTTGCATTTTCAGCAAAAGCTCCGTTCTCAATATTATCTGTGACACTGGGGGAGATATTGGTGAGATGCTTCGGCTGCCCCGCAGGGCAGCAACGCCGGTTCAACCTCCGTGTCTCTGATACAGACCCGGCTTTTTTCTGATAATAATCAGGGCTTCATGCTGGTAAGTTTACTGACCGGAATGGTTGTATGAAGGGCCGAGAAGTGCGATCGTTGCATCAGACTGGAACGATGCAATTCCATTTCTGACCGTTGTGTTTTTTCCTGAATAGCCATCGGTCAGCCTGGTGCCGTCGGGAAATATACCTTCCACGTTGATTTTCTTTTCACCTGCTTCCAGGTCCAGCCCGATAACCACTACGTCAGTTTGTTCCCCAACAGCGTAAGTACGCGCAAAAACATAGGGATCGGGGGAAATCATTTCGTGTACACCGGCACCTACCGCCGGATGCTGCCTCCTGAATCTTCCAAGCTTGCCATAGTGCCCGATCACCTCCTGAACGCGATGTCCGTTCACATCTGCATTCTCACTGATCTTATCCCAGTTCATGAAGGAACGGAGATGGGCATCCCCGTTGGCCCCCGGAGTGAAAAGCAACCTGGAGGATTCATCACCGTAATATACCTGGCTGGCCCCGGGACACAAGAGCAACCTGGTGGCTGCCTCGAACGGATATTCACGCATTTTGTCCAGGGGATCACCATCATCATGGGAACTGATATAGTTCATGACCCCTTTCCCTGCGAGTTCATCATGCAGGATTGACGAGTATTTTGCAAAAATCTCTTCGTAGTGGTTCAGTGCATCGTATTTGAACTCGAAGTTGATGAGGTGATCGATGCCCTCGGCAAAGAAATCGACCAGTGTATCACCGAAATCAAACAGTCTGCCTCCGGAGATCACATAATTGTAAACTTCACCCACCATGTAGAATGTGTCACCTTCGGGAAACAGACCAGGATGCGCTGCCAGCCATTCGCTGTAGGCACGGTCTGCCTCTTTCCTCAGATCGCTCCAGACGCCTTCTTCAGTATGTTTTGCTGTATCCAGGCGGTAGGCATTGATGCCATATTTCCGGATATAATCCGTTAGCCATTTAATGATGTAGTACTTTGGTGCACGGGGATATCCTGTAGTTGCAAAAAATGCATCCAGCTCAGCCAGTTCTTCTTCAAGCCGACCTTCATCTTTCCATTTTTCAAGCAGTTGGGGCGGGAGCGATACATCATCTTCAGTTTCAGTCCTGATATCAGGGAGATTATCCACCAGTGTGCATTCAATGGTGCTTTTGTAACCTTCGTATGTGCACCGGGGAGATGTTCTTACCCATTCTTCCGGCCAGACAGGGTCCTGTTCCGTCACCGGACCGGTATGGTTGATGATCACGTCCATAATGATCCTGATGCCATGTTCATGGGCAGTGCTGACAAGTTCTTCCAGGTCCGCTTCGGTGCCGAAGTTCGGGTCCAGTGCCGTCCAGTCCTTTATCCAGTAACCGTGGTACCCATAGGTTGCCCCGGTGCCTTCGTCGACCAGGCCATGGTTCTGCTCAAAAAAAGGCGTCATCCAGATGGCAGTGATCCCCAGGTTGGTAAAATAGCCTTCCTCTATTTTTTCTGTAATGCCCTTCAGGTCACCCCCCTGGAACCCGCGGTTGACAGCGGTGGCTCCGGTCCGTCCGTAATTCAGGTCATTTCCCGGATCCGCATTGTTGAACCGGTCGGTCAGCAGGAAATAAACGTTCGCGTTGTTCCATGTAAACGGAAAGTTACTGTCCTGTGTGCTTACTCCGCTGGGGCCCCTGTCTGCACAACCCCAGGTGATGACCAGGGTGAGAATGAGTAGTATTGTTCTTTTGATCATAGAATTAAATTTGACTTAAAGCTAACAGAAAACCGGGGATTTGTCAAGCTGACGGCCCGGAAACCGCCTCAGCCTGGGTTTTGAGAAACATCAGGTTAATAGCAAAAAAAAGGGGTACCTATTTTGAGATACCCCTCTTTACAGTTCGCCAGGTGATCATTACTTTTTGATGGCTTTCCAGACTTTCTCTTCATCCAGTTTTTTGGTACAGAAGAACCAGTCATAACAATGCATCTCGTCCTTGCTTTCCATCCGTTCTTTTGCCGTTCCGCATGAACCTGCGGTGGGAACAATGACATCGTCACCCGGTCTCCAGTCTGCCGGTGTTGCAACACCAAACTCATCGGCTGTCTGAAGTGCGATCAGTACCCTGTGCAACTCATCGAAGTTTCTTCCAAGACTCAGCGGGTAGTAGATAATCGTCCTGATGACACCTTTGGGATCGATGAAAAATACGGCCCTGACAGCTTTGGTTGTATCTTCTCCCGGCTGGATCATTCCATACTTTTTGGCCACCTCCATGGTGATATCTTCAATCAGGGGAAAGGTAACTTCCACATCCTTCATTCCCTTGTATTCGATTTTCTCCTTGATGGTACGCAGCCAGGCAATATGACTGTAGAGTCCGTCAACTGATAAGCCCACCAGCTTACAGTTGAGTTCTTCAAATTTTTCCTCCATCGAGGCAAAAGTCATGAACTCTGAAGTACATACCGGTGTAAAATCGGCGGGGTGACTGAATAAAATAGTCCATTTTCCTTTGTAATCGGATGGGAAATTAATGTCTCCCTGGGTTGTTACAGCCTTGAAACTCGGAGCCGGATCACCGATCCTGGGCAATGATACTACTTCTTGGATTTCTTTTTCTTCCATTGTACAAATTATTAAAGGTTAACTAAAATGATTATTGATTGTGAATTTAAATTTTAAATTTTCCTACCAGCTGAAGCTTGATGTCACTGATTTCAAAGCCGGATATCTTTTTCTCCGTAAAATATGCCTCCAGCATTGCATCAAGTTCGTTATCGTAAAAGTCTTCTATCCTGTCACTTTCGTTACAGTAGAGATGGTGGTGTTTTCTGCTGACTGAATCGTAGAGCATCACCCCCCTGTCTGTTTTGACCCTCTTGAGGATCCCTTTGTCTGTGAGTGAGTCCAGGATATTGTAGATGGTCCCCAGGGCGATATTCGGATGACGTTTTTTGACATATTTTGAAACTTCATCCGAAGAAGGGTGTCCTTCAATACTAAAAACAGCTTCCATCACAGCCACCCGCTGCGGGGTGACTTTGAACCCTGCATCCTTGAGCAGTGAATGAAAATCAGCTTCAGACATGTTCCTTAGTTAAGAATAATTCTTATATAGGAACAAGTAACATGGATTTTTGTTTACGGCGAAGTGTCTTTTTGAGGAACTTTTTCCAGTTTGGACAAATCATAGCCCCTGGTGGTGGCCTCTTTTAGCAGGTCCTGGTAGATATCATTGTCCATTTGGGGTTCCCGGCCCAGTATCCAGAGGTAGCTGCTTGTTGCACTGCCAACCAGCGCCCATTGGTAGTGATCCTTGTCAAGTTTCAGGATTTTGTAATCCCCGTAGAAAAACAGGAAAAATGATACTTTCAGGTGCCCGGTATCGCGATCTCCTGCAAATTTGGCTTTTCCCTCAGCTATTTTATATTTTCCGTCCAGGGTATTTTTGTACCCGGCATTGAGAACCTTCACCATGCCGTTGTCTTTCATGGAATAGGTGGCAGTGACCCCCACCAGGTTTTTCTCAAAAGAGTGGGGGAACCGTGCGATTTCGTACCAGGTTCCCAGGTACCTGTCCAGTTCAAATCCTGCAACAGGGGTAGTGTCGGGGATATTCATTTTTTTATCGGATGGTGCACAGGCAAGGAGGCCGGCGATGATTAAAAGTGAAATAAATACATGTTTCATGACAATATGCTGGAATGTTTACTAAAGGTACATAAGAATGCGGAGAAAGTCAATTAATTCATTGCGCGGCTGTTTCTTCCTGTTGGTACCCAGACATGGCACCGGTAACTAATTGTATCTCTTGTCCAGTTCCTGTTTCCTGGCGGTCCCGAACAGGTAAAAGTGTTTCATGGCTCCATGCAATACATTGCTATACACATATTTTTTATGCAGCCGGTGCAGGCAACCAAGCAGAGGGGAGAGCAGCAGGATCCGGCGCGAAACCATCCAGCGTGCGTCATATTTCCATCCTGAACGTTTTTCCGGATCGGTCCTGGCCACATTTCCGCTGATGATATGACTGTTCGTAACTGCCGGGTTCAGCATGGAGGGTGCATAGGTAAGACCACAGAATTCCGAGATCTTCTGCATGAGAAGTTCGGGGTAGAGCGACAATTCTTCATATCCCGTCCACATCGGATCAATGCCCATATTCCTGAACCTGCGGCGCAGTTTATGGTTTTCAAGGATCCAGCGCAGGACAAAATATGCAACGGGTCTGCCGGTGGACAAGTGCCTGGAATAACTCCAGCTGCGCACATCCCTGGTCAGGAATACCACTTTTAAATCGTGTCTGCGCTGCAGTTCATCAAGGTATGCATAACTGTTCTTCGATGCATCAACCATTATGATCGGCCTGTCATAGTGATTTTCCAGCAGCGAGTGTATTGCCTCGATCCTTTCGACACGGCTGCTGATCCCGCGGAAGAGGTCCGGTACCCGGCTCCAGATCTCGCATTCTGTTGCTTTTTTACCACAAGAACAGAACGAGGTGAAGTGATTGCCCCTTGTGCGGTCATCCAGAAGCGTTTTCAGCTCGCCAAGTCCGACCACCCCGGGAAGAGTTCCCAGTGACATATCCAGGAGGGTGGATCCTGAATGGCCCAATCCGGCGATATAGATGATCTTTGACATGCGTGCCAGTTTTTCGGGAGTACTTTCTTTATTCAGCAATTAAAGATATGTAATGTATACGGATTTGCTTGGGTCAGGCAATTTCCCGACTATCAATTTGTATGCGCACCTTGCCTTACACGAAAGATCATTTGCAAATAGTTATTGATGGCCCCGACGGGCTCGAGGTCAAGATAAAACGACCTGGTGAAATCTTCAAACGCCTTAAATTCATGACCGGGCACAACAAATTCATCGAATATGATGTAATCTCCCGGTTTAAGGTACGGATAAAGGATGCCAAGCGTGAAAAGTGCTGCAGTGTATAAGTCTGAATCAATGTGAACGATCAGCGGGTCTTTAAAATGTATGTCCGGAAGCGTTTTCAGCAGTGTTTGCTGGAACAGACCTTTGATAAATCTTATCCGATCATCCTGTATATCAGGGAAATTCCCATCCAGAGAAAATCTGCCTGCATCATAGTTCCCATATTTTTCGGGCAGCCCTTCAAAAGTGTCAAAACCCCAGAAACTGGAATCCGGGTGCAGATTGTTTTCGGTCCACCAGCGCAGGGAATTTCCATGTCCCACGCCGAACTCAAGATAGGTGATCTGCCGGTTACCAAATTGGTAGTCGTTGACAAAGGAAGCATACAGCTGCTCACGGTCCTTGTGCAATACCTTCCTGTTGTAAAAATCATTATAGCGAAGACCTGATGTATTGCGATCAATCCATTTTGACATTTTTAACAGGTAGCCTGTATATATCAGTAAGTTGGCAAGAAAGCCGAAGGCCTTGTGTATTTTGATCCTGACCAGGAAGGCCTTGGTCTTTTTTATGAGTTTTACTTTGTTCATTTGCTGTATTTCAATTGAATCTGGTTACAGTATTGATTTAACGGATACGGAAAAACATCAAATGTAATTCATTTTTTTGAGTAGTCCGTTTGCCTCGGGATTCTCTGTAAGTAGTTTCACCCTGTCGTCAGAACCGGCCTTTTTCCATTTTCCGACAGCGTTTTTATTGATTTCCTGTATGTTGCTGAAGAGTGCCCTGTTCTTCTGGACAGTAGTGTGCTTATGCCAGTGCCGGATTTCTTCTGAAAACTCAATTTCAAGGAAATTACAGATGCCTTTCACAGTATTGTCAAAGTCTGAAACAAGATCTTCATACCTGATGGTATGTACGCTCGGATGCTCCAGGTAGTTCATCCCTGTTGCAACATCATCAATCCAGCGTTCCGGAGATACCCAGTATTTTCCGGGATCCCTGGGGTGCCTGGAAAGGACCACATCGCGCCCGTCACGAATGATCTGTATCATTTTAAAATTGCCGTTATGCAGCCTGCTGATCCAATCAATATGCCGGATGTTGGAAGGTGATTTCTCGCAGTACCTGCTGGCAGTGTGTTTGATCTTTTCAGTAATGAAGGTGCGGTACAACCGATACAGCTTGGGTAATTCCAGTTCCGTGCCTTTCTCTCTGGCTCCCTCGAAAAGGTTCAGTTCTCTCGGACAGGCAAAAATTTCATTGTGCGCCGAGAGAACCGACAACAGCAGCGTGGTACCCGATCTTCCGCATCCACCAATATAAACAGGCGGAGCAGTGAAGCGCCGCTTTTCTGTACGGCGACCCAGCCAGGTGATCACAGGTATGAACATTCGCTTGAACATGATTTCCGGTCTGTGCACAAAGGTAACCTTTATTGCTCAGGGAATTCACATCTGCGAAGAGATATCACTGTTCCTTTTTCTTGAAAATTTTAGCTTTCTCTGTTTCAAATTCCTCTTCAGTGATCAGCCCCTCCTCGTAGAGTTCCACGAGCTTCATCAGCTTTTCATAATCGTCGGGGCCTTCTTCTGCATTGGTTTCACCAGCTGCAGATTCATCGCTGGCAGGAGTCGCCGACTGCTGCGCAGAGGCAGGAGCAACTGGCTGAACGGAAGAAGACAGGGGAGGCTGCACGGGACCTGCAGCGGGATCAACAGGGGCCATTCTGAAATTATAATAGTCGCTGTCGTAACGCATGATCGCACCGGTAACAGCATCCAGGGCAAAACCAATGGGACAGAAAACATTCAGTATCACCATCGGTTCAATATCAGTGCCCAGGTAATAGCCATCGGGATAAAAACCATCCAGTTCGAGCCGGATATCCTTTGCATCGTCAATAAATGTGTTCAGGTCCCGGTCAAGTCTCACTTTTGCAGGAGTGGTTCCCATCATCCGGCCGTCCACTATAATATCTGCGCCTTGTGGGGTTGAATCAATGGTTATCCGTTGGGTGGTACCTGTAAGAATGGTTGCACAGCTGCTCATGAACGCGGCTACCACAAGTATTGCTGAGAGTTGAAAGTATTTCATTGTTGTTGAAGTTTAAATTTATAAAAACAGATTCGAATAATTGGGTTTGTTATTTCCTTTACCAAATTCTGTGCCATAACCGTACGCTCTTCACATCATATTTTGCCTGATGATCAGGTATGTGGATTATTTCTCAGTGCTGAAGAAAGAAATGAATGCTTTTCCAGGTCATGTCGACAGCAAAATAGATAAAAACAATCGCGAAAACCTTAAAGGCAAATGGAATAACACGGGGTTGTGACAGGAGTTTCCTGAAATGTGAAAAGACATACGAAATGATGAGTGTGGAAGCAAGCCAACCTGCCTGCACCAGCGCCATGAAGAGGTAATCTCCGAATGGCACTGCCTCGGCCAGTAATATGGCTCGTGGAATACAGATGGTGATCCAGTAGGTCCACAGTACCCCGTTGGTGAGAATCATGATGGTGATCTTCCAGGGGCCGAAAAATACTTTTTCATCGGTGTCCAGTGTCCTGATTTTCCAGAGTCCGGATGCAATCCATGCCAATACTGCTGCACCCGCAAAGGAGAGGAGCCTGAATACCCATTCCTGCAACCCCAGGGAAGTGATCAGCATCAGGCTGACAAGTGCTACGAGTGTTTCAACGGCAAGTGCAATGAAAACAATTCGCAGCGAACTCCTGAACCCCGATTGCAGGATCTGGGTGAAGACAGCCGTGATCACCGGACCGGGAATGAG
>Ga0180436_10006017_pt1 | contig 10621 bp, 9 predicted proteins | sample SS_ome_2_FD_132434 | JGI IMG/M metagenome (GOLD analysis project Ga0180436, IMG submission 132434) | Hypersaline lake sediment archaeal communities from the Salton Sea, California, USA - SS_3_S_2 metaG | ecosystem: Environmental > Aquatic > Non-marine Saline and Alkaline > Hypersaline > Sediment...
CGATTCGGCGACGACGACGCGGCCATGGCGCTGCTAGAGATGATGGCCTATCGCAAAGGGCGCATGGGCGACCTTTTGGCGGATGGGGTCAAGCGCGCCTCTGCCGAGATCGGCAAGGGCAGCGAGGCCTTTGCGATGCATTCCAAGGGGCTGGAGCTTCCTGGCTATGACGTGCGCAGCCTGCAGACTTTTGCCATGGGGCTGGCGGTGGGTACCCGCGGTGCCTGCCACAATCGGGCGCTGTCATACGAGCTGGACATCAAGGGCGTGGTCGACCGCTTCAAGATCGAGCCTGGTCGCGGCAAGCTGGCCATGGACAAGGAGAACTTTGCCTGCGTCCTCGACTGCTTGGTGCTCTGCAAGTTTCTGCGCAACTGCTTTGACGATTTCTACATCGACGTGGCCCGCATCTATACCGAGGTGACCGGCATCGAGCTGACCCCCGATGAACTGCGCCAGGTCGGGCCGCGGGTCTGGAACCTGAAAAAGGCGTTCAACATTCGTGAGGGCTGGACCAAAGAGATGGACTGGCTGCCGGACCGCGTGTTCGATGAGCCGGTTCCGGAGGGCCCTTCCAAGGGCTCGGCCATCAAGCGTGAGGAACTCCTCATGGAGATCGAAGAGTACTATGAGGCGCGGGGCTGGACCCGGGAGGGTCTGATTCCCAAGAGCAAGCTGATCGAACTGGGCTTGGAAGACATTGCCGATCAGATCGGCGTCGCGGATCCGGTGGCGGTGGAGGGCTAGCATGGCAGAGACTGGATACCAGCATATCATCTGCGACCCGGACAAGTGTACCGGCTGCCGCATGTGCGAATACGCCTGCTCGATGACCAAGACCGGCGCTTTTGACCCCGGCATGTCGCGCATTCGCGTGGTGCGCATCGAGCCCTATACCATGACGGCAATCAGCTGTCGTCTCTGCGCCGATGCGCCCTGCGTTCTCGCCTGCCCGCGCAAGGCCCTGACGCGCTCAGAGGTCGATGGCACCATCCTGGTGGATACCGACAAATGCGATGGTTGCGGCTGGTGCATCGAGGCCTGCGATTTCGGCGCGGTGGTGCTCGACCCGGCAGCCAAGGTGGTCTCAATCTGCAACCTCTGCTCCGACGAAGAAGGCGGGCCGCAGTGCGTGGCCTACTGCCCCAAGGAGGCGCTGAGTCTGGCCACGCCTGAGACGCTGCGCCAGCAGACACGCCGAGAGGCCGTGGCGCGGCTCTTTCAGGAACTGCTCGAGAGCTAGTACTCGCTCGAACGCCGCCAGACATTCGCCTGGCAGCGATCTCATTGTACCGATAGGAGCTCGCGAATGCCTCAAGAGGAACTGCGCATCGGCGTCTATGTGTGCAGTTGCGGCTCAAACATCGGTGGCGTCATCGACCCTGGTGCCGTTGCCGAGTTTGCGTCCAATCTGCCCGATGTGGTCCTTGCGCGCGACAATCTCTACATGTGCGGCGACCCGGGACAGAATCTGGTCCGAGAGGACATCGGTCAGCACAATCTGAACCGGGTGGTCATTGCGGCTTGCAGTGTGCGCATGCACGAGCCGACGTTTCGCGCTTGCGTGGCCGATGCTGGTCTCAACCCCTTCCTCATGGAAATGACCAACATTCGTGAGCAGGACACGTGGGTGCATGCTCATGACCCAGAGGGCGCACTCTACAAGGCCAAAGAGATGGTTGCGGCAGCCGTCGCCAAGGTGCGACACGTCCAGCCCCTGACCCCGATCACCGTGCCTGTCACCAAAAAGGCGATGGTAATCGGCGGTGGCGTGGCTGGCATCAGCGCCGCGCTGGATCTGGCCGACCAGGGCATCCACACCTACCTGGTAGAAAAGCAGCTGAGCATCGGCGGGACGATGGCTCAGCTCAACAAGACCTTTCCCACCATGGACTGTTCCATTTGAATCTTGGCCCCCAAGATGGTTGACGCGTCGCGTCATCCCCAGGTCGAGATCATCTCTTATGCCGAGGTCGAAAAGGTCGAGGGCTATATCGGCAACTTTACCGCCCACATAGTGAGAAAACCGCGCTATGTGCGTGAGGATCGCTGTAACGGCTGCGGAGAATGCGCCGTGGCCTGCCCCATCGAGGTACCGAATGATTTCGAGATGGGTCTCTCGCCACGCAAGGCGATTGACGTGCCCCACGGGCAGGCGGTACCGCTCATCTACCAGATCGACATGGACAACTGCATTCACTGCTACAAGTGCGTCGACGCCTGTGGCAAGCTGGACGCGATCGACTTTTCGATGGAGCCCGAGGCGCTCGAACTGGAGGTAGGCACGATCATCGTGGCCACCGGATTCGAGAGCTTTGACCCCACTGTCGTCCCCGAGCTGGGGTATGGTGAGTATCCCAATGTGATCACCGCCATGGAGCTGGAGAGGCTGGCCAACTCGGCCGGACCGACGGTCGGGCGGCTGATGCGTCCCTCCGATGGCAGAGAGCCGCAACGTATCGCCATGATTCAGTGCGTCGGCTCGCGCGACAAGCGATTCAACGAGTACTGCAGTGGGTTCTGCTGCATGTACACCATCAAGAATGCGCTCTTGCTCAAGCAGGCGAATCACGATCTCGAGATTACCATCTTTTACATGGACATCCGCACGCCGAGCAAGGGCTATGAAGAGTTTTACAATCGGGCGCGCGCGATGGGCATTCGCTTCATCCAGGGGCGTCCCTCGCAGGTCACCGAGGACCCCAAGACGCACAATCTGTACGTCGAGGTGGAGGATCAGGCCCTCGGCCAAGTAATCGAGCTAGAGGCCGATCTCGTGACGCTCTCGGCGGCGGCGATCCCCTGCGCCGACACCGACAAGATCGCTTCGACGTTGACGCTCTCGCGCAGCCCCAGCGGCTTTTTCATGGAGTATCACCCCAAGCTGCGGCCAGTCGATTCGCCCACGGACGGCGTATTCCTGGCGGGCGCGGCACAGGGTCCAAAGGACATTCCCGCGAGTGTGGCGCAGGGTTCGGCGGCAGCATCGCGCGCTGGTCGCGTGCTCTCCTCCGATACCTGGGAGATCGAGCCGATCGTGGCCGAGGTGATCACTGAAGCCTGTATCAGCGGGCAGGGCAAAAAGTGTGGCATCTGCGCCACGGCCTGCCCATATGGCGCCATCGTGGTCGAACCGGGCAAGCCGGCGCAGGTCATGTCGGCCAAGTGCCACGGGTGTGGTGGCTGCGTGGCCGAGTGTCCGCACAACGCCATTGTGCAGGCCCATTTTACCGATGCCCAGATCGTGGCCCAACTGCGCGAGTATCTGCGAGAGAAACCCGAAGAAAAGATCATCGCGTTCATGTGCCACTGGTGCTCGTACGGTGGCGCCGACAACGCCGGCACCAGCCACTTCGAGTACCCCGCCGATTCGCGCGGTATCCGCGTGATGTGTTCGGCCCGCATGGACCACGACTTTGTGTTCGAGGCCTTTCGACGGGGCGCCGGTATGGTGTTGCTGTCGGGATGCCACCCGCAGGATTGCCACTATATAACCGGTCAGCAAGTAGCCGACAAGCGATTCAGTCGCTTACCGCGCACGCTGGAGCGGATGGGCATCGACCCCAAGCGTTTCCGAGTTGAGTGGATCTCGGCGGCAGAGGGCGAAAAGTACGCTCGTGTCATCTCCGAGATGAGTGACAGGCTGCACGGCTTGGACAAGGCCGCCATCCGCGAGGAGACTTCCAAGGCGGGACCGGCCATTGCCAAGCGACTGCGACGCTGGAAGGGCATCCCGCAGATGGCCGATCTGATGGCCGAAGAGGAGCGGCTGCAGGAGGTGGTGCTATGATCCGATCGAGCCAGATGGATCACTCCTTTGTCGAGCAGGTCCAGGCGCAGCAGGGGGGCGAGCATCTACTGACCTGCTGGTCATGCGGAACCTGCGCGGCCACCTGCATCGTGAGGCGCTATGAACCGGCGTTCAATCCGCGGGTCATCCTACACAAGGCGGGCCTTGGCCTGCGTGACGAGGTCTTGAGCAGCGCCGAGATCTGGCAATGCTCGGCCTGCGATGCCTGCTATCCCCGCTGCCCCAAAGAGATTCACATCTCGGACGTGATGAAGGCCATCCGCAACGTGGCGATCGAGGAAGGCTATGAAGGGCCCGGGCCGTTTGCTCAGGTCGACGAGCACAAGTGTTCCGGCTGCGCCGTCTGCACGCGGGCTTGCCCCTATGGCGCCATAGATCGCGTCACGGTCAACGTCGACGGCGAGGAACGCACGGTGGCCCGTGTCAACCACGATCTCTGCCTGCAATGCGGAGTCTGTGTGGCGGCCTGCCCCTCGGGGGCGATGAGCCTGGAGGCGCAAAGCGATACCGAGCTGCTGACGCGCATGGCGCAGGACGGCTGGCTGCAGCGGCCACGCTTTGCCGATGGCGGCGGCGATGCCCCGCGCATTCTGGCCTTTGTCTGCCAGTGGTCCATTCACTCCAGCCACGAGTGGTCCGAGCTGCAGTCGTTAGAGAGCGACAGCCTGCGGATCGTCAATCTGCCGTGCTCGGGACGGGTGGATCCCGAGATGATTATGCTGGCCCTGACGCAGGGCGCCGACGGTGTGCTGCTGTTGGGCTGCGAGGGCGGCGAGTGTCACTACAAGCGGGGTACCTATCTGGGTCGCTCCAAGGTGGCGCTGTTGGGTACGATGCTGCAGCAGATGGGCATCGAGGCGCAGCGGGTGCGCTTTGTGGAGGCTGGTTCGCTGGAGCGCAACGTGCTGCCACTGGCGGTGGGGGCCTTCCGCGAGACGCTCTGTGCCCTGGCGCCCCGCCAGCAGGCGCTCGAGGAGGCGATCCATGGCTAAGCTCAAGCTGGCGGTCTACTGGGCCTCGAGCTGCGGCGGCTGCGACATTGCGCTGGTCGAGTTGGGCGAGCACCTGCTGGAACTGGCCGAGGTGGCCGATATCGTCTTTTGGCCGGCGGCGATGGACTTTCGCTATGAGGACGTCGAGGCGATGGAGGATGGTAGCATTGATGTGACGCTGTTCAACGGCGCCATCCGCACCGACGAGGATGCGCACATCGCTCGCCTGCTCCGGAAAAAGAGCAAGATTATGGTGGCCTTTGGCTCCTGTGCCATGGAGGGGTGTATTCCCAGCCTGGCCAACATCAAGGGTGCCGACTATGGCCTGCGGCGGGCGCACATCGAGACGCCGACCACCGAGAACCCGACGGGCGAACTACCCCGTGGGTCCTATGCGATGCCTGAGGGCGATCTGAGCCTGCCGGTGCTGTGCGGTCAGGTGCGAACGCTCGAGCAGTTGGTTCCGGTCGAGTTCAAGGTGCCGGGCTGCCCGCCCAACCACGACCAGGTCTGGAAGGCGATTCAGACGCTTATCAACGGCGAGGTCGAGACCAGCGCTGTGGCCCAGTTGCTGGGCGTCGATCCGCGCACCGTTTGCGATCAGTGTCCCCGCGAACGCGAGGGCAAGATCCGCGTCAAGGCGTTTCTACGACCCCACCAAGTGATCCCGGATCCGGACAAGTGTTTCTTGGAACAAGGACTCATCTGCGCGGGACCGGCCACGCACGCTGGCTGCGGGGCGCTCTGCATCAAGGCCAACATGCCCTGTCGCGGCTGCTATGGTCCCCCCGATGGGGTTGTCGACCAAGGCGCAGCGCTGTTGGACGCCATCGTGGCCAGCTTGGACGGCCAGACCGACGGCGAGATTCGCAAGGTGCTTGGGACCATTGTCGACCCGGTGGGCACATTCTACCGCTTTTCGCTGGCCGACTCGTACCTGCAGCAGATGAAAATGGATGATGACGCCTCTGGCCGCGTTTGCGCCTCGCAGGCGGAGGAGGTGACCGAATGAGACGCATCACCATCGATCCGATCACCCGGCTCGAGGGGCACGGCAAGATCACGCTGTTCCTCGACGAGCAGGGCGATGTGGCTAATGCCTACTTTCAGGTACCCGAGTTTCGCGGATTCGAGGCCTTTTGCGAGGGGCGGCCGGTGGAAGAAATGCCGCGCATCACGCAGCGCATCTGCGGCGTTTGCCCCACCGCGCATCACATGGCCTCTGTCAAGGCGGCCGACGCGGTCTACAAGGTGACGCCGCCCCCAGCGGCTCTGCTCATCCGCGAGATGGTGCACAACGCCTTTTGCAGCGGCGACCATGCCACCCACTTTTTCGTGCTGTCGGGCCCCGATTTTCTGGTGGGACCGGACGCCGACCCGGCGCAGCGCAACATTCTGGGGATCGTGGCCAAGGTCGGTGTCAAGATTGGCAAGCGGGTGATCAAGCACTTGCAGCAGACCCACGAGGTGGTGGCGATGCTGGGCGGGCGATTCGTGCACCCGGTGCTGGCCCTCCCCGGCGGTGTGGCAAAGGGCGTGACGCCCGACATGCAGAAGCGTCTCATCGAAATCGGCGAGGACCTGGTCGAGTTTGGCCAGTTTTCGCTCGGGCTGTGGCAAGACGCAATCCTGGAGAACCCCGAGTTCCACGACCTGATCATGGGTGATGCCTATTTGCATCGCACGCACAGCATGGGACTGGTGGACCAGCACAACCATGTGAATTTTTACGATGGCCACATTCGCGTGGTGGATGTCGAGGGGAACGAGGTGGTGCGCTATGCGCCCGAGGACTATCAAGAGCACCTCGCGGAGCACACCGAGTCCTGGACCTATGTCAAGTTCCCCTATCTCAAGGCGTTTGGCTGGAAGGGTCTGACCGACGGGATGGACAGCGGGGTCTACCGCGCGACGCCTTTGGGGCGTCTCAACGTGGCCGACGGCATGTCGACACCCCTGGCCCAAGAGGCCTATGAGGCGTATGTCGAGTACATGGGCGGCAAGCCGGTGCACCACACCCTGGCGACGCACTGGGCGCGCTTGATCGAGATGCTGAACGCCGGCGAGATGATGCTGGCGGCGGCGCGCGATCCCGAGATCCTCAGCCCCGACATCCGCGTCATCCCGACCGAGACGCCGGGTGAGGGTATCGCGACGGTCGAGGCGCCTCGCGGCACGCTGACCCACCACTATATCTGCGACGAAAACGGCATCGTGCAAAAGGCCAACCTGATCGTCGGCACGACCAACAACCACGCGGCCATCTGCATGTCGATCAAAAAAGCGGCTCAGGCGCTGATCGGCGGCGGACAGGAGATCACCAAAGGGCTGCTGGACCGCGTCGAGATGGCATTCCGGGCCTATGATCCCTGCTTTGCCTGTGCCACCCACGCGCTGCCCGGTCAGATGGACCTGGAGGTCGAGGTGCTGGACTGCGAGGGGCAACGCGTCGCCGATCTGCGCCGCGATGGAATAGCGAGGTAGCCGACATGCCACTACGAGGAACGACCGTCAAGACGTCTGGTGACGAGCGGTTAACACTCTTGCGCCCGATGGTCACGCGGCGCTTTGAGCTGAGTGTCGATCACACCCTCTGCGTGGGCTGCGGCACCTGCGCCAAGGTCTGCCCGCGCGAGGCGATCACCATGGGCGAGCCCGTGGTCGTCGATGGCCGACTCTTGACCAAGCCGCGCGTTGACATCGATCTCCAGACTTGCAGCTTTTGCGGCGAATGCGTGGCGCTCTGCCCGACGCATGCCCTGGCGCTGACCGTCAACGGCGAGCCCGAGATTCCGGTGGTCAAGGCCGAGGCCTTTCCGTTCCTGGTGCGTCGCGTCAAGGTGATCCAGGCCGCGCTGGCTGCCTCGACCGACACGGACTATATCGAGACCTGCCCAACGGGCGCGATCAGCGCCGAGGTAGAACAAGACGCTGAGGGTGCTGTGGTCGCCGTCAAGAACGTGCAACTCGACCGTGGGCTGTGCATCAACTGCACCCACTGCCAAGAGACGGCCCCGCAGGGCGGCTTTGAGATCAGCAAGCCGTACAAGGGGCACACGCGGCTGAACGTCAGCCTCTGCCCCGAGGGCTGCCAGGCCTGTGTCGACGCCTGTCCGACCGACGCCATGACCTATGACGGGTCCAAGGTGGTGCTCGACGAGCGTTTCTGCCTCTTCTGTGGTGCCTGCCAGGCTGTCTGCCCCGTAGAGGGGGCAGTGGTCTCGGAGCGCAGTGGCTTTGTCCATACGCCGGTGCATTCGGCGGCCTGGTCGACGGCGCTCGAGAAACTGGTGTCGATCAAGGCCGTGCGTCGCGAGCACGATCAGCGTGGTCAGGCGCGACGTCGCAAGCTGGTTGTCGACGCGCTGCTCTTGGGCGATAGTGGAGACGAGCAATAGGTCGGACGGCGACGCCGGATCGGTGCCCCGTGGTCGGCTGGCCGCGGGGCGCTTTTTTCATCGGCTGCCCGCGAGATGGGAGGAAGAGATGGTCGCTTTGGAGCATTTGGCGCGGGCTCTGCCGCAGGCCGAAAAGCGCCGCTGGCGTGATCTAGAGATCACAAGGGTGACCTGCGACTCGCGCGAGGTGGTGTCGGGCGCGCTCTTTGTAGCCATTCCGGGGGTGGCGGTCGATGGGCATCGCTTTGCCGGTGCCGCCCTGGACGCAGGAGCGGCGGCCTGCGTGGTCGAGCGCGACCTGCCGGAACTGCGCGATACGCCCGTACTGGTGGTGCCCAACGCCCGCGAGGCCTATGCCTGGCTTCATGCCGCCTGGCAAGGGCATCCGGGGCGCAAACTCAAGGTGATTGGCGTTACGGGCACCGACGGCAAGACCACGACCGTGCGCCTGATCAGCGCCATGCTCGAGGCGGCGGGCCATTCGGTGGGACGGGTCGATACCATCAGCGCGGCTATCGCCGGCCAAGAGGCGCCCACCGGATTTCATACCACGACGCCCGATTCGCCCGCCATTCAGGCTTACTTGGCGCGCATGGTCGAGGCTGGCGCCGAGTATGCCGTCGTCGAGTCGACCTCGCACGGACTGGCGCAACACCGGGTCACCGGCTGTGAGTTCGACGTCGCCGTTGTCACGAACATCACCCACGAGCACCTAGACTTTCACGGCTCGATCGAGGCCTACCGAGAGGCCAAGATGATGCTCTTTCGCGCCATCTGCACCTCCTATCGCAAGCCGGGTGTGGCCAAGGTAGCGATCATCAACCGCGACGACGACTCGTACGCCTACCTGGCACCGCTGCCGGCTGGCTGGCGGCTCTGCTACGGACTGGGCGATGACGTCGATGTACGCGGCTCTGAGCTCGCAGCCGACGCGACAGGGCTTCACCTCACGGTGACCGTCGGTGGGCGCTCGTTCCGCGTCGACTCGCCGCTGGTGGGGCGCTACAACGTGCACAACATTCTGGCGGCGGCGGCTGTGGCGCACTCGCAGGGGCTGCCGGTCGAGGCCATCCAGTCCGGCGTCGGCAACGTCTCGGGGGTGCTGGGGCGCAGGGAGCGCATCGACCGGGGGCAGCCGTTCACGGCAGTGGTCGATTTTGCGCACACGCCCAACGCCCTGGACAAGGCGCTGCAGGCGGTGCGCGATCTGGTGGATGCCGGGCGCGTGATCGTGGTCTTTGGCTGCGCCGGCCTGCGCGATCTGCAAAAACGCGCCTGGATGGGCGAGGTGGCCGGGCGGGGCGCCGATCTGGCGGTCATAACGGCGGAGGATCCGCGCACCGAGCCGTTAGAAGAGATCATGGAAGAGATCGCGCGGGGTTGCCGTCAGGCGGGACGTCGTGAGGATGAGGGCTATATCAAGGTCGGTGACCGCGGCGAGGCAATAGCCGAGGCGCTACGCCGCGCCCGGCCGGGCGACCTGGTCATGGTGACCGGCAAGGGCCACGAGCGCTCGATGTGCTATGGCACCACCGAGTATCCCTGGAGCGATCAGGACGCCGTGGCCGACGCCCTGACCGCCATGGGCTATGCGCACAACGAACGCTAGGTGGTCCGTCCGGCGAGATAGATGGCGCCGTCCTGCAGCTCGATGGTCTCGAACAGCACGTCGTCGATGGGCACCTGAATGCCGTATTCAGTCGAATAGTCCTCGATGGCCTGCTCGATCATGCCGGTGGCCAGCCTTCGGGTTATGGCGTTCATCCAGGGATCGAGTTCCACGCCGGTGATCTCGGCATAGGCCAGGCCGTCCACGACGTGCGGCACCCCGTGCACGATTCCGCCGATTGATAGGTTCATCTCGTCATAGGCCGCGATCAGCTCGATCTGGGCCTCTTGCTCCGTGAGCGTGACCACGATTTCGGATACCTCAAACCCCTGCTCCTCGAACGTCTTGCCCTCTACAAAGTCGTTGATCTCTTCCTCGGTGATCAGCAGTTCAAAGGGCATGTCCGCTGCGGCCGGAATGGGCAGTACGCTATCCTTGCGTAACGGCACCGGCGTGGCGTCCTTGGGTGGAGGGGTGGACGTTGGGCGCGGCGTGCGCGTCGGCGTTGGACTGGGCGTGGGCGTCGCGGTCGGCGTGGCCGTGGGCGGCGTAACCAACTCTTTGCCAGCCGAGATGCCGCGCTGCACCACCTCGCGCGCGGCGCATCCGCAGAGCGATAGGAGTGCCACGAGCAGCGTAATGGCCAGAGCGGTACGGGCGATCCGGGCGTTGTGACGCGTCATGGGGTCGCTTCCTTTCGGTAGAGCAGATAGCTCAACTATTGGATACTGGGCTGGCTCGGCAGCGGGACCGTTGGGCGGGTACAAGCGCCGGTTGACCTAGACTGGGTCGCCCTCACCCCTTTGCGAGC
>Ga0180436_10006020_pt1 | contig 10615 bp, 8 predicted proteins | sample SS_ome_2_FD_132434 | JGI IMG/M metagenome (GOLD analysis project Ga0180436, IMG submission 132434) | Hypersaline lake sediment archaeal communities from the Salton Sea, California, USA - SS_3_S_2 metaG | ecosystem: Environmental > Aquatic > Non-marine Saline and Alkaline > Hypersaline > Sediment...
CCCCTGGCCGCTCCATCGGCGGGAAGGGACCGGCATTTGCCGCCAGAGGTACGGCTCGGCGCAGGTGACGTGCTTCACCATGTCCACGTCCACCAGGCCCGGCCAGGCCCGCACTTGCTCGAGCAATTCCCCCACGTCTTCCGTGTCCGTGGCGACGATGGAGCGCATGGCTCCCCCCAGCCGGATGTGGCGCGTCAAGGCGCGGGTGTCCACCCCTTCCAGACCGATGACGCCGTGGTCCTCGAGAAACTCGGCCAGGCTCCTGCGGCTGCGCCAGTTGCTGGCGAAGTCCTGGTACTCCTTCACCACGAAGCCCTCCACGCGTACGGCCGAAGACTCCATATCCTCTTGGTTGATCCCGTAGGTTCCCACGAGAGGGTAGGTCATGGCCACGATCTGGCCCTTGTAGGACGGGTCCGTGAGGACTTCCTGGTATCCGGTCATGCTGGTGTTGAAAACGATCTCCCCGAGGGCGCGTCCCTTGCCCGCGAAAGCGCGTCCCCGAAAGACCGTGCCGTCCTCCAGCACCAGCAGCGCCGGCGGACGGCTCCATGGCTCGCTCATACCGCTCCCTTTTTCTTGCCGTTGGAATTGTCGCGAGGGAACCTCCCTTTTGCTCGGCCCGTTTCGGAGCACAATTGTAACGATTAATCGCCATATGGCAACCATTTTCCCCCGGCGCGGAGAAAAGGGCGCCTTCCCCTTGAACTGGAATATCGATTGAGCTACCTTGAAAGCCTTGTCGGCGATCGGTCGCTCTCGGATTCGCCGACCGCACGCCGTCGTTCCCGCGAGAGCGGGTCCCCGGGGTCGCTCCCGGGAGCGAGGGATTCCAACCCTCGGCTGAAAGCTCGCGGTTCGCCGTAGCCTGGCCCTTTGCGGGCGTCCTTGGAGGAAATCGATCTCGTCGGCGAAGCGAAAATCGGGCCCTTCGGCAATGTCAAGAAGCAATGCCGACCAATCCAGAAAGGTCCTTGGAGTGTCCGCCATGAAAATCCACCGTTCCTCCGCCTTGCGCGTCCTTGGCCTCGCGGCGCTGCTGCTGGGCGCGACGACGGCCTTGTGGGGCTGCGGGGCCCTCGTGCGCCGGGCCGCCCAGCCCGTCATGGACAACCTCGTCCGCTCCACCATGAAGCAGGACGACTTGGAGCTGGTGCGCCTGGGGACTCCAGGGTATCTCCTCATGCTGGACGGGCTGGTGGAGGGAAACCCCGACGATGCCTATACGCTCCTGGCGGCCGCCCGCCTTTATTCCGCCTACGCCGGGGCCTTCCTCGACGAGGAGGACGGTCTCCGGGCCCGCAAGATGACGCGCAGGGCCAGGGACTACGCTTTCCGGGCCATGTCCTTGAAAAACGAAGCCTTCGCCCGCCTTCACGACCAGCCTTTCGAAGCTTTCCAGGCCGTCCCCGCTTCCATGGGCGAGGGGGACGAGGAGCTTCTGTTCATCGTCGTCGGCACCTGGGCCGCCTACGTGGAGGCCCATCGGGAAGACTGGGACGCCTTGGCGGACCTGCCCAAGATCGAGGCCCTGGCTCGCCGGCTCCTCGAGCTGGACGAAGCCTATTATTATGGCACGCCCCATCTCGTGCTGGGGGCTTTGGAAACCCTCCTGCCGCCTTCCATGGGAGGCAAGCCCGAAGAAGCCCGGGAGCACTTCGAAAGGGCCGTGGAGATTTCCCGGGGCCGGTTTCTCCAGGCTCACGTGCTTTACGCCGAGCGCTACGCCCGCATGGTTTACGACCGTCCCCTTCACGACCGCCTTCTGACTCATGTGCTGGAAGCTCCCGCCGACGCGGTGCCCGAGCTGACCCTTCTCAACACCGTGGCCAAGGAGCGCGCCCGGGCCCTGCTCGCCGGGGCCGACGCCTATTTTTGAAGAAAACCCCCTTCACGATTTCCAAGGAGGTTTCATTCCATGAGACGGTTTGTCATGTTCGCGCTGTTGATGTTGGCCGTTGTGCCGTTGGCGGGAGTCTCCGCAGCGGGGGCTTCCCCTCGGGTGGAGCTGAAAGTGGCCACCATCGCCCCCGACGGCACGGCCCTGGTGGAGGGCTTGCGGGAGGCGTCGCGGGAAATGTTGGAGAAGACCGGCGGCCGAGTGGGGCTCAAGATCTATCCCGGCGGCGTCATGGGCACGGACGCCGTGGTCCTGCGCAAGGTGCGCACGGGGCAGTTGCACGGCGGCACTTTCGTTTCCGGAGGGCTGGCGGACGTTTACGGCGATTACATGGTCCTGGGCATGCCCATGCTCCTCAAGGACTACGCTCAAGTGGATCGGGCCCGCGAGAAGTACGAGCCCATGCTCACCGAGGAGCTGGAAAAGCGGGGCTTCGTTTCCTTCGGGATGATCGAATCGGGCTTCATCTATCTCATGAGCAACAAGCCCATCGCCCGTTTGGCCGACCTCAAGGGGCTGAAGGTCTGGGTGCCCGAAGGCGACGACATCAGCCGCAAGGTTTTCGAGGAAGCGGGGGTTCAGCCCATTCCCCTGCCCATCCCCGACGTCCTCACCGGCCTTCAGACCAACCTTCTCGACACCGTCCCTTCCTCCCCCTCGGCGGCCATCATCCTCCAATGGTTCACCCGGGTGAAGTATCTTACGGAAGTGCCTCTCCTCTACGCCTACGGGACTTTCGCCATCGCCGGGAAATGGTGGGACCGCATTCCCGAGCAGGACCGCCCCGTGGTGCGCGAGGTCCTGACCCGAGCGGTGAAGGAAGTGGATCGGCGGAACCGCCGGGACAACAAGGAAGCCTTGGAGACCCTGCGCAAGCAGGGGATAAGCTTCGTTCCGGTGGGGCCCGACGCCGTGGCGGGGCTGGAGGAGGTTTGCCGGAAGGCCCTGGAGACCTTCCGGGGAAAGGGCCTCTTCGACCTGGATCTTCTGGAGCAGGTGCGCCGAGCGGTGGAGCAGGGCCGTTGAACGGAAGCTTGAATTTCGGGGATGCTTCCCGTTTTTGAAGGGCGAGGGAGTGCCGAATGGAAAAGATCGTGCGCGTCCTGCACCGGGTGGAGGACGTTCTGCTGGCCGCGGCCCTGGGGGTCATGGTCCTGGGGGCTTTCTTGCAAATCGTTCTCAGAAACACCCTCGGCAGCGGCTTGTACTGGATGGACCCCCTCCTGCGGCACTTGGTCTTGTGGATCGCCATGCTGGGGGCCATGGTGGCCACCCGCGAGGACAACCACATCAGCATGGACGCCGTTTCCTACTTCCTGCCCCCGCGCCTCAAAAGCGGCGCGCGGGTGATCACCGACCTGTTCGCCGCCGCCGTGTGCTTTTTCCTCGCGTGGGCCGCCGTGCGCTTCGTGGCCGACGAGATGGAATGGGGGAGCAGGGCCATCGCCAACCTGCCTGCCTGGACGGTGGAGCTGATTCTGCCCGCGGGCTTCGGGGTGATGGCCTTGAGGTATCTGGTGCTCACGGTGGTGCACGGGCGTCGAGCCATGCAGCCGGATTGAAATAAAATTCCGAATTCGAAATCCGGAATTCGAAACGAATTCGAATATCCAATGATCCAATGACCCAAACGCGATGTCAAAGTAAGTGCTTGACCAACTATTTTCCCCAAAGTCCCCCTTTCGCAAAGGGGATTCAGGGGGATTTTTCCAGAGATAAATCTGTAGGCGCGCCATGACCTCGTCGCTCATCCTCGTCGCCCTCGCTCTTCTGGGCGCCCCCCTTTTCGCCGTCATCGGCGCGGGGGCCTTGTACGGGTTCCACCGGGCGGGGATGGACATTTCCATCGTCGTCATGGAAGTGAACCGCATGGTGGACACTCCCGTGCTGGTCTCCATTCCCCTTTTCACCTTCGCGGGATACCTCATGGGGGAGTCCGACACCTCCCGGCGGCTGGTGGCCTTGTCCGAAGCCGCGCTGGGGTGGATGCCGGGAGGGCTGGCGGTGGTGGCCGTGGCCGTGTGCGGCGTTTTCACGGCCCTCACGGGGGCTTCCGGAGTCACCATCATCGCCCTGGGGGCCCTTTTGTATCCGGCCCTCCTGTCGGAGGGGTATCCCGAAGGGTTCAGCCTGGGGCTCGTCACCACGTCGGGCAGCCTGGGGCTGCTGTTCCCTCCCGCCATCCCCTTGATCCTCTACGGCGTCATCGCCCAGACCAGCATCGACGACATGTTCGTGGCGGGCCTCCTCCCGGGAGCCCTCATGGTTCTTTTCCTGTCCGCCTACAGCGTGTGGCTGGGGCGCCGCAAGCGCATCGGTCTCCAGAAGTTCCGAACGGGAACGCTCCTGCAAGCCCTTCGAGGGGCCCTCTGGGAGCTGCCGCTTCCCTTCATCGTTCTGGGAGGCATCTATTCGGGGTGGTTCGCCGTTTCCGAAGCCGCCGCCGTGACGGCGGTTTACGTCTTCGTGGTGGAGGTGCTCGTTTACCGGGAAGTGAGGTTGAGGGATGTCCCTTCGGTCATGCGCAAGAGCATGACCCTGGTGGGGGGCATCCTCGTCATCCTGGGGGTGAGCCTGGCTTCCACGAACCTGCTCATCGACCAGCAGGCCCCCGTGAAGCTGTTCGCCTTCGTCAAGGGGCACATCGTTAGCAAGTGGACCTTCCTGGCGGTCCTCAACGTCTTTCTGCTGATTTTGGGCTGCATCCTGGACATCTTTTCCGCCATCGTCCTGGTGGTCCCTCTGATTCTTCCCATCGCCGCCGGCTACGGCATCGACCCTGTCCATCTGGGCATCGTCTTTCTGGCCAACATGCAGATCGGCTACTGCACGCCTCCCATCGGCATGAACCTGTTCATCGCCAGCTATCGGTTCAAGCAGCCCGTGCTCAAGCTCTACGCCGCCTGCCTGCCCTTTCTGCTCATTCTTCTGGCGGCCCTTCTGGTGATCACCTACTGGCCGGCGTTGTCTCTGGTTTTGACGAGGTGGTAGGGCCTCGACACTCGATCGGAAAGGAAGATCCCGTGAGACGATTCCACTCCTACGGACCCGTGGACGAGAGAAGGCATTTCACGGTCCCAAGGAAAGAACTGGTGGATTCCTGCCTGAAGGACCTCGTCGGCGATCCCGAAGAAGGCGGACATTACTTCACCGTCTGGGGGCCGAGACAGACGGGCAAGACGTGGCTCGTACACCGCGTGAAGCGGGAAATCGAAGCGCGGTATGGAGACGCTTTCGCCGTTCACTGCGCTTCTCTCGGCCGAACGAGAGGGATGCGCTACGAACGGCAGGAAAGGTCCGAGGAGCTGAGCCTGCCGCAGGGCCTCGCCGACGTTCTCGAAGACGAGCTTCCGGGGTCTCCCCGCTTGAGCACCTGGAAGGACTTCTATCGGTTGTTTTCCAAGGAGCACGGAAGATGGGACCGCCCCTTGATCCTGTTCATCGACGAAGCCGACACGACGCCCCCCTTGTTGCTGGACCTCATGGTCAACCAGTTCCGGGAGATGTACCTGAAGCGAGAGGGCAACCGTCTTCACGGTCTGGCCCTGGCCGGCGTTCACGCCGTGCTCGGCGCGGAAAGCGAGCGAGGGTCCCCCTTCAACATCCAGCGATCCCTCCGCGTGCCCAATTTGACTCGTGGGGAAGTGGAAGACTTGTATCGGCAATATCAGGAAGAGAGCGGTCAAGCCGTCGATCCCGCCGTCGTCGAGGGGGTTTACGAAGTCACGAGGGGGCAGCCGGGGCTGGTGTCCTGGCTCGGGGAGCTTCTCACGGAAAAGTACAATCCGGGGAGGGAAAAGAAGATCGGGATTCGCCTGTGGGAGGAGGTCTATCAAGCCGCTCTGACCAAGGAGTGGAGCAACAACGTGCTGAACCTGATCAAGAAGGCCCGAGGCCCTTATTCGGATTACGTTCTGGAGCTGTTCGTCAAGTCGGACCTCCCTTTCAGCGTTCGCGCCGATTGGTGCGGCTATTTGCATCTCAACGGGATCGTGGACGAAACCGAGATGGAGGGCCCCGACGGGAAAAAAGCCCGCGTGTGTCGCTTCTCGTCCCCCTTCGTTCAGAAATGCCTGTACGACGCCTTCACCATGGACTGGGTGGGGGACCGGCTCCCGATCCTGGCCTTGGACCCTCTGGATACCCTCGCCGACGTCTTCGACAAGCCGGAGCTCGATGTCCCCGCGCTTCTTCAGCGCTACAAGGGCTACCTCCGACGCCTCAAGACGGAAGGCGTCGATCCCTGGAAGGACCAGCCGCGAAGGGCCGATCTGCGCCTCACGGAATACGTGGGCCATTTCCACCTGTATTTCTGGCTGCAAAACGCCGTGGGGCGGAGGTGCGCCGTCGCTCCCGAATTCCCGACGGGCAACGGCAGGGTGGATCTGCACCTGCGCTGCAAGGGCAAACAGGGCATCGTGGAGGTGAAAAGCTTCAGGGACCGAGCCGACTTGGAAGACTCCAAGGGCCAAGCGGCCCGATACGCCCGAAAGTTGAACCTGTCCGCCATCTCCCTCGCCGTGTTCGTGCCCGTGGAGGACGAATCGGTGCTCGAGGCCCTCTCCAGCCGCGAAGTCCTGGACGGGATCGAGGTGACGGTGACGGCCGTCGGATGGGCGTAGAGAAAAAACTCTTCCCCTTCAGAGCGCCGTTTCCCATTTCCACTCCGAAGGAAAGATTTTCAAGGGCGAAAGGCCTCCCCGGCGGATCGAATCGTTCCCGCCCGCGGTTTTTCCCCTTGACAGTCGGGCTCGAATGCGCTACGAGCAGTGCCAATGTTTGTCGAATCCCTCTCGGGGACGAGGACGCGGGAGAAAAGGAATGATTCGATATCGCTTCACCTTTTTCGGCTTTTTCTTTTTCGGGGGCTTTATCAAGCCGCCCATGGGGAATCCGGAGTAGCCGAAGCCGGGAAGGTGAAAAAGGACTGCGAGCCATGGGTGGATGTCGGGCGCAACCCATGGTTTTTTCGTTTTAAGCCGCGGGGGGCGCCTCCCGCGGCTTTTTTCGTAGGGCCACGCGCGCTTCAAGGGACTTGATGGAAGAGGAGGAGACCCGATGATTTTCAACATGGAATTCGAGACCATGCCCCGCGAGGGGCTGGAAGCCATCCAACTGCGCCGGTTGCAAGCCACTCTCGAGCGGGTGTACGCCGTGGTGCCCTTCTACCGGGAGAAGTTCCGCGAGGCGGGCGTCGCGCCGGGGGACGTGCGGAGCCTTGACGATCTCAAGCGGCTGCCCTTCACCACCAAGCAGGACCTGCGGGACAACTATCCCTACGGGCTCTTCGCCGCCCCCATGGAAAACGTGGTGCGCATCCACGCCTCCTCGGGCACCACGGGAAAGCCCACGGTGGTGGGCTACACGCAGCGGGACATCGAAACCTGGGCCGAGCTCATGGCCCGGTCCCTGAGGGCCGGCGGGGCGGGGCGGGGCGACATCATCCACAACGCCTACGGCTACGGGCTCTTCACGGGCGGCTTGGGGGTCCACTACGGGGCCGAGCGCCTGGGGGCTTCGGTGATCCCCATTTCCGGGGGCAACACCAAGCGCCAGATCATGATCATGAAGGACTTCGGCCCCACGGTCCTCACCTGCACGCCCTCCTACGCCCTGCACTTGGCCGAAGTGGCCGGGGAAATGGGGGTGGATTTCAAGGAGCTGCGGTTCAAGGTGGGGATTTTCGGGGCCGAGCCCTGGTCGGAGCAGATGCGGGGTGAGATCGAAGCCAAGCTGCACCTCAAGGCCCTGGACATCTACGGCCTCAGCGAAGTCATCGGTCCGGGGGTTTCCATCGAGTGCCTGGAGGCCCAGAAGGGGCTGCACGTCTTCGAGGACCACTTCATTCCGGAGATCATCAACCCCGACACGGGAGAGGTCCTTCCCTACGGGTCCACGGGCGAGCTGGTGTTCACGTCCGTCACCAAGGAAGCCTTCCCCATCATCCGCTACCGGACCCGGGACATCACCTCCCTCAATGCCGAGCCCTGCGTCTGCGGGCGCACTCACGTGCGCATGAACCGGGTGAGCGGCCGCAGCGACGACATGCTCATCATTCGAGGGGTCAACGTCTTTCCGTCCCAGATCGAGAGCGTGCTCATGGAGATCCCCGAGGTGGAGCCCCACTACCAGTTGGTGGTGGACCGCGAAGGCACTTTGGACATGCTCACGGTGAAGGTGGAGGTGGGCGAGCAGGCCTTTTCCGACGAGATCAGGAAGCTTCAGGATCTCGAGAGGAAGATCGCCAAAAACATCAAGGAATACCTGGGGGTTTCCGCCAAGGTGAAGCTCGCCGAGCCCAAGACCATCGCCCGCAGCGAGGGCAAGGCCCAGCGGGTCGTCGACAACCGCAAGATTTGAGGTTTTGCCGCTCCCCCTGGATGCCCGCTTTGGCGGGCATGACGAGTCGGTGCAGGGCGGTTTCTTCGACCGACTCCCAAGGAGCGGCCAAAGAGGCCATCGACAGGCATGGAAACCGGAAAGGAGGTTGCAACATGCGTGTGGAGCAGATTTCGGTGTTTCTGGAGAACAAGGCCGGGCGACTGGCGGAAGTGATGCGCATCCTGGCCGAGGCGCGGATCAACATTCGGGCCCTTTCGTTGGCGGACACTTCGGACTTCGGCATCCTGAGGCTCATCGTCAACGACAACGACAAGGCCAAGGAGGTCCTCAAGGCCCACGGGTTCACCGTGGGCAAGACGGACGTGGTGGCCGTGGAGGTGGAGGACCGGCCGGGAGGCCTCCACAAGATTCTGGACGTCCTCTACCGGGCCAACATCAACGTGGAGTACATGTACGCCTTCGTGCAGCAGAGCGGCGACAACGCCGTCATCATCTTCCGCTTCGACAATCTGGACGAAGCCGTGAGGATTCTGGGCGAGAACGGCGTCACGGTGATCAGCGGGAGCAAGGTTTACACCATGTAGCGCCCGGACGGGAATTCGAAGCCCGGAGCAAGAAATTCGAAGCGATCTTGAAAACGAGTGGCCGGCGGGCTTTCGACCTCTTGAAAAGAAACGCCGGGAAAGGAGCGAGACGATGAGAGGCATGGGTAGGGCTCTGATGAAAATGACGATGACGGGACTTCTGATCGCGGGGTTGTGCATTCCGGCCGTCGCGGCGGAAGAAGCCTACAAGGTGGGGGGCATTTTCTCCGTCACGGGCCCCGCGTCGTTTCTTGGGGACCCCGAGAAGAGGAGCCTGGAGATGGTGGTGGACGCCATCAACGAAGCCGGTGGCATCGACGGGCGTCCCGTGGAAGCCGTCATCTACGATTCCGAAGGGGACCCGGGCAAGGCGCGTCTGGCCGTGGGCAAGCTGATCTCCAAGGACCGCGTGCTGGCCGTCATCGGTCCCAGCCGCACTCCCACCACCCTGGCCGTGATTCCTCTGGCCGAGCAGGGCCAGGTGCCCCTCGTCAGCTGCGCGGCCGGCATTCAGATCACCCAGCCCGTCAAGCCCTGGGTCTTCAAGACGGCTCAGAGCGACGTGCTGGCCGTGGCCGCCATCTACGACTACATGAAAAAGCACGGCGTCAAGAAGGTGGGCATCCTCACGGTTTCCAACGCTTTCGGCGAGAGCGGCAAGGAGCAGCTCGTTTCCCAGGCGTCCTCCTTCGGCATCGAAGTGGTCCAGGAGGAGAGCTTCGGGGCCAAGGACACGGACATGACCCCGCAGCTCACGAAGATTCGCAAGGCCGAGCCCGACGCCGTCATCTGCTGGGGCACCAATCCCGGGCCGGCGGTGGTGGCCAAGAACATGAAGCAGATGAGCATGGACATCCCTCTCTACCAGAGTCACGGGGTGGCTTCGCCCAAGTTCGTCGAGCTGGCCGGTGAGGCCGCCGAAGGGATCCGCCTTCCCACGGGCAAGATTCTGGTGGCGGAACAGCTCCCCGAGGACGATCCCCAGCGCGCCGTTCTGTTGGATTACATCAAGAATTACGAGGCTCGCACCAGCATGACCGTGTCGGGCTTCGGCGGCTACGCCTACGACGCCATGCACCTTCTGGCCAAGGCCATGGAAGGCAGCGGGGGAGACCGCCAGAAGATTCGCGACGCCCTGGAGGCCATCCAGGGGCACGTGGGCGTGAGCGGGGTCTTCAACTTTTCACCCGAGGAGCACAACGGCCTGGGGCCCGAAGCCTTCGTGATGGTGGAGATCCGGGACGGCAAGTGGAAGCTGCTGACGGACTAGCGAGCTTTGCTTTACGGGTTTTGCAGGACCTCGTCATTCCCGCTTTCGCGGGAATGACGGCATTGGGGGCGCTCGCAAGATCGGTTGACAGGACAGCGGAATGCAGGAGCTGTTGCAATACCTTTTTTCGGGAGTGACCAGCGGGGCCATTTACGCCGTCATCGCCCTGGGGTTCACCATGCTGTACAACGCCACGGAGCTGATCAACTTCGCTCAGGGCGAGTTCGTCATGCTGGGGGCTTTGGCGCTGGTGTCCTTGTGGGCGGGGCTCCAATTGCCCCTGCCTGCGGCCTTCGTCCTGGCCGTGGCGGCGGTGTGCGGCGTGGGGCTCCTGCTGGAGCTTCTGGCCTTGCGCAACGTGCGCAAGCCTCATCCCATCCTGCTGGTGCTCATCACCGTGGGGGCCTCCATCCTCCTGCGGGGCGTGGCGATGCTCCTCTGGGGCAAGGACCCCCACGGCGTGCCGGCCTTCAGCGGCCATGCGCCGCTGGACGTGGCCGGCGCGCGGCTTCTGCCCCA
>Ga0180436_10006021_pt1 | contig 10615 bp, 8 predicted proteins | sample SS_ome_2_FD_132434 | JGI IMG/M metagenome (GOLD analysis project Ga0180436, IMG submission 132434) | Hypersaline lake sediment archaeal communities from the Salton Sea, California, USA - SS_3_S_2 metaG | ecosystem: Environmental > Aquatic > Non-marine Saline and Alkaline > Hypersaline > Sediment...
ACAACCATCGCGATCCTCCATGAAATGAGCAGATATCCCCGCCGTAGCTCCACTACGGCTCATGGGGTTCTACGCTCACAGATCGCCCGATGGTTCGGCAAAAACGACTTTGCATTTCTCCTGTGGTTGCCCCCCATTGACGAATCTTACCCGTCGCGGAAAATGAACTTGTAGTTCCCTTTGCTTTTTTCAGGTTGCCATTGGCTTCCACCCTCCCAGAAGGGCGTCCGGTCGAACGCTTTTCGTGTTGTTCCGGGGAAGACATGAATCGAATCAACTACTGGTGTCCTTCGGCGTTGGCACTTGCGGCCATGCTTGGCGTATTGATCTGTGGTTGCGGTCCGGACATCGATCGGGTGGAATCGGGGGGCGCCGGCACGCCGCCCACGACGGATGGGCCGGACGCGGGCGGGCCGACGAGGGTGGAGGCCCCGCCGGATGAGCCCGTCGACAAGCCGTCTCCGCCGACCATCCCCGAGGTGAAGCTGACCGAGTCGCTCCGGGAAACCAACGTCGTCGGCGTTGGCGAGCGACTACCAGCGGCCGAACTCCCGGATCTGCAAGGCCAGCCCCGTGAACTCGACGCATTGCTTGCCCCGCGGTTGACGGTGGTCGTCTTCTTCGACGTGGGGAATCCGTACGGCACCATGGAGTTGGAAGACCTCGAAAAAGGATTCGTCGAGTCGGTTGCCGAGAAGGGCGTGGCCGTGGTCGCGGTCGCGGTGGGTGATACGGCCCAAGAGGTCCGCGAAGCAGTTCAGCCGATGAACCTCTCGTTCCCCGTTCTGCTGGACACCGAAAACCGGCTCTTCGACCAAGTGGCCACCGACCACCTGCCCCGGACCTATCTCGTGGACAGCTCGGGCAAGATCCTCTGGTTCGACCTGGAGTATTCCTCGACCACGCGGCGGCAGTTGGATCGCGCCGTGGAAGCGGCCCTGCTGGAGAAAGAGCCGGGCGAACAAGCGGCCAACTGACGCGTGCACGCTGGCTCCAGCCGGTGGGCGCTGGCTCCACTTGTCCAGTTTGGCACCTTGGAGCCGGCCTTTCCCCCCGCCACTCTAGTCTTCCATGCCAAGGCAGATTCCACGCCGGGGCAGATTCCGTGCCAGGAAAAAGTGGCCTTGACACGTCGGGGCCCAATGGCCACACTCCCCCGGCCATTGACTAACCGACCGTGGGCAAGGTGCCCACGATCGCCTCCCCGCCCTTTTCCGCTTGCCATGTCTTTCAACAAACGGCCACCGATTCGGCCAATCCGACGGCTGATTTCCGGGTTCGCCGTGGTCGCTATGACTGCGGGACTGGCCGGCTGCGCCTGGCTGAACCCCGGAGACGACCATTACAACGTCGCGCCGACGCTCGAGATGGGCGAGCAGCTTTCCGATGGCGAATCCGACACCGATTCCTTCGCCGTCACCAACGAGGGTCGACGGATCGAAGACCGTCTGCTCAGCCGCGAACGGCGGGCCTCGATGCTGCCCTAGCATCGGTTGCGGCACGCGTTTCGCATGCGAACACCCGCATGCGAACACCGTTGATCCGCCCGCGCGCTGCCCAAGAGCGGGCTCGCAACGCTCGGAAAAGGCCCTCTACTTCGCTTCAACCATTGCCCCTGGCACGGGCACGCCCAGCGTGGCCCAAACCAGGAGGGGTTTGCTGCCGGGATAGCCGATCATCGTTTTGGCCGGTTGGCGAACGATCGTGCCCAACACGACCACCAAGTCGGCCTGTTTGATGCTCAGCGGATGGTCGGCGATCACGCTGACCGGCTCGTCGCTGCCGGGAACTCCGACCAGCGTGCCGTGCAGCTTGCCGCGGGAGGCGACCCGGCCGGCGACGCCCGTCAGCACGATTCCGCCCTCGGTGTTCTCGTCCGCCAGGGCCTCGGCGGCGAGCCTTCCCAACTGCTGAAAGCGGCCCGGCTGAGCGATCAACTCCTGGAGCATCGCCGCCAACTTCTCCTCGCGTTCCACTCGGGCGGTGGCGAATCGCGTGGCGTCGAGGAAGGTCAGCCGTCGCGCCGCCTCGGATAGGGCCCCAAAAACCTCGGCCGAGAGCGCCGCGTCCGGTTCTAGCTCGTCGAGTGCCTTCTCTGCCGCGTCGATCGATTCGTCAAGCTGGGCGGCGGTGAACGATGGCGGGTCCTTCGGTCCGATATAGTCCGCGGGAAGCTCCCGCGGTTTGGGCTCTTGCGTCTCGGGCTCTTGCGACGTGGCCTCCGCGGCGGGAGTGGCCGGATCGGCCGGCTGGTCCGACCGGGCCACCTGATCCGGCGCGTCGCCATCTTGAGCTTCCGCCGCTCCGGGCGTCTCGGACGGGCTTTCAGGCTCCGTGGAGGCAACCGGCTCGGTGGACGCGTCGGTCGATTCGTCCGGTTCTTCGCTCGCTGGCGGCTCGTCGCCAGATTCATCTTCCGCGGCCGATGAATCCTCGGCGTCTTCGGCCGATTCGTCCGCTCCGTCCGGACCGGTCGGCGCTTCCGGATCGAGCAATTCAATCTTCGGTTGCTCAATCGGGACGTCGAGGTCGATCGGGCCGAACGAACCGGTCGAAGCACGTTGACCTGCCCTGATTGTCACGCTCCGCCGACCGGATTCGGCCGACTGGTCTTCGCCTTGCGCGGCTTCTGGGCCATCGGGTGCCGTGCCGGCATCAGAGCCGTCTCCGGCCAACGCTCCGTCGCCCGGCGCGGACGCCGCTCCGCCGGAGATCACGACCCACCAGTCATCCTGCTTGCGAAGCTGAGTGCCCTCGTCCAGGGCGGGGCCGCCCATCGGCAGTGACTTGGCCACGGTAACCACCTTGCCCTCGGGCGCGGTCTGGTGGGTTTCGCCCTCGATTTCGACGGGCACGGTGGCCGAATGCTCGGCCGTTTGCAGATGTCCGTCGAGGATTAAGTCGCGATAGTTCTTGTCTAGGTACTTCGAAAAGGACGCGGCCAGGGCGTTTTCCGGTTGGGGCTCACTGGGGTAGGGCTCGCCCGTGGGGGCCCGCCGCTGCCCGGCATCTTCTCCAGGCTGATCGGCCGCGGCGGCGTCTTCGCCGCCACCGTACGGCCAGTGTTCATGCGTGTGAGGGACGCCGGGGAGGCCAATCGGCAGGAAGTCCATTTGCTCGCCCATGAAGTAGTTCAGACCGTAATAGGCGATCGACAGTCCGACGACGCCGCCAATCACGATCCCCAAGATCTCGGCCTTGGCGCTCTTTTGCTTCCGGCGACGGGGGCGATAGGCGGGCGTCTTGCCCGGCACGTCGGCCGCGCTGGTTCCGCTTTCGGTCGTGGCTGGCACTTCACCGGCCGGGAACACACCGGCTCCGGCGGAGATCCCAGTGCCCACGGCCGCCGCGGAGTCGTCACTGGCGAAGGAGAGGTCCAGCCCAGTCGTGCCGTCGCCGGCTTCTTTCTCTTCAGTTTCGCCTGTTGCGGGCGGTTCGGCCGTGTCGGTCGCTGCGGCGTCGCCCTGGAGGAAGTCGAACATATCGTCGCCCTCGGCCGACTCGTCCGATGGTTTCTCTTCGACGTCTTGTTCGCCGGAGGCTTCCGCTTCCGGCTGGTCGGGTGCGGCTTGATCGGCGGTGGCGGCCGCGCTGGCGGCTCCAAGTTCTCCGAGCCCGGCCGTGCTCGATTCGGTATCCGCGGTCGCGGGCGCGTCACCGACCGTATCGAGCGGCACGACCACGGGTGGCAGTGCTTCGCGGACGGCGTATTCGGCACTACACAAGGGGCAGCGCACGCGGTCATCCAAGTCGACTTGCGATGGGATGGTGACCGCCTCGTTGCATCGGGGGCAGTTCGAGATGGTGATCATGTGTTCCTCTTTTGCGTAAAACGCAGGAATTGCCTAGTTCATCTAGTATAGCTGTCGCCCCCCTGGATTTCCAGCCGGCCCACCTCATTCCCGCGCACGCGGGAATCCAGGAGAATCGGGACGGATCACTGGATTCCCGATGTCTTGGGAATGACGGATGGATTCCCGATACCCCCTTTCGCGGGCACAAGCTTCTCGGGAATGACGGAAGAAACCGACTCTCACTGGATTCCCGGTGTCTCGGGAATGACGGAAAAACGTGAATGACGGAAGGAATCGACTTCGCAACCCTCCTGACCGGTTGTCTGTGCTCATCGGTTCGCTAAGCGCCCGTTCCCAGGTCGCCCAACTGGTACAGCAGCCCGTATTTGGAACGCAGATGGGCCATGAGCGGCTCGCTGGAGAGGGACTCGCCGGTGACGTGCTGGAGCAGTTCCGTGGCCGAGAACCGGCGGCCCTGCCGGTGGATGTTCTCCCGCAACCAGTCGCGGAGCGGGGTGAACTCGCCGCGGGCGAACTGTTCGTCGAGGTCGCCCAACGCGTCGGCCGCTGCTTGGAACCAATGGGCGGCGTAGAGGTTGCCCAGCGAATAGGTGGGAAAATAGCCGATCGCCCCGCCGCTCCAATGGACATCCTGGAGGACCCCTTGGGCGTTGTTCGGTGGCTCGATTCCCAGGTAGTCGCGATATTTTGCGTTCCAGGCGGCGGGCAATTCGGCGACCGGCAGGCGGTCTTCGAGCAGCTCCAACTCCAGCTCAAAACGGATGAGGATGTGCAGGTTGTAAGTTACCTCATCGGCCTCCACGCGGATCAGTGTTGGCTTCGCCTCGTTCACGGCGAAAAAGAAGTCGTCGAGCGGGACGCCGGTTAGGCTCTCGGGGAAGTGATGCCCCTGGGCTCGGGGATAGAAATGTTCCCAGAACGCACGGCTCCGCCCGACCATGTTTTCCCATAGCCGGGATTGCGATTCGTGAATGCCCAGCGAGACGTCTTGACCCAGCGGCAAACCCCACTGGTCCGCTCGCAGGCCCTGTTCGTAGATTCCATGTCCGGCTTCGTGCAGCGTACCGAACAACGCCGAGCCCGGGGCGCGCTCGTCGTAACGAGTGGTGATGCGGCAGTCGTTGGGGCCGACACCGGAGCAGAACGGGTGCGCCGTCACGTCGAGCCGGCCGCGCTGGAAATCGAACCCAATGGCGGCCGCCACCTCGCGGCCAAACGCTTCCTGGGCTGCCCGCGGGTAGTGGCGAGATAGGATTTCGCTGGGGGGACGCCGGTCGCTGGCGGCAAGGGCCGAAACCAAGGGGATGAGTTCACGACGCAGCTCCCGCAACACGCCGGCCACTTCGGTGGTTTTGGCGTCCGGTTCGAACTCGTCGAGCAGGGCATCGTAGGGCTGGTCTTCGTAGCCCAGCGCCTCGGCCTCTTCGCGTTTGAGCCTCAACGTCTTTTCCAAGACGGGTTGAAATGCGGCGAAATCATCGTCCTCTCGAGCCTGTTGCCAACACTGCTGACCAAGCACCGACGTTCGCGATAGTTCCTCGACGAGTCCGGCGGGCAGCTTCATTGCCCGATCGCGATCTCGTCGCTGCCGTCGGATGGTAACGCCCGTATCTGAAAGCGGGTCGGCCGCCAAGGGGCTGTCTTCCAGCCGCTCGATCAACTCTCCCAGACGGGGATCGGTTTTGCGGGCATGGATGTGGGCGGAGAGCAACGTCAGTTCTTCTGCCCGATTCTCGGCGTCGGCCGAGGGCATCATCGTGCGTTCATCCCACTGGAGCAGATGGGCAATCGCTCCCCAACGGGCCGTTTCCCGAGCGTGCTCGCAAAGCTGTTCATAAAGTTGATCAAGTTGGTCGGCCATCGCGGAAGCGCTCCAGTCGGAAACGGGTGCTTGGAAAGAACTTCAAATCTTAACATGGCACCCGCCCGGGCGGCACCCCGCGGGCAATGGCGTCCGCAATCATCTTTTCCCGCGAAAATGGCCGATGACGCGAAAGGGCCGAATCTTCCCCCCCAGTGTGCTCGGCCTGACCCCCGCTATTGCCCATGGGGCGGTGGTCGGGATGGATCGGCATGGAGGGGGGCGTCAAATGCAATTTGAGGCTCGCGCCACATTCGGAAGCAAAAGGCCGCGTCCGCAGCAAGACAAGTTGGCCGGCCCTCTGCTGGGGCCGACAAGACGCCGTGCCGCGGCGAGATTTTTCGGGCGATTTCCTCGCCGCCCAAGTATTTGTGTATGCCAGGGCTTGATGCCAGATTGACGTTGTGGTACAGTGAGAAAGGTGAGATTGAGTCTCAATCCGAGATGGCCTACCCCACAGGCGATGTATCCCGACAGGTCTCCCTACCATGGTCGACAAAGTTGTCTCCCTCGACGCCCTACTGCCCGGTCAGGCTGCTCGCGTTGCCCGGATCACCGGGCGTTCCGATGAAGTCCACCGCTTGCAGGAATTTGGCTTCCGCGACGGAACGCGACTGAAGATGTTTCGCCGAGGCAACCCCTGCATTGTTCGCGTGGCGGGTGGCAAGGTGTGCCTTCGGGCCGACGATCGCTTGCGAATCATGGTCGAGCCAATCGCTTGAGCCGGCCCACGGCCCGAGGCCTTTCGGCATTCGCCAAATTGTATCCAGAGGAGCCGGGGGGGATGGTCTCCCAGTCCTTCACACCGGGCGGGGTCAGCGTGGTGACTTGCATGGCCGGTCAACCGAGTGCTTGGCGTACTTTCCGTCGGATTTCCCGTTCCGGTGCCCTGGGCGGGACCCCCACCCTCCGTTAAGCGTATATCCCTCCCGCTCGCATGGCCACGTTGACACACCAGACCGTCCGGCAAGTCGCGCTGATCGGCAATCCGAACACGGGCAAGTCGACCCTCTTCGGCGCGATGGTCGGAGTGCGTCAGCATGTCGGCAACTATCCCGGAGTAACCGTCGAGAAGAAGACAGGCCGGCTGCGTCACGAGCGACACGACTTCGAGATCATCGATCTGCCCGGCCTCTATAGCCTCGCCCCGCGCAGTCCCGACGAGGTGGTCGCGGCCGACATCCTGTTGCGGGCCAGCGAGCGCTTCCCCACCGCCGACGGCGTGATCTGCATCCTCGACGCGGGCAACATGCAGCGCGGGCTCTACCTGTTAAGCCAAGTGCTGGAGTTGGGCCTTCCCACGGTGGTGGCGGTGAACATGTTGGACGTGGCCGCCGATCACGGTGTGGAGGTCGACCTCGACGAGCTGCGCCGACGACTGCCCGTGCCCGTGGTGCCGATCCAGGCGAACCGGCGTCGCGGGCTTGACGAGTTGAAGGCCTCGTTGGCCGAGGCGTTCGACCGGCGTACACCCCCCCACGAAACGCCTTTTCCGGCGGAGTTTGAGGAGGAAGTCACGCGGCTTACGTTCGCTTTCGCCAATCCGGAGCACGGGCTGCACGCCGGCCCGCCGCCCCGGGCGTTGCTTAGGCGGTTGCTTCTCGACGTGGGTGGCTATCTGGAGCGGAGTTTGCTCGACGGGTTACCATCGGCGCCGACGCTTCGAGCGGAGTTGGCTGCGGCCCGCTCGCGGCTTAACGAAGCCGGGTGCCCCATTCCCGGAGTGGAAACATCGGCCCGTTATGCGTGGGGAAAGGAAATCTTGGAGGGAGTCGTCACGTCGCCGGACGATTACCCCACCACGGTGAGCGACCGTGTCGATCAGGTGCTCACCCATCGGCTCTGGGGGACGATCGTCTTTGGGCTGCTGATGCTCATCGTCTTCCAGTCGGTTTTCGTTTGGGCCCAGCCGCTGATGGACCTCATCGACACAGGCGTGGGCTGGCTGGCCGGCGAAGCAACCAGGATGATGCCCCCGGGCACATTGCGTAGCTTAATTGTCGACGGCGTGATCGCCGGCGTGGGCGGCGTGGTGATCTTTCTGCCGCAGATCGTCGTGCTGTTCCTGTTCATCGCCGTGCTGGAAGACTGTGGCTACATGGCGCGGGCGGCGTTCCTGATGGACCGTTTGATGGCGCGGGTGGGGCTCAGCGGCAAGTCGTTCATCCCCATGCTCTCCTCGTTCGCCTGCGCGGTGCCGGGCATCATGGCCGCACGGACAATCGAGAACGAACGCGACCGGCTGACCACGATTCTCGTCGCCCCGCTGCTGACCTGTTCCGCCCGCTTGCCCATCTATGCCCTGCTAATCGCCGCCTTTGTCCCCTCGACGGCCTTGCTTGGCGGGCTACTGAATACCCAGGGGCTCGTGTTGGCCGGGCTGTATGTACTGGGGATCGTGGCGGCGGTGGTCGCGGCCCTGGTGCTCAAGCGGACCGTCCTTCGCGGCGAAACACCGCCACTCCTGCTGGATCTGCCAAGCTACAAAACCCCTTCGCCGAGGACGGTCGTCTACCGCGTCGCGCAACGCGCATGGCACTTCGTGCGCTGCGCCGGGACGCTGATTCTCGCTGTTTCCATCCTGGTTTGGGCTGCCCTTTACTTCCCGCAGAACCCGGCAGCCGTGGTGGAGTTGAAGCAGCAGCGGGCCGAATTGGAGAACCGTTTGACCGCGTCGCCCACAACTTCGCCTCCGGTTGCCGCGGAGAATCAAGAACTCGTCAGGGAGATGGAGCACCTGGATCGTGAAATCGTCGCCACGCGCCAGCGGCACAGCATTCTCGGGCGGATGGGGCAAGTGATCGAGCCGGTGGTCCGCCCCTTGGGTTGGGATTGGCGGATCGGCTGCGCGGTGATTGCCTCGCTGCCCGCCCGAGAAGTGGTCGTGGCCACTCTGGGCGTGATCTACAACCCGGGCGACGAAGTCGACGTGGGCTCGGAGCAGGGGGCGCGACAGCTTCAACAGCGGCTCCGCTCCGCCACGTGGGAAGGGTCCGATCGGCCCGTCTTCACCCTGCCGGTTGCCCTGTCAATCCTGGTGTTCTATGCGCTGTGTGCGCAGTGCGCTGCCACGCTGGGGGTGATGCGGCAGGAGACGGGAAGCTGGCGTTGGCCCGTTCTGGCCTTCACCTACATGACCGTCGCCGCCTACGTGGGCGCGCTGCTCACCTATCAAGGATTCACCCGATTGCTCTGAGGCTTGTGAAGCCCGATGTTCACCTGGCAAGATATCACTGTCGCCCTGTTGATTGCCGCCGCCGCGGTCTATCTGTTGTGGCGCTGGCTGCGGAGGCGACGCGGGTCGGCATGCGGGTCGTGCGAGGGCTGCGATGCGGTCCCCTCCGCCCACGAACGGCAGTTGGTGCAGTTGACGCCGCCCTCGCGCGGCGAGTCGCCGGGTGACGGGCGGTGATCAGAAGCCGGGGCCACAGCGGGAGAGCCTGAAGCAAACGACCAAGTCCGGACAGGAGCTGTCCGGCCGATCCGCCGGGCACCCGCGGAGTTCTTGCGCTGGGTCCGTTCCGCGGCACCCCGACGCAGCTCGTGGTCCGATAGCTGCTCAGCTCATCAGACCTTACTGGCGACCTTACTGGCCCTCGACCACCGCATAGGCCGGCAGCTCGGGCAGGGTCATCTCGCCCAGGTCGGTCTCGATGCGGATCGAGCGGGTCAGCTTGCCCGTCGCACCTTCCGTGGCGGTGAACGTGACCGGGATTAGGTGGAGCGGTCGGGCTACGTTCGGACCGGGCGTCTTGAACTCGAACGAGCCGTCCTCGCAGCTGATTTTCAGAATACGGAAGGGCTTCTTGCCCCGCACCACGAGTTGCTTCGTCACCTGCTGGCCGGGGTGAACCACGCCGAGGAACAGCGAGCTGGGGCTGACCGTGATACTCGACTGCACCCGCCCCTCGACGGCCACGGGAATCTCCCGCGCGCCGGGGTCGTTGGTCACCAGCGGGACATGATCGCGGATGTAGCCAACCGGGGCGTCCTCGCTAAGTTTCACGGAAAGATCGTACCAGCCTGGGCGGCCGTTGGCGCTGGGTCGCACGTCGGCCTTCAGGTGGGGGTTCTCGGTTTTGACGTCCAGCACGCGCCAAGCCCCACCGCCCATGCGGTGGACTCGGACTTGTTGCTCGGCCGCCTGGCCTTGCTCCACTTCGCCCAGTTCCACGCTGCCCGGCTCCACGACCACGTCGCTGCGGATGTATGCCCGAACGTGCAACTGCACCTGGGCGGGGTAGGGCTTGTCGAAAGTGACCGTCAGCGTGGCTCCCTTGCGACCGAGGAAGCGGTCGCTGTTGATGTGCGCGACGATGGCGCCGTTCTCGTAAGTCTTCAGCGTGTCCTTGCCACCCTTCACCCACGGCGAGGTGCAGCCGCAACTGGATCGGATGCCCGCGATATGGACATCTTCCATATAGAGGTTCTCCAGCGGGAACTCGAACTCGGTCTTGGCCCCGCGGGCGACGGTGCCGAAGTCGTGCTCGCGGACGGGGAACATCTTCCTGGCCCACTCCTGGGCGGCGGCCGACTGGGCGGCGAAACACGGAGCGATGAAAGCAAAGAGCATCAGTCCGGAAAGAACACGGCGACGACTCATCGGCGGGACCTCATCTCGATTCTGGTGGGTTCTGGAGGGTTGCTAAGGCGGGATGGGCAAGCGTCGATGGAAACTGAACCGTGGTTAGGAATCCGACCAACCCACCGCCGATGGCGGCGTTCCGGCGGACGGTGGCTGCCCCGCGACGACGCCCGGAAACTCTAGGCTACGAAAAGGGATGGAGCAAATCGCCACGGTCGGAAAGAGACAAGACTTTTCGCATCGCGGAGCCGATGCGAAAAGTCTCTTGGACGAAGTGCTTTGCCGCGGGAGGGAGGAGCGTGGGGGGGCGGGTTGGAAGGGGGAGTGGGGGTCGGGCGGTCGGGGTGAATGGGG
>Ga0180436_10006022_pt1 | contig 10614 bp, 6 predicted proteins | sample SS_ome_2_FD_132434 | JGI IMG/M metagenome (GOLD analysis project Ga0180436, IMG submission 132434) | Hypersaline lake sediment archaeal communities from the Salton Sea, California, USA - SS_3_S_2 metaG | ecosystem: Environmental > Aquatic > Non-marine Saline and Alkaline > Hypersaline > Sediment...
AGGGATTGATATCTCTCACAGAGCCGCAGAGATCACAGAGGTTTTTATTTTTTAGCCACAGACACACACAGACCTGCACAGACATATATTATCTTTGATCGAGTATGAGCAGTGACTAAAAATAAACAATAGACTCCAAATCAATGTCATTGAGAATGATCGATCAAAGAAAAGAACTGATAGCTCGCTGCTAATTAACAAGCTCTGTACTCTCTGTGTCTCTGTGGTGAAATATAAAAGGTAACACGGATTAACCGATTAGCCGTCTGCCAAAGTCTGCGTAAGTCAGCGGCTAAATTAAAGAAAACTCAGCATTCTCGGCGAACTCGAGCGAAGCTGGCGAGAGAATAGTGACAGAGAACAGAACCACAGAAGACAGAGCCCCGGAAACTCGGAGCCTTTCGCGAAGCGATGAAAAAACTCTGTGCCCTCTGCGCCTCGAGCGAAGTGGGCGAGAGAAGGAAATATGAAAGCAGCAGTATATCGAAAAAACAAGGGGCTATTAATCGAAGAGGTACCCATGCCAGAAATCGGCCCGGGAGAGGTGTTGGTCAAAGTAGCCAACACTGGATTTTGCGGGTCGGACCATTCCCTGCTGGAAAGCGGCAGCCTGGCGGACGGCATTATTCTAGGGCATGAGGTGAGCGGAACCGTGGTCGACCTGGGCCGGGAAGTGGACAGCCATTTCATGAATATGCGGGTTGCCATCCGGCCAACCTTTTGCGGGGAGTGCCGGGACTGCCGCATGGGCAAACCCTATTTCTGTCAAATCAACAGGCGCTCCATTGGCATCGGTGACCTGCCCGGGGGATTTGCCGAGTATGTCAAGGTCCTATCCGGTATGCTCATTCCAGTGCCGGACGGCGTGGATTCCCACAATGCAGCCCTGGCTGAGGCGTTTGCCGCCGCTTATCACGGAATTGTCATTTCCAATGAAAAGGGCGGCTCTGCGCTTGTGCTGGGCGGTGGCCCCATTGATCTGGCCCTCGTGCGCCTGCTCAAACTCGAAGGTTTCGGGCCGGTGGCGCTCAGTGAACCGGTTCCGGAAAAACGGGACCTGGCCCTCGATTATGGTGCGGACAAGGTAGTGGATCCCCTGAATGACAACCTGAATGCATTTGTTTTTGAGAACACATCCGGGGTCGGGTTTGAAACGGTTTTTGAATGCTCCGGCGTGCTGGACAATGTTCAGGCAGCCCTGGACGTCTGCGCCCGGGGCGGTTCAGTCTGCATGGTGAGCGTCATGATGAAGCCTGCCACTGTTTTGCCGGCGACATTAAACTTCAAGGAAGTACGGCTGACAGCATCCTATTCCAATACCCATGCAGAAAACATCACCTGCCTCGATTGGATGGCCAAAGGCGATGTGGATGGCCGTCCCCTGATTTCCGATTTAATTGATTTAGATGAGCTGCCTAGGGTGTATAATGAGAGAATCCATACCGGAAAGGCGTTAAAAGTAATGCTGAAGATAGGGGAGGAATTTTGATGGGATTCACATACAACAAAGTGCTGGTGACCGGTGCTGCCGGATTTATCGGTTTTCATCTGTCCCAGCGACTGCTTGCCGACGGCTGCGAGGTTGTTGGCCTGGACAACTTGAACGACTACTACGATGTTTCTCTAAAGGAAAAGCGCCTGGCGTTTTTAAAGGACAGTGCCAGGTTTAAGTTTGTTAAGTGCGATCTGGCAGACCGGGAAGGTATCCAGGATCTTTGCGAACAAGAGGGCTTTGATGTGGTGGTTAACCTGGCTGCCCAGGCCGGCGTGCGCTATTCTCTAATCAACCCCCATGCCTATATTGACGCCAATGTTGTGGGATTCGTGAATATCCTGGAGGCATGCAGACACACACGAGTGAAACACCTGGTATATGCGTCTTCCAGTTCGGTTTACGGAGCCAACACGGCCATGCCCTTTTCGGTGCACCACAACATCGACCATCCGGTTTCCCTGTATGCAGCTTCCAAGAAATCCAATGAACTGATGGCCCATGCCTACAGCCATCTATACGCTATGTCCTGCACAGGCCTGCGGTTTTTTACGGTGTACGGACCCTGGGGCCGTCCGGATATGGCGCTTTTCCTGTTCACCCGGGCGATGCTGGAAAACCAACCGATCCAGATCTTCAACCATGGCAAAATGCAACGGGACTTTACCTACATAGACGATATCATCGAAGGGGTGGTCCGGGTCATGGGAAGGCTCCCGGAACCCAATCCTGACTGGAGCGGAAACCACCCGGATCCAGGCACCTCCTATGCCCCCTATAAAATTTACAATATCGGCAACAACAACCCAGTGGAACTGATGGCTTTTGTGGAAGCCATCGAGGACGCCTTAGGTCTGACCGCTCAAAAGGAGTTTCTGGATATGCAGGCCGGGGATGTGCCGGCCACCTATGCGGATGTGGACGACCTGATGCAGGACGTCGGGTTCAAGCCCAATACACCCCTCAAGACCGGTATTCAGCGGTTTGTCGACTGGTATCGGGAGTACTATGGTGCTTGACAGACGGTAAAAGGTACAAGGTGTACGGTATAGGGTGCAAGGTATACGGTGGACGGTATACGGTTTACGGTGTTATCAGTTGTCGGCTGTTCCGTCTTCTGATTTATTTTATTCACCACCCGTTCACTTCGTTCACTCGAGTCACAGAGAATACAGCGTTTGTTTTTTCGTTCAATCGCGAGGTCCGGATAGAGGGCGAATTGTCTATCGATGCATAGCGCTTATCCGGACGCTTTCCGATTGAACGAAACCAGCGATTCCTTCGGAATATAGCGTTTGACAACATACCGTTCCAAAACTGAATTTGCCCTAATCCATCCCATGTATCTGATGACTGAAAACCTATAATACCTAAAGCGAAAAACAAAAAAACGCTGTGTTCTCTGCGGCTCTAACGAAGTGGGCGAGAGAAAAATACCAGCGGTCAGAGCAACAGAAGACAGGACCCAGAGGCCACATGCCAATTGCGAAGCGAACCAAAAAAGTCCGTGTCCGTCTGCGGGTGTCTGCGGTAAAGAAATAAAAGGCTCTCATCAATGACCCGATTGCCACCTTTTACCGTACACCCTATACCTTATACCGTTAATAATTTTCTCTGTGTCTCTGTGAGCTCTGTGAGAGATATCAATCCTTTTATAAAATCTGACAGCTCTCATCCGCTCAAGTTCTCAACCTCACAAGTTCTCAACGTCTGCTCTTTAACTTCTCAGCCCTGCTATAAAGCGTTGAACCAGCTCCACGTCAGCCGCATGCACATACACGCGGCCGCTGCCATCCACGCCGCGGATCTTCCCGTCTTTGAGAAACCATTTAAGGAGCGTGCGCCCCATATCGAGCCGGTGCGTTGAGGGAGAAATATACTCCTGTTTGCAGGCTTCGGGCGGTGGGATCGATATGCCCTGGTCGGTCAGCATTTTCATGAAATTGACGATCCGGCCCAGTCGCAGCAGGGTAATTGTTTGCAGCCGACTGGTGAGGTGGTCGAGGGGCAGGGTGGACGATCGATAAAGGCTAATCTTATCCGGCAATAGATCCAATTGCCCACATTGCTCATAGTCCGAACTGCCCGGAGCAGGATAAAAGACCGATACACCGGCCAGCACCTTTTTTCTCCAAAGATAGAGCAGGTCTTCCACGGATTGCATGGGATCTTGAAAGGGCGCGCCCACAATGATGTACCCCACACATGCCAGGTTTAGCCGTTCGGCAATGCCGATCAAATCATTGAATGACATGCGTACGTCCGGCCGGTTGAATCGGCGGAGTTGGCTTGCGGATGTGGTTCCCAGCGACAGGTTGATCGTTTTAAAACCGGCTTTCTTCATTAACCCAAGCAGGTAAGCGTTAAGAGACGGCGGAAAGAGGCCGTTCATGGCCCGCAGTTCAAGATGGTGGCCCTTGAAGTTGAGGATGATGGCTTCCAGAAGATGGGCAAACCAGGTTTTATCATGGGATAGGTTTTCATCTTCAAAATCGAAAAACCCGCAGTTGAGGGTCTGCACAGCATGGTCCATTTCAGCGATGATGCCATCAACGCTTCTTTTTCGATAAACCCCGCTAGCGGAGCGTCCCATTGCACAGTAGGAGCAGCTGAACGGACACCCGCGGCTGGCCAGGATGGTATACCCGCCGCGGTTTCCCCTTTGATAGTAATTGGCCTTTATCAGGTGAGCTGCAGGTCGGGGCAATTTGTCGAGATTGTTTATCACGGCGGGCTCGGAAATCGTCAGGGATCCGTCGTCATTTCGAAAGCAGATGCCGGGGACGCCCCGCGGATCAAGACCGTGCTGCAAAGCTTCTGCCAACAGCACCATTGATGTTTCCCCTTCACCGCGAACAAGGAAGTCCACTGCCCTGGATTGGAGCGCTTCAAGGGGCAGTTCCGTGGGGTGATGCCCTCCCATTACCACCCAACCGTCCGGCAGGATCTCTTTTACTAATTCCGCTGTTTGAGCAGCCATGTCCGCATAAGGGGTAAAGAGGGACGCGATGCCGACCATGAAAGGATTGGATTCACGCACCACCTTGGCGATGTGCTCAAAAGCGTATCCAAAGTGACGATAAAGATGAAACAGCGCAAACGGCGATCGGTCTTCCCGTCCGTAAAAGGGTTCCAGGTATGCCATTTCTGATGGAACTTCAACAACTTTAGATTTAGGGGTGGCCAGCGCATCGAAAAGCGCCACTGTAAAGCCCTTTTGTTCAAGACACGCCGCAATACCCATCAACCCATAGGGAATGGTGCGCTTCTTGGTAAGGTAATAGTCCCTGATGGGCGGTTGTATGAGAAGTATGTCGGGCATATTAACCTTATATATACGATTCTTCCAGACTCGCGACAATAGCCATTGTTTTCGACTTTACAAAAAAAATAGGGGACGCCCTTTATATTTTTACATTTGTTTGATTATACTTCATAAATGTTAAAATATAAAGGGCGTCCCCCTAATCTGACCCTTGATTTAACTTGCCATGAAATGGCTTGATGTTTTAAAAGAATCCTTGATGGAAAGATTTAATCAAGAACCAATATAATATCTTGTTTCAATGGGCGAATTACGATCGAAGTGGGCGGTTAAACGTGTCTGGCTATTGGCATATCTCATTGAATGTCGTCTATTGAGAAAATTGGAAAAATCATGCTTACCCTCGAAGATATACAAAAAGCGGCTGTTTTAATAGCGGACAAGGTGATCAAAACGCCCTTGGTGCACTCACCTGCACTGAGCAGCATGTTCGGCGGTGACATTTATCTGAAACTGGAAAATTTTCAAAAAACGGGTTCTTTCAAGATAAGGGGGGCGGCCAATAAAATACTGTCGTCCCTGGACGATATCGGCCCAAAGGGGGTGGTGGCGGCATCAGCAGGCAACCATGCCCAGGGGGTCGCCTTGGCTGCAAGCCAGGCCAATATCCCGGCAACCATCGTCATGCCCGGGTGGGCGTCCATCACCAAACAGGAGGCCACCATCGGGTATGGCGGTGATGTCAGGCTGTCAGGGGTGAGCGTTGAGGAAAGCATCTCAGCTGCCATGCGCATCGCGGAATCCGGCCGTATGTTCATCCACCCGTTTGACGACCAGGCCATCGTGGCCGGACAGGGAACCGTTGCCCTGGAAATTCTGGCCGACTTGCAGGATGCAGACACCATTGTTGTTCCTATGGGCGGCGGTGGACTGATATCAGGGGTGGCGCTGGCCGCCAAATCCATCAACCCCAACATAAAAATCATAGGGGTTCAGGCGGAAGTCTGCCCGTCAGCTCAGGCAGCCCTGAAATCCGGCAACCCCATGCCGGTGGCTGCTGCCGCATCATTGGCAGACGGCATCACGGTCAAGAAAACAGGCCATCTGACCTTTGAGATAGTGACCCACTATGTAGATGATATCGTGCTGGTTAGCGAACAGCACATCGCCGCAGCCATGCTGATGTTTCTTGAGCGCAAGAAAATCCTTGCTGAAGGGGCGGGAGCTGCTCCGCTGGCCGCCCTCATCAACGGATCCGTCACGGTCGAGGACAATCAGAAGGTTGTTTTGATGGTGAGCGGCGGCAATGTGGACAGCCCTTTGCTGGGCAGGATTATCAATCAGGGGTTGTTGAAGCACGGCAGGATCGTTCGGCTGCGGGTCAGCCTGTCCGACCGGCCCGGTTCCCTGGCAGGCATGCTCAATCAGGTGGCCGAATTGAACGCCAATGTCCTGCACATCTACCATGACCGCAATGTCCGGGACAATCCCATCGATGTCACCCGGGTCGAACTGGAGCTGGAAACCCGCGGCCACGAACATGCAGCCAAGATCAAGCTGGCCTTGAAAGCGTCAGGGTATCGGCTGGAGTAATTGACAGGCAAGAGGAAGGTATATTTAACGGCAGACACACGCAGACAGTCGCAGACAATTTAGTGTTTGGCTTCGCGAAGGGCTGAAAGCTTCTGGCTTATGGTTTATATTTCTCTCACAGAGACACAGAGGTTGCAGCGAAAAATCATACTTCAGCCACAGACCCACACGGACAGACACAGACAAGACAATATTCCTCGGAGGGCTTGATCATAGAAAATGACTGATATCTTGCAGCAATTTAATAAACTCTGTGTCTCTGTGTGCTCTGTGAGAGGAAAAACGCTATCATCTCATAGCGATTAGCAACCGTACGCTGTTAACCGCCAACCACGCACCGTTCAACCTGGCAGCGATATCGTAATCGTACAGCCCGGGCCGTCATTGTTGCGGGCGCGGACACTGCCGTTCATCAAGACGGTAAACTTTCTGACCAGGGCCAGACCGATGCCGGTGCCGCGGGTTGTCTGCGTGAGAGCCCCCTCCACCCGGTAGAAATCATTGAATACTTTTTTCAAGGCCTTGCGTGGAATACCGGGGCCGGTGTCTGACACCGATACAAAGGTAGATGCGTCTTCCTGCCAGGATGTTATGGTAATGGCCTTCAACGCCTCCCCTTTACCGAATTTCAGGCTGTTGTCGATGAGGTTGATCAGGATGAGCATCATGATTTCCGGATCAAACTTAAAGGGGCGGTTACCTTGATGGTCAACGGTTAATGTAAATCCTGCCTGCCGGATTTTTTCACCCATCACGGTTTCGAGCTCATCGAAAACGTCCTGGATTTCCCCTTCCTGAAGATGAATACGGCGCTGCCTGTTTTCCAGCCTGGACAGTTCCAGAACATTGTTGATCAGGCGGGAGAGCCGGACGCTTTCTGTGTTCAGGACGCTGAAATATTCCTGCTCGCGCTCGGGATCTTTGGCAATGCCCTGCGCGAGCAGTTCGATATACATGCGGATATTGGTCAGGGGGGTTTTCAGTTCATGGCTCACCGAGGCCACGAAACTGGACCGCCTTTCAGACAGATCGATCACCGTGCGTGCACTCTGGTATATGGCCAGGAAACCGAGCACAAAAATAACCACGACAAACAGCACCATGATGTCCAGGGTACGGCGGCTGGACAAGCGGGGGATCAGGCTGCAATTCAGTTCAGCCGATAAAAAGTCAAAAGGGAAGGGGAAGGTCCGTTCAAGGCTAAACGCTGAATGGTGGACATTTTCGCCGGCATCGGCAATGGGAAACATACCGCTTTGGCCGGCTGCATCCAGACGGAGGCTGGCGTACCGGGCAATGGGCTGCTCCCTGAAATGCGTTTGGGTGAGATGATCGGCCAGTGCATTGAGCTTGATCACAAACCCCTGGCGAAATATTTTTTGGCCGATCACCACCCGCCTGAACATGAATACCCGATCTTTGGAAATGAGGATGGATTGCATGGGTGCAATTTCCACTTGAAATGTCCTGGGGACGGCAGCCTCCGGGGCTTCCTGTGGTGCAGCATCATCAGCCGCCAGATAGCTGCTGCTGATCGGACTTGCTTCTTCTGCCGCAGGCATTTCTTCGCGGTCTTCCGCCTTAAGGCGTGTCTTCTCGTTTTCTGCCTGCCATTCATCAATCGTCTGCCGTGAGAGCCGCTGTGCCTGTCCCGCGCTGATCTCTTCGACCCTGTTTTTTTGCTGGCGCGAGGGCTGGACGACAATCTTCTTTTGCGAACGGTCAAGATACGCTTCCTCAAATCCGGTTTGACGGGGAGCCGCCTTTTTTTCAGATGTTTTCCGAACCATGCGTGTGGGGGGCAGCGTGGCTTCAGCGCGTCTTCTGTTAAAAGCGGCATTGATATTTTCCAGTTCATCCACCACCGGGACAAGATCTTCAACTAAAGGCTTTGCTTTGGCTTTCAAAGGGGTGTGAAACGAACCGTCTGGATTGTTCTGAAAATAGCCGAGAATATACTTTCGATGGGATGGTATTGAAAGCGGTGATGCTATAGGTCCCTGGTTGGCGTCTTCGGTGCCGGGCGGCAGAAAATCATGGTTGTATTCATCCACCAACCGGGATTCCTCATCATGAACGATCCGCATGAGCTCGGCTTCGATGTCGTCGAAAATCGTTTCCCCGAAAAATCGCAGCCGGGCGACTTCCTCCCTGGCCAATCCGTTGTAGGTCTGCAATACAAAATAGCCCACAGGAAAGGTGAGTAAAAGAAAAAACAGGCATATGAGTAGCTTAAGATGTTTCATTTGTTTATTTATTAAACTATCTGACAGGATTTACAGGATTTACATGATATAGATAGGTTTAAGGTTTACGGTATAGGGTACACGGCCGCTACAAGCTGGTAGCACACAGCACTCTACATTATTCTAATCCTGAAAATCCTGTTAATCCTGTCTAAATATCATTCTTCGGTTATCGGACTACCATCTTCCGTCTTCTTAAATTCAGTTGTTGTTTGCCAGGCGATAGCCCTCCCCACGGACAGTTTCAATTACAGGCGTATCGCCGATGAGGGTGGTGATTTTCTTGCGTAGCTTGAGCATGTGGATGTCCACCGTGCGGGTCTCGATGGTGGCATCCTTGTAATGCCAAACCTGTGTAAGAAGCTCCTGTTTGGAAACGATTCTATTATTGTTTTGATAAAGGTAGACCATGATGTCCATTTCACGGCGGGTGAGATCCACACGTTTTTCGTCCTTGACTGCCCGTAAATGATTACCATCAAACTCAATGCCGTGGATGTTGATGGACATGTCACCGGCCAGTTTTCCTGAACGGCGCAGGATGGCCTCGATGCGCACCATCAGTTCCCTTAAGGAAAAGGGCTTGCTCAGGTAGTCATCAGCACCGGATTTGAATCCCATGACGATGTCATCTTCGGCGCCCTTGGCGGTCAACATCATGATGGCCTGCTCCGGCCATTGTTCACGAATTTTCCGGCAGATGGTGAAACCGTCCGTGCCCGGCAGCATGACATCCAGGATAATAAGATCAAAGATGTTCAGCAGCCCTTTAGACAACCCCTGGCTGCCGTCGGCTATACCTTCCACGGCATATCCATTGAAAATCAGCACATCCATGAGGCCGTTGAGAATGGCCGGATCGTCTTCCACGATCAGGATTGACGCTTTGGTGTCCTTCATTGTCAGCTCCTACAGAATATTTCCTGACAGGACGAGCCTGCGTTATTTGGTCATAACGGTTTACGGTATAAGGTATAGGGTATAAGGGGCTAATCGCCATTAGCCCACATGCATTTCAGTTTAAGGTCATTTACATAGTTGTCTAAGAGTGGCTGCCACATATAGATAGTTGTCAACGATGAACCAGTAGCATCTTTACAGCTTGCACCTTTCACCGTACACCTTTCACCGTAAACCGTATACCTTGAACCTATTTCGCACAGATTAATGCCTGTCCATATTTTCTCACATCTCCATATTAAACCATCTTATGCGACAACACCCCCCCTCGTAAAGCAAAAATTATGTAAAAATATCAGGCAGATCATTTACACTTCTTTGAATTGTGTTTTCGGGCCTCTGGAATAGAATATGTTCAACAGCCTGGGGTTTTCTCAAGAAGCACTGGAGAACAACTGGGGGAAAGTGAGTGAAATAGCTGATAGCTCACTTGACCCCTGGACCCCTTGAAACCTATTTTTATAATGGAGGTCAAGCATGCAGATTAAAAAAGAATGGATGACAATGATGGCAATGGCGGTGATGATGTTTGTCAGTATTGGCGCAGCCTGTGCCACGGGAACCGACAACACCCCTGCCGGAGAGGATAGGTCAGGCGTGGTCAATCTTTCCGGACACCTGGTGCAGGAAAAGATATACCTGCACGGGGACGGCATTTTCGAACTGAATCTGGCGCTCAATGCGGCCCAGACACCCTATGACCCGCATCCCATGCACAAACAGGTGGATATTGTGCTGGTTCTTGACCGCAGCGGTTCCATGCAGGGATTGAAAATGCAATATGCCAAGAAGGCTGTTCTGAACCTTATCGACCTGCTTTCTCCGCAAGACCGCCTGAGTCTTGTGAGCTATTCAGGTGATGTTCGCCGGCACTGTCATTTAGTAAGTCTCACAAATTCCAATAAACGGATGCTGCGCAGTATGGTCCATGCCGTTTATGCCGGCGGCAGCACCAACCTGGGCGGCGGTCTTCAGACCGGAATAGACACGGTCATGCAGACACCGCAGGGCACCCGCATCCGCAAGGTCATACTCATTTCAGACGGCCTGGCCAACCG
>Ga0180436_10006023_pt1 | contig 10613 bp, 8 predicted proteins | sample SS_ome_2_FD_132434 | JGI IMG/M metagenome (GOLD analysis project Ga0180436, IMG submission 132434) | Hypersaline lake sediment archaeal communities from the Salton Sea, California, USA - SS_3_S_2 metaG | ecosystem: Environmental > Aquatic > Non-marine Saline and Alkaline > Hypersaline > Sediment...
AGAACAACCTGCGGTTTACCGAGCGCTTCCTGCACATGATGTTCTCGGTGCTGACCGAAGAATACGAAGTCAGCGAGGTGGCGGCCCGCGCCCTGGACCTGCTCTTCATCCTGCACGCCGACCACGAGCAGAACGCCAGTACTTCGACCGTGCGCCTGGTCGGCTCCACGGGGGCCAATCCCTATGCCTGCGTGTCGGCCGGCATCTCTGCCTTGTGGGGCCCGGCCCACGGCGGGGCCAACGAGGCCGTGCTCGCCATGCTGGCCAGAATCGGTGACATCTCGAATGTGCCCAAGTTCGTCAAGAAGGCAAAAGACAAAAACGATCCGTTCCGCCTGATGGGCTTCGGCCACCGTGTGTACAAGCACTACGACCCGCGTGCCACGATCATTCGTGCCGCCTGCTACGAAGTGCTGGATGAACTGGGTAAAGACGATCCAATGATGGACCTGGCGATGGAACTCGAGCGTATCGCGCTGGAAGACGAGTACTTCATCGAAAAGAAACTTTACCCGAATGTCGATTTCTACTCAGGCATCATCTACAAGGCCCTCGGTATCCCTGTCAGCATGTTCACCGTGATGTTCGCGATAGCCCGCACGGTGGGCTGGGTATCGCAATGGCTCGAGCAGAGCGGCGAACCTACCAAGATCGGGCGTCCGCGCCAGGTCTATGCCGGAAAGACCGAGCGACGTTACCGGGCACTGCACCGGCGCAGCTGAGCCGAGTTCCTGTTTTCACGAGAGCCCCGCCTTTTGGCGGGGTTTTTATCGTATCGGGGTGGGCCGTCAGGCGGACGCCCCGGTCAGCAAGGCTTCGACTTCATGCAGGGAGGCTCTTTGCTGGGGCCGACCGTCAATGGGGCTCGGCGGTGGCTGGCGCAGGTGCTTTTCCTCGAACACGGCCAGTTCTATGACCTGGCCCTCGAGATCGGCAAGAACCAGGGGTACCGTCATATGCGTGCCGGAATACCAGCGGATACGGCGCTGGTCCTGGTCATGCGCGATGCCGCGCTCGGCGAAGAAAAAAACCACCGACTCCACCGAGTCGGCAAAAACGTGCAGGGACACCCGGGAATGCTCCTCGGCCGTTCCGTCGAGCACCGCGCCGACCAGCCGCGGATTGAAATCCGTGAGCAGGCGCATGGCCCTTGCGGCCGTTTGCCGGAGTCGCCGGATGTTCTGTTCGTGGGCCGCCCCGCCATATAAAACCTGGTAGCTTCTGAGCGCGTCCTTGACCTCGATGTTGCTGGGCAGCGCAAGCCGTTCGCTGATCCCGATACGCTCCGCAGCTTTCTTTTTGGCGGCATGGTAGTTGTGCTGTCCCTCCGTCGCGATGATGCGCGCTGCCTCGGCGGCCACTTCCATCCTGAGTTGCTTCAGCCTTCGCAAGCGGCGGGGCATGGGCGCATCAGTAGATTTCGTACGGGTCTTCTTCCGATGCGGCATCTTCCTGATCTCCGGTATTGCTGTCCATCATGGGCGGCAGGTGGTCTGCCTGGAATATTTCCATAATGGCGTCGGCGCGGTCGGGCGGCACGAGCAGGCCGGTGTCCGGATCGATCCGGGCCTGCGCCAGCCCATCCGGCATTGCCGGCGGGGTGTCCGGCACCCCGTCAAGCGCCACGCGCATGAATTCGATCCAGATCGGAAGCGCGGCCCGCCCACCCTGTTCCTGCGCCCCGAGGGGGTCATGGCTGTCGAACCCGACCCAGACCGAGGCGACCAGGTGGTCGTTGTAGCCGGAGAACCACGCATCACGCTGTTCGTTTGTCGTGCCGGTCTTGCCGGCGAGGTCGCGCCGGCCGAGCTGCATGGCCCTGACACCCGTACCGCGCCGCACGACGTCCATCATCAGGGACCGGACCAGGTAAGCGTTCTGCGGGGAGATCGCGCGGTCGGCGATTGCAATTTCGGCACGGTTGGGCGCGTTTTCCGTCTCGTCCAGGCTGCTGTTCACGCGGTCTGAATCCGAGGTCACGCTCAGCGGCCTGAACTCCGGTTCGAGTTTTTCGACGACAACGGTCTCTTTCGTGGCTTCGCTGTCGGGCAAACAGTCGTCGCACAGCAACGGCGGCCGGGTTGCGTAAACGACGGTGCCCCCGGCGTCCCTGATTGTGCTGATGTAGCGCGGAGGAACCAGGTATCCGCCGTTGGCGAACACCGCGTAGCCGCGGGCCATGGACAAAGGGGTCAGGGAGGCGCTTCCCAGGGCCATGGACAGGTTGGCGGGGATATCGTCTTCCTCGAATCCGAAGCGCGTTACGTGATCGCGCGCAAAGTCGATTCCGATATCACGCAGCAGGCGCACCGAGACGAGGTTGCGGGACTTGACCATGGCTTCGCGCAGCCGGGTCGGGCCAAAGAACTGTTCGCTGAAATTCTGCGGTTTCCAGGTGCGCTCCAGCTCGGCGTCGTCGAACACGATTGGTGCATCATTGATCAGCGTGGCCGGCGTTGCGCCGTTCTCGAACGCCGCCGAGTAAATGAAGGGCTTGAAACTCGAACCGGGCTGCCTCCGGCCCTGAGTAACGCGGTTGTACTTGCTGCGCGCGAAATCATAGCCGCCGACGAGCGCCCTGATGTTGCCGCTGGCCGGGTCCAGTGCGACCAGCGCGGCTTCCACCTCGGGCATCTGGCCGAGTCGCCAGCTGCCGTCATCGTGCAGCCGGGCCCGAATGATGTCGCCCGGCGCCATGATGTCCGCGACGGTCTTCGGTGCAGCCCCTTTTCGGTTCCTGTCGACGAAAGGCGACGCCCATGACATGTCCGCCAGGGACAGCGCGACCGTTTGGCCGTTTCGCAGGTAAACCAGCGCCAGTTCCTCTTCAGCCTCGATCACCAGGCCAGGTTCCAGGCCGGAAATCGGCCGGTAAGGGGCGAGTGCATCCTGCCAGTCATCCGTGGTCAAGCGGTCAGACAGGTCGACATGGCCCTCCGGGCCGCGGTAGCCGTGACGCTGGTCGTACTCCTCGAGACCGTTCGAAACAGCGATGTTGGCGGCCGTCTGCAGCTGGCTGTCGATAGTCGTGGTGACCTCGTAGCCTCCGGTGTACGCCTCTGAACCGAGCAGGCGAAGGGATTGCACGCGAACCATCTCGGCCACGTACGGCGCGGAAATTTCAGCGATCGCCCCGTGGTAAAAAGCGCGGTCTTTTTCGCGCACGGCCTGTTCGTACTCGGCCTGGCTGATGTATCCCTGCTCGAGCATGCGCGCCAGAACGTAATCACGCCTTTCGGTGGCGCGTTCCGGCGACGTGATCGGGTTAATGCGCGATGGAGCCTTGGGCAGGGCAGCGATCATTGCGCATTGGGCGAGCGTCAGCTGCCCGGGCGACTTCCCGTAATACACTTCTGCCGCTGCGCCGACCCCGTAGGCGCGGTGACCGAGAAAGATCTTGTTCAGGTAGAGTTCCAGGATCTTGTCCTTTTCGATCTCGCGCTCGATCTTCAGCGCCAGGAACATTTCCTTGATCTTGCGCGTGAAGGTCTTTTCGTTGGTCAGAAAAAAGTTACGCGCCAACTGCTGCGTGATCGTGCTGCCGCCGATGGATTTTTCGCCGGTAGTCGCCAGCGACCAGACGGCGCGAGTGATCCCCTTGTAGTCGAGACCGAAATGTTCGTAGAAACGGGCGTCTTCGCCGGCAAGAAAAGCCTCGCTCACGCAATCGGGCATCTCGTCGATTTGCACCGGGATGCGCCGTTTTTCACCGAAAATGCCGAGCAGTTTTCCATCTTCGCTGAAGACCCGGAGCGGTACCTGCATCTGCACGTCGCGCAGTGTATCGACGTCCGGCAGGTCACGCGCGAAAACGAAGTAAGCCACGCCGACCGCCGCAATGCCCAGTGTCGTGAGCACCAGAATCAGCAGTAGAAGCCGGCGAAAAAGTTTTTTCACGGAAAAATCCTGTTATGCTGTGATCTGGAAGACGGATCTTCCGAAATGGGTATTGTACGATACGATACCCGTGGCAGGCAGGGAAGCGGCCCCGCTCTATCAGCAAGGCAGTTCACGTCACTTGGTGGCACGCCATTTCTCTTCCGTCAATGATCATCCAAAGCTTCCGGACTATGTGATTTAGTATGGATTTAAGACAAAAAAGTTTCGCTGCGGCATTGAGATACTGCGCGATATCTGCTAAAAACTAGTTTAGGAAGTGTCAATAACCCATTGTCGAGCAAAGGATTGAGGGCAATTTGAAAATATTCGGCACCAAATCACCCCCTGTAATGGGGTTGGACATCGGGTCTTCAAGCATCCGCCTGCTTCAGCTTTCACGGCACGGGAACTCATACAAGGTCGATCATTTCGCTATCGAGCCGCTGCCTTCCGGCGTTATCGTCGAGAAGTCGGTCCAGGACATTGATGCGATCTCGGACGCGATTCAATCGGCTGTCCGCAATTCGGGTTCGAGTTCCAAGTACTGTGCAGTGGCCGTATCGGGCTCGGCGGTATTTACGAAGACGATCAGCCTCCCTTCCAACCTGGCCGACGCAGACATTGAAAGCCAGGTTCAGATCGAGGCCAACCAATACATTCCTTACCCGCTGGATGAGATCAGTCTCGATTTCGAAGTAATCGGGCCGTCCCCCAAAAATGCGGATATGGTGGATATCCTGCTGGCCGCCAGCAAGAACGAAAACGTCGAAAGTCGCCAGGATGCACTCGAGTCCCTTGGTCTGAAAGCCAAAGTCGTGGACGTCGAGTCGTTTGCGATCGCCAACGCGTTTGAGCTGATTCGGGAGCGGGATGGCATACGCAGCGCCGAAACCGTCGGCATTTTCGACGTCGGCTCCGACCTCTCGCGGCTGCTGATCCTGCGCAACGGGCGGGTCATCTATACGCGCGACCACCCGTTCGGAGGCAACCAGCTGACCGAGGAAATCATGCGGCGTTACGAAATGTCGGCCGAGCAAGCGCAATTTTTCATGCGCGGCGAGCCCGGCCCGGATAATTTCGAAGAGGACGTGCTGGAGCCCTACATGCTCAGCATCGTCCAGCAGATCAGCCGCGCGCTGCAGTTTTACAGTTCAAGTGCAGAATTCTCGAACGTCCGCACGATGTATCTCTCGGGCACGATGGCCAGCTTGAAAGGCCTTGCCGGGGTTGTCGAACAGGAACTCGGAATCAAGACGTCCATTGCCGACCCGGTTGCAGGAATGGAACTGGCTCCATCGGTCGCGGTATCGGCGCTGAAACGGAACGCGCCGAGCCTGATGGTGGCAGCGGGTCTCGCATTACGGGGGTTTGACTGATGGCTAGAATCAATCTTCTTCCGTGGCGTGAAGAGGCGCGCAGGGAACGCCAGCGCCAATTCATGTATTCGCTCGTCGCGACGATTGTGCTGGGCGCCATTATCGTGCTCATTGTCGGTGTCATGATCGACCAGTCGATCAGTGACCAGGAAGCGCGTAATCAGCGCATCCAGGTCGAGATTTCCCGGCTTGAACAGCGCATCACGCGAATTTCCCAGTTGGAGGAGACGCGGGCCCGCCTGGTGGCGCGCAAGCAGATTATCGAGTCGCTCCAGGCCAGCCGATCGCTCACCGTTGAAATGCTCGACAAGCTGGCCAAGACCATTCCGCCCGGCGTTACGCTGACCAACGTGAGGCAGCAGGGCATGAACCTCACGCTGCTGGGCACCAGCGCGTCCAACGCGATGGTCTCCGAGTACCTCCAGAACCTGGAAGCAATGGACCTGTTTGTTCAACCCGATCTCCAATATGTCAGGGTATTCCAGCAAGCCGCCAGCCGTGTCGAACGCTACGAGTTTTCGATCAGCGTTCGCCTGGACACCAACCGCGGCGCGGAAGATGAAGCGTCCGATGAGGACCTGGAGGGTATGGGCTGATGTTGGACGAACTCAGAGACCTCGATTTCAATGATATCGGCAGTGCACCGGCATCTGTCCGTTACCTCATTCTCGGCTTCCTGCTGGTTATCATCTTGGCGATCGGCTACTTCCTGCTGATCAAGGACAAGACCAGCCAGCTCGAGATGGTCCAGGGCATGGAAAACAACCTGCGCGCCGAGTTCGAGCAGAAGCAGGCCAAGGCGGCAAACCTCGAGGCTTACGAGGCGCAGCTGGCCGAGATGCAGGAACTGCTGGAGACCATGTTCCGCCAGCTGCCCAGTCGCACGGAGATGGACAAGCTGCTGGTGGATGTTTCGCAAACAGCGCTGGGCGCGGGTATCGATGTGCAGCTGTTCCAGCCGAATGCAGAGGGCTACCACGATTTTTATGCCGAGCGGCCGATTTCGGTTCGCATGATGGGCGATTACCATCAGTTCGGTGCATTCGTGGCGGGTGTTGCTTCACTTCCCCGTGTCGTGATCCTGACGATGCACGATATCGCACTGCGGCGCGCCAACGAGCGTGAGGGCGGTGAAGACGGGAGCCTGATCCTTGAAGGCACCGTCAAGACGTATCGGTATATCGACGAGGAAGAAGCGGCAGAACGCGATGCCCAGGCAGGTGCGCCATGAGGACCATCAATATAATGCGCGGAACCGCGTGGTTGCTGCTGGCCGTTTCAGTCCTGACCCTGTCCGCCTGCGGTGGGCAGCAGGACGATCTCGACCGCTACATCGCGGAAGTCAAGGACCGTCCCGCAACACCCATTCCGCCGATTCCGCCGGTGAGAACCTATACCCCTTATGAATACGAGGGATTGGCCGGACGGGACCCGTTCCGACAGTCCACGAGCGAGGGAGCGGAACAGGTTGTGGAATCGCAAAACGCGACGGGTCCGCGGCCCGACTTCAGCCGGCCGAGGGAATACCTCGAGCGCTTTGAGCTCGATACGCTGGAGATGGTCGGAACATTCAGCAAAGAGTCCAATGACTGGGCGCTCATAAAGGATCCGGATGGCGTAGTGCACCGGGTCGCCGTGGGTAACTACGTCGGACAGAATCACGGCAAGGTGAGCGTCATACGCGATGACGAAGTGCTATTGAGCGAGTTCATCACCGACGGCGCCGGCGGCTGGCTGATCAGGGACGTTACGATCGCCCTGGACGGCAGCGGGTAACGGCCCGACCCGGGTGATTATACTCAAGAGGCGAGTGCAATGAATTGCTACAAGGAATCCTTAAGGACTCAACCGCAACTCTGTGAAAGAGGACGCAGCATGCGACTTACAAGAAATGGACTTCTCAGGGGGCTGGCGCTTGTACTGGTCATGATGCCCCTGGCGATGGCTCATGGAGCAACCAGCGTGTCCGGTATCGGACACTCCGCGACCGCGGACGGCTCCGTGGAGATCACCCTGCAGACGACTGGTGACACGCCCGATGTCAGCGTTTTTGCCACGGAAACCCCGCCGCGGATCGTGCTGGACCTCGCTGATACCGAGGCGCAGACAGGTACGGCGCCGGTCAATGTCGGCATGGGTTCGGTCACGAAGTACTCGGCGATATCGGCGGGCGGAAGAACGCGTCTCGTCGTCGACCTGTCCAGCCCCAGCGCATACGATTACAGCGCCGCAGCGGGCCAGGTGGTCCTGTCTATCGCTGCCGGAGCCAACAGCGACGCCCCGGCCTCCCGGGTCAGCGCTTCCGGCTCCGGGCCGGAAGTAAGCTCCATTGATTTCCGCCTGGGCGAGAACGGCCAGGCCCGCGTGATCGTCAAAACCGATCAGCCCGGCGCCAGCCTGTCGGTGCAGGAAGACGTTGAACGCCTGACGGTTGACCTGCTCGGCGCTTCATTGCCCGACCGGCTCGATCAAAGCCTGGACGTGATGGACTTCGCCACGCCGGTTCGCTTCATCGACTCGTTCAATACCTCGTCCGGCGCGCGGCTCGAACTGAAGATGGGCGGCCTCTACGAGCACCTCGCGTACGAGTCGGGGACTGATTACATCATCGAAGTGAGTGAGCTGTCGCGGTCGGCGCAAATTGCCGAGGAAGAAGTCGTCCAGTTCTTTGAGGACAAGGAGTACGAAGGCACCCGTGTGACCTTCAACTTCCAGGACATCCCGGTGCGCTCGGTGCTGCAGTTGATCGCGGATGTATCCGACCTGAACATCGTGGTGGCGGACAGCGTCGGCGGCAACCTGACCCTGCGCCTGACCAACGTGCCCTGGGACCAGGCGCTGGATATCGTGATGGACGCGCGCAACCTCGACATGCGCCGCAACGGCAACGTGCTCTGGATCGGCCCGACGGCTGAAATTGCGGCGCGCGAACAGCAGCTGCTGCAGGCGCAGCGTGACAGGCGCATCCTGGAGCCACTGCAGACGGTCCTGATCCCGGTAAGCTACGCCAGCGCGGAGGATCTCAAAACCCTGATTCTCGATTCCACCAGCAACATCGAAACCGAGTACGGCCTGCTCTCGGAGCGAGGTTCGGTTACGGTCGATGCGCGCACGAATACGCTGCTGGTTACGGATACCGCGGACAAGATCGTGGAAATCCGCGAACTCGTCACCGAGCTCGACTACGCGGTGCAGCAGGTGCAGATTGAATCGCGTATCGTGATCGCCCAGTCCGACTTCGCCCATGAACTGGGCGTGCGTTTCGGCGTGACGGCGCTGCACATCGGCTCCAATATCGGAGTGCTGGCAGCGGATGGTTCGGCTGCCGACACGGTCAACCCGCGCATCAATCCCAGGGATGACGGCCTGCTCGACATTCCGTCCTATCCCAACCGTTACCAGGTCAACCTGCCTGCTTCCGACCAGTCGGCGGCAACCCTTGGCCTGTCGTTCCTGTCCAGCGACGTGATCGTGGACCTCGAGCTTTCCGCGCTCGAGTCAGAGGGTGAAGGTGAAGTCGTTTCGACGCCGCGGGTCGTGACCGCCAACCAGGCCGAAGCCTACATCCAGCAGGGTGTCGAGATTCCCTACGAGGAGTCGACTTCCTCCGGCGCCGCTTCCGTGGTGTTCAAGGAAGCCGTGCTCGAACTGAGGGTGACCCCGCTGATTACGCCGGATAACCGCGTGCAGATGGACCTCAACGTGAAGCAGGATACGGTCGGTGAGATCTTCCAGACCTCGCGAGGCGGTTCCGTGCCGTCCATCGATACGCGTGAAGTGGCGACCACCGTTCTCGTCGGCAACGGCGATACGATCGTGCTGGGCGGTATTTTCCAGGACAACAAAACGTCCAACGAGGAGAAGGTGCCCTGGCTGGGCGACGTACCGGGTCTCGGAGCCCTGTTCCGCCGTCGCGCCAACGAAACGTCCAAGCGTGAACTGCTGATTTTCGTCACGCCGACCATCGTAGAAGACACAGCCTCGTCGTACTAGCGGCGGGTTTGTTTTTTGCAGCGCCCGGGCGATTCGCCCGGGCGTTTGTCTACCCGGTAAAGAAAAATGCTCCACGAGACAGGTCCCGTTGAAAAAACGCCGAATTCAGACCGGCTGTGCGCGCAGGCGGAAGCGCTGCTGGCCGGCTGCGATGATGCGATTGCCAATGCAGCCAACCTGTCGGCCCTGATCTATCATTCGTTTGCAAAGGTCAACTGGGCCGGATTCTATTTCTTGCGAAACGGCCGGCTCGTCGTCGGCCCCTTCCAGGGTAAGCCGGCTTGCGTTGAAATACCGTTTGGCAAGGGAGTCTGCGGTACGGCGGCGGCCTCGCTGAAGGTCCAGCGGGTCGCGGACGTGCATGCCTTTCCCGGTCATATCACCTGTGATCCCGAGTCGCGCTCAGAGATCGTTCTGCCCCTGGTGCATCGGGGTGACCTGATCGGTGTCCTGGACGTGGACAGCCCGGAACCCGACCGCTTTCAAAACAGCGACCAGAGGTTATTGGAAAAGCTGGCGGCGCTTTATATCCAGTCCCTCGGCTGAGCCTTCAGCCTTGCAGTTCGTAACCCGTCAGGGCGACCCAGTCCGCGGGGTGAACGTTGCCACCGCTGATGATCGCGCCGACCCGTTTGCCGCCGAATATTTCCGGGTGATTTCGTATGGCTGCGATCACCGTGGCCGATGAAGGTTCGATCAACAGTTTCAGGTGCTTCAATGCCAGAACCATGGCTTCTCTTATGTCATCGTCGCTTACCGTAAGCACCCGGCGCACGCGCTCCTCGACCACCCGGAAGTTGCGCACGCCGATGATCGCCCGAAGTCCGTCAGCAATGGTGTCGGGCCGGTAGTCCTTGACGATTTTTCCCTGCCGCAGGCTCTCGACCGCATCTGCAGCGCCTTCCGGTTCAACGGCGAACACCTCGATGCCGCGGGGGCTGGAGGCAATGGCCGTGCCGCTGACCAGTCCGCCGCCGCCCAGCGGCGTAATGATCTGCTCGAGCGTGGGGACCTCCTGTTCCAGTTCGATCGCCGCGGTACCCTGTCCCGCTATGATGGCGGCGTCGTCGTAAGGGTGGATCGCGGTATGACCGGCATCGACCTGGACCTGCAGCCCCTGTGCCCGCGACTGCTGCGTGGCTTGGCAGAAGTGCACCTGGCCGCCATACGATTTCACCGCCTCGATCTTCAGTTTCGAAGAATTTTCAGGCATCACGACGTGAGCCTTTCGTCCCGCCAGTCGCGCGGCCAGGGCAAGGGCCGCGCCGTGGTTGCCGGAGGAGTGCGTTGCGAAGTCTCCCTTCACGCCGCGCTCGATGAGCAGCAGAACGGCGTTGCTGGCGCCGCGGAACTTGAATGCGCCAG
>Ga0180436_10006026_pt1 | contig 10612 bp, 12 predicted proteins | sample SS_ome_2_FD_132434 | JGI IMG/M metagenome (GOLD analysis project Ga0180436, IMG submission 132434) | Hypersaline lake sediment archaeal communities from the Salton Sea, California, USA - SS_3_S_2 metaG | ecosystem: Environmental > Aquatic > Non-marine Saline and Alkaline > Hypersaline >...
GCCCCAGGTCCTGGAACTGGCGCATCTTGTTGATGATGACGGTGTGCCCGAGGTGCAGGTCCGGCGCGGTCGGGTCGAAACCGACCTTGACGCGCAGGCGTTTGCCAGCCTTAAGCCGTTCCTCGAGTTCCTCGAACTTGGTGATCTCGTCGGTGCCTCGCGCGATCAGCGCCAGGGCCTGTTTGATATCGCTCATGTTACTACCCGAAAAACCGATCCCGCATTATAGCGAGTTTGCCCCACTGTAGGAGGCGCGTAAGCGGCGACCAGATTGATGAAGAAAAAATGGGGCCGGATACATTTTTATGCCCACATAAAAATGTATCCGGCCCCTTTTTTCAATTCCAGAACAACAGGTCGCCGCTTACGCGCCTCCTACAGGGGTAAAAAAGCCCGGCGGCTTGCCGGGCTTCCTTGATTGAATGACGAATCGAGAGTGTTCAGTTCTTCTTGATACGGATCGAGCCGTTCACCGTGTCCAGGGACACGCGGGCGTCGCCGCCGCCGATCTTGCCGTCCAGGTCGCGTCCGACGAAACCTTTCTCTACCTCGAGACCGAAATCGTCGCCGTCGATGCTGCCGTTCACGGTCTCCGCCACCACCCGGGCGCTGGCTTCGGCCGGCAGGTAGATGGTGATCTTGCCGTTCACGGTATCGGCATTGACGCGCTGACCGGCGCCCAGTTCTTCGAACACGGCCGTGATGCTGCCGTTGACCGTCTCCAGGCTGACGTCGGCGCGCACGCCGCTGACCTCGACCGTACCGTTCACGGTGCCGGCCTGCACTTCGCCGTCGACCGACTCGATGGTGACGTCGCCGTTCACCGTGTCGATGGAATCAAGGTCCGCGTCGGCCGGCACGGTCAGCTCGTACGCCACGCTGCCGCTATTGTCGTTGCCCCAGTTGAACCAGCCGCCCTTGCTGTCGGGGTGGTCGGTCTCGATGCGGACATGGTCCGCGCTGGCATCGACAATGACTTTCAGCTTGTCCATGTATTCCTGCGAACCGGCCTTCTTGTAGGCCATCACGTGCACCGTGTCGCCGCTGCCGCCGGTAACCCGGATGTCGCCATTGACGTTCTCGACGCTGATGCGCGCGCCCGGATTGACCTCGAAGGTGAACTCCTCGGTTTCCTTCACGTCGGCCATCACCGAGACCGAGAACAGCAGGGCTGCGCCCGCCAGGTAAATCGTTTTCATCTGCATGACCTCATTCATGTGCAAATTCGGATCCGAAATATTGGATGCGGTTCGGGGCCCGGGGGTTTAAACGCGGATCTGCGCCGCGGCAAGTACGAAATTCTACTCCACAACGTCTTGCACCGACGCCACGGGCAACGTAACATACCAATGTATTAACGCATTAATACAGTAGAACGTCATGAAACAACATGGTGACGCCCAGAAGAAAGACCTGCGAAAAGCCGCCCGCACGCTGTCGGAGGCGCTGCTCTCCCTGGAAACGCCCGCCGAGGCGCGCGCTTTCCTGGAAGACCTGTGCACACCGGCGGAGTTGGAGGCGATGGTAGACCGCTGGCGGGTCGCCCAGTTGCTCGACCAGGGGCTGTCTTACCGCGAAATCCGTGAACTGACCCAGGTCAGCGTGACCACCATTGGCCGCGTCGCCCGCTACATCGAACAGGGCACCGGCGGCTATCGAACGGTGCTCGAGCGCACCCAAGGAAACCCGTCTGAACCATGAAAACCGATAACGACAACCGCCTGCGGGTCGCGATCCAGAAATCCGGCCGCCTCTCCGACCGCTCCCAGGAAGTCCTCAAGAACTGCGGCCTGCGCTTTGCGCGCAGCAAGGACAAGCTGTTCTGGTACGGCCAGGACTTTCCCGTCGACCTGCTGCTGGTGCGCGACGACGACATCCCCCGCTTGCTGCTGGAAGGCGTTTGCGAACTGGGCATCGTCGGCGAGAACATCGCCCAGGAAGTCATGCTGGAGCGCGGCCAGCCCGACGGCCTGGTCCAGCTGAGCAAACTGGGCTTCGGCCACTGCCGCCTGTCCATCGCGGTGCCGGAACGCTCCGGCATCACGGCCGTCGAGGCCCTGGACGGCCAGCGCGTCGCCACTTCTTACCCGGCGCTCACGCGCCACCTGCTGGCGCAGAAAGGCATCGAGGCCCGGATCTCGGAGCTGTCGGGCGCGGTCGAGATCGCGCCCAGCATGGGCACGGCCGATGCGATCTCGGACCTGGTCTCGACCGGCACTACCCTGCGCGCCAACCACCTGCAGGAGCTACAGGTGCTGTTCCAGAGCGAGGCGGCGCTGTACGGCCGCGCGGGCGAACTCAACCCGTCGAAACAGGCCCTGGTCGACCTGCTGCTGTCGCGCCTCAACGGCGTCATGCAGGCCAGCACCAGCAAGTACGTGATGCTGCACGCCCCGCGCGCAGCCCTGGAGACGATTACCGAGTTGCTGCCCGGCGTGGAGCACCCCTCGGTGATGCCGCTGGAGGGCTCGGACCGGATCGCCGTGCACGCCGTTTGCGGCGAGACCGTGTTCTGGGAGCACCTGGAGGCGCTGAAAGCTGCCGGCGCCTCGGCCATACTGGTATTACCGGTCGAGAAGATGCTCGCCTGAACGGAGGAACCATGTTCTCGGGAATCAAGGTCACGAATTGGAAGGACTGCGGCGCGGCTGAACGCGATCGCCTGCTCCGCCGCCCCGTGTTCGACAATACCGGGCAGGCCGCCGCGGTGGCCGCCATCATCGCGCGCGTTCGCGACGGCGGCGATCGCGCCCTGGCCGAACTGACGGCCGAACTGGACGGCGGCGCCCCGGCGGCGCTGGAGGTTACGGCCGCCGAACTGGAGGCCGCGCTCGAGCGATCCGACCCCGAGTTGCGCGCAGCCATCGAGGACGCCGCCGGCCGCATCCGCGCCTTCCACGCCGCCGACCGGCCGGAAGACGGCCGGGTCGAAACCGCGCCCGGCCTGGTCTGCGAGGTCCGCTACCACGCCCTGGACCCGGTGGGACTCTACATCCCGGGCGGCAGCGCCCCGCTGGTCTCCACCGTGATGATGCTGGCCATTCCCGCGGCGCTCGCCGGCTGCGAGCACATCGTGATGTGCTCGCCGCCCGGCCCGGACGGCCGCATCGCCGACGAGGTGCTGGCCGCGGCGCGGCTCTGCGGCGTCACCCGGGTATTCGTCGCCGGCGGCGCCCAGGCCATCGCCGCGATGGCCTACGGCACCGAGAGCGTGCCGCGCTGCGCCAAGGTCTTCGGCCCGGGCAATTCCTGGGTCACCGAGGCGAAACAGCAGGTTTCGCTGGATCCCGGGGGCGCCGCCATCGACATGCCGGCCGGCCCATCCGAGGTGCTGGTGATCGCCGACGGCGCGGCGAACGCCGAGCACGTCGCCTGGGACCTGATGTCGCAGGCCGAGCACGGCCCCGACTCCCAGGCCATCCTGGTAACCGACAGCGCCGCGCTGGCCGAAGCCGTGGTGGAGCGCGTCGAGGCCCTCGCGCCCCGCTCGCCGCGCGCCGTCATCCTGGCGCGTTCCCTGGCCGCCTCGCGCATCCTCGTCGTCGAGGACCTCGACCAGGCCGTCGAGCTGTCCAACGACTATGCCCCGGAGCACCTGATCCTGAACACGGCGAACGCCGGAGACCTGGCGGGCCGGGTGCGCAACGCCGGTTCCGTGTTCGTCGGCGCCTGGACGCCGGAATCGCTGGGCGACTACTGCTCCGGCACCAACCACGTGCTGCCTACGTACGGCTGGGCGCGCTCGCACGGCGCGCTCGGGACCGGCGACTTCATGCGCCGCATGACCCTCCAGCAGGCCAGCCGTGAAGGCCTGGCACTGGCCGGACCCAGCGCCGAGAAACTGGCCTCGGTCGAGGGCCTGGAGGCGCACCGCATGGCCGTGGCGGCGAGGCTGGCCTCGTGAACATCGAGCAACTGGCGCGGCCCGAGATCGTCGCGATGAAACCTTACTCCTCGGCGCGCAAGGAAGCCCCGGGACAGGGCGTGCTGCTGAACGCCAACGAGGCGCCCTGGCCGCTGCTCGACCCCGACAGCGGGCTGAACCGCTACCCCGACCCACAACCCGAACGCCTGCGTAGACGCCTGGCACGGCTGTACCAAACGCCCGAAGAAAATCTCCTGATCACCCGCGGCAGCGACGAGGGCATCGACCTGCTGACGCGCGTGTTCTGCCGTGCCGGCGAGGACGCCATCCTGCAGGCGCCGCCCGCCTTCGGCATGTACCGCATCGCGGCGCAGGCCCAGGGAGCCGCGGTGGTGTCGGTGCCGCGGGACGCGGACGATTTTGCCCTCGATGAGCAGGGCATGCTGGACGCCTTCGAAGACGACCGCCGCATCAAGCTGGTTTTTCTCACCTCGCCGTCGAACCCGACCGGCGACGTACTGACCGACGGCTTCCTCGAAACCATGCTGGAACGCGCCCGCGGCCGCGCCCTGGTGGTGGTCGACGAGGCCTATGCCGAGTTCACCGACCACCCATCGACCGTGCCGCTGGTGGAGCGATGCGAACACCTGGTCGTGCTGCGCACCCTGTCCAAGGCCTGGGCCGCGGCTGGCCTGCGCTGCGGCTCGGTGATCGCGCAGCCGCCCGTCATCGCCCTGCTGCAGCGCGTGATCGCGCCCTACCCGCTGCCCTCGCCCGTGGTTTCCCTGGCGATGGCCATGCTGGAAGACGCCACGCTGCAGAAGCAGGCCGACCTGCTGCACCGGGTGCGTGGCAACAAGACCCGCCTGCTGGAAATGCTGCAGGACCGATCCTTCGTGCACCGCGTCTTTCCGGGCGAGGCGAACTTCGTGCTGATCCGCGTCAGCGACGCGGCCGGCCTGCTCGCCTATTGTGCGCAGCGGGGCGTGGTGCTGCGCGGCTTTCCGTCCGAACCCGCGCTGCGTGACTGCATTCGAATCTCGGTCGGGTCCGACGAGGACCTGGACCACCTGGCAGAGGCGCTGGACGCCTGGGAAGCACGAGCATGAGCGAGCGCAAACGACGCATCCTGTTCATCGACCGCGACGGCACGCTGATCACCGAGCCGCCCGACGAGCAGGTCGACTCCCTGGAAAAGCTGCAGTTCGTGCCGAACGTGATCCCGGCCCTGTTGAAGCTGCGCGACGCCGGCTACGAGTTCGTGATCGTAAGCAACCAGGACGGGCTGGGCACCGGGTCCTACCCGACGGAGGACTACGAGGGGCCCCAGCAGAAAATGCTGGACCTGTTCGCTTCCCAGGGCATCGAGTTCGCCGACGTGCTGATCGATCCCAGCTTCGAGCACGAGAACTCGCCGAACCGCAAGCCGGGTATCGGCATGGTGCTGCCTTACCTGAAGAGCGGCGAGCTGGACCTCGAAGACAGCTGGGTGATCGGCGACCGCGTCACCGACCTGGAGCTGGCCGAGAACATGGGCATCGGCGGACTGCGGCTCGGTGACGGGCTGGAGACCTGGGACAGCATTACCCACCAGTTGCTGAACAGACCGCGTCAGGCCCGGGTCGCGCGCGACACCAACGAAACCAGGATCCGCGTCTCCGTCGACCTGGACGCCCCCGGCGGCAGCGAGGTTTCCACCGGCATCGGTTTCTTCGACCACATGCTCGACCAGCTCGCCTCGCACGGGGACTTCCGGCTCGAGTTGAGCTGCGAAGGCGACCTGGAAATCGACGAGCACCATACCGTCGAGGACTGCGCGCTGGCGCTGGGCCAGGCCCTGAACCGGGCGCTGGGCGACCGCCGCGGCATCGGGCGCTATGGCTTCGTTCTGCCGATGGACGAGTCACTGGCCACGGTCGCGATCGACCTGTCGGGCCGCCCGGCGGTCGAGTTCGAAGCCAAATTCCCACGCGATTCGGTCGGCGAACTGTCCACCGAGATGGTCCGGCACTTCTTCCAGTCGCTGGGCCAGGCGCTGGGGGCGGCGATCCACGTCCAGGTGAGCGGCGAAAACACCCACCACATGGTCGAGGCCGTGTTCAAGGGCGCCGGCCGCGCCCTGAAACCGGCGCTTGAACGCCAGGGCCACCAGCTGCCCAGCACCAAGGGCATGCTCTGATGGGCGTCGCGGTGGTCGACAGCGGCGGCGCCAACATCGCGTCGGTGCTGCACGCGCTGCGCCGACTGGGCGTCGAACCGGATTTCACCCACGACGCGGACCAAATCCGGGCCGCCGAACACGTCATCCTGCCCGGCGTCGGCGCCGCCGGCCACGCCATGGACGTGCTGCGCGGCCACGGCCTGGTAGACGTGATCCGCGGCCTGGCGCAGCCCGTGCTCGGCATCTGCCTGGGCATGCAGTTGCTGTTCGATTCGTCGGAAGAAGACGATGCCGAACTGCTCGGCCTGGTGCCGGCGCGCCTCCGGCGGTTGCCGGACCGCGAGGGCCTGCGGGTGCCGCACATGGGCTGGAACGCAATCGAGACGAACGGCGACGACCCGCTGACCCGTGAGTTGGACGGCAAGTGGTTCTACTTCGTGCATTCCTACGCGGCCCCAACGGGGGACTGGACCCTGGCGTCGAGCTTCCACGGCCAGTCCTTCACTGCTATCGTGCGCAGCGCGAATTTCTGCGGCGCCCAGTTCCACCCCGAACGTTCGGCCGGCGCCGGCGCCACCCTGCTGAAAAATTTCCTGGAGGCCGACCGGCCATGAGTTTCCATATAATTCCCGCCATCGACCTGCTCGACGGATCCTGCGTGCGCCTGCTGCACGGCGACTTCGACCAGTGCAAGGTTTACGACCTGGACGCCGGCCGCCTGGCGCGGCGCTACGCCGAGGAAGGCGCCGACTGGCTGCACGTGGTCGACCTGGCGGCTTCCCGGGACGGCGAGAAGGCCGATATCCGGCCGCTGCTGCGCCTGCTGGAGGCGGCGCCGCAGTCGGTGCAGACGGGCGGCGGCGTGCGCAAACGCGACGACGTGCGGCTACGCCTGGATGCCGGCGCCGACCGCGTCGTGGTCGGCAGCATCTGCGCCGGAGAGCCCGAGCGGTTCGCCGGCTGGCTGGACGAGTTCGGCCCCGAGCGTCTGGTGGCCGCGCTGGACGTGCAACTGGACGACTTCGGCACGCCCTGGCCGCGCACGCACGGCTGGACCCGCGAGGCCGGGCGCGACCTGTGGCGGCTGCTCGCCTTCCTCGCCGACCAGGGCCTGAAACACGTCCTGTGTACCGACATCGGCAGGGACGGCGCGATGACCGGGCCCAACGTGGGCCTGTACCGCGACATCGCGGAGCGCTACCCGAAACTCGAAGTCCAGGCGTCCGGAGGGGTCAGCGGGCTGAAGGACCTGGCCGAACTCGCCGGCAGCGGCGCGGCTTCCGCGATCACCGGCAAGGCCCTGCTCGAGGGGGCCTTCACCGTCGCCGAGGCCGTGGAGTACCTGGAATGAGCCGGCAGGTCGCGCGCCGCCTCGTGCCCTGCCTCGACGTGCGCAACGGGCAGGTGGTCAAGGGCGTGCAGTTTCGCGACCACCGCGTGATGGGCGAAATCGTCGAACTGGCCGCGCGCTACCGCGACGAAGGCGCGGACGAACTCGTGTTCTACGACATCACCGCCAGCCCGGAGGGCCGCAGCGTGGACGTCGACTGGGTGCGCCGGGTGTCGGAGACCATCGACATCCCGTTCTGCGTCGCCGGCGGCATCCGCAGTGTCGAGGCCGCCGGGCGGGTGCTGGCCCAGGGCGCCGACAAGATTTCCATCAACACGCCGGCGCTGGAGAACCCGGACCTCATCGACGCCATGGTCAAGGCCTTCGGCAGCCAGTGCGTGGTGATCGGCGTCGACTCCATCGCCGAGGACGGGCGCTGGACGGTGCGCTCGCATACCGGCACGCCCGACGCGATGCGGACGCCCGGCCGCGAAACCCTGGCCTGGCTCGACGAGGTGGTCGGGCGCGGCGCCGGCGAGGTGGTGCTGAACTGCATGTCGGCGGACGGCACCCGCGCGGGCTACGACATCGGGCAACTGACGGCGGCCCGGGCCGTGCTGCCCATTCCGCTGGTCGCCTCCGGCGGCGCCGGCGAAGTGTCCCATTTCATCGAGGTATTCGAACGCGCCGACGTGGACGCCGCGCTGGCGGCCACCGTGTTCCACTCGGGCCAGATACCCATCCCCGAACTCAAACGTTCGCTGGCGCAGGCCGGCATCGAGGTAAGACCATGCTGATCCGTGATTTCCGGGGCGCGAACGCGCTCGACTGGGACAAGATGGAGGGCCTGCTGCCCGCCGTGGTCCAGGACGCCTTCGACGGCCGCGTGCTGATGCTCGCCTACATGAACCGCGAATCCCTGTCCCACACGCTCGAATCCGGCCAGGCCACGTTCTGGTCGCGGAGCCGGGAAGAACTCTGGACCAAGGGCTCCACGTCGGGCAATTCGATGAAGGTGCGCGAAGTGCACGCGGACTGCGACAGCGACTGCCTGCTGCTGCTCGTGGACCCGGCCGGCCCGGCCTGCCACCAGGGCAGCGATACCTGTTTCGACGATGGCAAAAAGAAAACCGCCCCCGGACTGGCCATGCTGGCCGAACTCGAGCGCGTGATCGCGCAACGTTACGCGGACCGCCCGGAGGGCAGCTACACCACGCGGCTGTTCGACGCCGGGGTCAAGCGCATCGCCCAGAAGGTCGGCGAGGAGGGCGTCGAGACGGCCCTCGCCGCCGCCAGCGGCGACACGGACGAACTGGCCGACGAGGCCGCGGACCTGCTCTACCACCTGATCGTCCTGCTGCGCAACGAGGGCCTGACGCTGGCGGACGTGACCGAAACGCTGGAGAAACGCCATGGATAAGGACACCGGCACGATCACCGCCCTGATGCTGCGGTTCAAGGACTACCGGCTGCCGCGCGCCCTGCGCATGCGCGACCGCGTGCGGGCAGGCGAGGTCCTCAGCGACGAGGACATCGCCTGGCTGGAACGGATCTTCTCCGAGTCCAACTCGGTCCGCCCACTGGTCGAGCGCAACCCCGAATACAAGTCGCTCATCGTCCGCGCGATTAACCTGTACGCGGAGATCATCGAGCTCGGGGTGGAGAACGAAAAGACCGCCAGTGGGCGGCCGGACAGCTAGTCCGACTGCAGGGCCAGCACCGGGTCCATGCGGGCCGCTGAGACGGCCGGGTACACGCCGAAGCCCACGGCGATGGATACGCAGACCAGCACGGCAACAAGGATGACCAGCAGCGACCAGGCCACGGCCCAGCCGGCGAACGCGGCGATCACGTAGGCCAGGGCCACCCCGAGCAGTACGCCGATCAGGGCGCCGAGTAGCGCGATCACGCTGGCTTCGACCAGGAACTGGCGAATGATGTCGGTCTCGCGGGCGCCCACCGCGCGCAGCAGGCCGATCTCGGACTTCCGCTCCATCACGCTGGCCAGCATGATGTTCATGATCCCGATGCCGCCCACCAGCAGAGAAATGCCGGCCACGGCCGACATCACGATGGTGAAGATGCGCTGGGTCTTGCGGTGCTGCTCCATCAGGCGCGCCGGCACCGTCACCGCGAAGTCGTTCTGGCCGCCGTGCCGCCGGCTCAGCAGCTGCTCGACGGCGGGCGCGGCCAGGGCCGGGTCGATACTGCCGTCCAGGCGCAGTTTCAGCTCGTCCAGTTCCGAGGCCAGTTCCTGGCGCTTCAGGCGCGCCAGGCCGCTTTCCAGCGGCAGGTAGATGTGCGCCGCCTCGCCCCCGATGTCACGGCCCTGGAACTGGCTTTCGGCCAGTTGGCGGTCGCGCAGGACGCCCACCACCTCCAGCCACAGGTGGTTGACCTTTATGTGCTCGCCCACCGCGCCGCCGTTCGGAAACAGCTCGCGCGCCGCGGCGCTGCCGAGCACGGCCACCTGGGCAAACGTCACGTTCTCCTCGTCGCCGAACAGCCGACCCTGCTCGGCCTCCATGCTCGACAGTTCGAAGTAGTCCGGGCTCACCGCGTAAACCGTCGCGCGGCTCTGGCCTTCGCGGGAGAACAGCGACCAGGTCCGGAACCGCAGGCTGCCGGCCCAGCTCTCCACGAAAGGCAGCGTGCGCGCGATGGACTCGGCGTCGCGGACGCTCAGGCCGGAAGAGTGTTTGCGTACCTCGTTCAGGGCCTCTCGATCCAGGTCGCGTGCCTCCACGATGAGATTGTTCAGGCCCATGCCCTCGATCATCTCCAGCGCCTGCCGCTTGCCACCCTCGCTGACGGCCAGCATCGCGATCACGGCGCCCACGCCGAACACCATGCCGAGCAGCGTCAGCGCGGTGCGCATCCGGTGATGGGCCAACTGGCCCAGCGCCTGCCGCACGTCCAGCGCGAGGATCGCCAGTTGCTGCCGCATCACGACTCACCCGCCGGTGCGGCCAGGCTGATACGGTCACCCGGCTCGAGGCCGGAAACGACCTCGACGAGGTCCGGGCTGCGCTGGCCGATTTCGACGGCGCGCCGCTCCGTCCCGGATCCGGAAGCCAGGAACACGTAAGCCGCCCGGTTTTCGCCGAACACGGCCTGGCTCGGAATCACGATTCCCCGCTCGATCTCACCGGTGACGATCTCGGCCCGCAAGCGGCTGCCGACGCGCATCAGTTCCGGGTCCACCGACTCGATGTCGGCTTCCACCCGGAAGAATTTCTGCGGATCCTGGCGGTCA
>Ga0180436_10006028_pt1 | contig 10607 bp, 4 predicted proteins | sample SS_ome_2_FD_132434 | JGI IMG/M metagenome (GOLD analysis project Ga0180436, IMG submission 132434) | Hypersaline lake sediment archaeal communities from the Salton Sea, California, USA - SS_3_S_2 metaG | ecosystem: Environmental > Aquatic > Non-marine Saline and Alkaline > Hypersaline > Sediment...
ACAGGAGATTGAGCGCTATTTTAAAAAGGACCTGGAAGTGCAGGGTTTGAAATTTCCGGAAGTAATAAGTCCAAAGCCTCTTTTTTATGAACTTGATAATATAGAGGATGAGATATTTGAAAGCACTGTAGGCCTTATAGCAAAGGGCTTTAGCTATGCCCGCTATATGCCTCTCCTATATTACAAAGGCAAGATAACACAGCTTGAGAGGCAGTCACAGAAAAACATGGGAAGATTTATGAAAGTCCTTCTTGTTAAGCGCCTTGAGAGCAGCTTTTACGCATTTAGAAAGACCCTTGATAGATTTATCAGGTCCCATGAGATTTTTATCAGAGAGCTTGATAAGGGAAATGTCTATATTTCAAAAAAGATTGCAAATAAGGTATTTGACTTACTGGAAAACGACCAGGATGAAAAGATAGAGGAATTTATTGAACTTGGAAAAGTTGAGCAGTACCCCACAGAAGAATTTGATGACAGCTTAAAAGATGACCTTAGAAGTGACCTGGACACGCTTTACTCTATAAGGGATAAATGGCAAGCCATAAAAAGGGATCCCAAGCTTATTAAATTTATGGACAGCTTAAAAAGCAGTACCATATTAAATAAAAACAAAGTTATAATCTTTACTGAATCAAAGGAGACTGGAGAATATTTATATAAAAATATAAATGAAAACTTTGGTAAAATAGTACTTAGTTTTTCAGGAAGCTCCCCTGAAGGAGTAAGGGATAAGGTAATTGAAAACTTTGATGCCCGCGCTGCAAAGCCCAGAGATGACTACCGAATACTAATATCTACAGAGGTATTGTCAGAAGGCGTAAACCTTCACAGATCAAATGTAGTAATAAATTATGACATACCCTGGAATCCAACAAGAATGATGCAAAGAGTGGGCCGAATAAACAGGGTAGATACCAAGTTTGATAAGATCTATACATTTAATTTCTTTCCGACAAGTCAGGCCAATGAAGAGATAAAACTAAAAGAGGTTGCCATATCAAAGATAAGTGCTTTCCTGACACTTCTTGGCGGAGATGCAGAGGTACTAACGGAGGGTGAACCCATAGGCTCCCATGAGCTATTTAACCGCCTTATATCAAAAAAGACTATAACCGGTGAAGAAGATCCAGAACAAAGCGAATTAAAATACTTAACTTTTATAAAAGATATAAGAGATAGCAATGAGGAAATTTTTGCAAAGATTAAAAGACTTGCCAAAAAATCTAGAACTTCAAAGAAAACCATAGAACCGAAAAACGGCCTTCTTACCTATTTTAGGAAAGATAAACTGGATAAATTCTATATTACAAACGATAAAGATAGTCCGGAAGAACTGGATTTTATTACTGCTGCCGAAATACTTGAGAGTACTCCTGATGAGAAAAAGCAAAAGATAGGCAAAAATTATTATGAGATGCTTGATAAAAATAAAGAGGCATTTACACTGGCAACCACCGAAGAGCTAGCCAATCAGCAATATAAGAAAAAAGGTAGAGACCTTTCAACTAAAGTACTTACAGTAGTAAAGTTTACTTTAAAAAACACCCAAAAGCTTACCGATAATCAGGAAGAATATTTACAAAAATTAAAGGACAAGCTCGAAGAAGGCTCAATTCCCAAGCAGACTTTAAAAAAGACCATGGCCTCGATTGGCAAGCTGGGTGCTAAAGAGCTGGCAAATCCCCTTAAAGTCCTAGCAATCCTTCAGACAAATATATCGGATAGATTGCTTGGTTCTCACTATATAGAAATCCCGGACACAGGTACAGGCAAAAAAGAAGTTATTTTATCGTTGTATCTTAAAGGTGATAACTAAATGGATAAAGATTTTTCAAAAAAGATAATAAGAAATACATTTGAAAACAAGTTTGATAAGTCTAGATTTGCAAACTTTATTGTAGAACTGCTTAACTTAGATTCACAAGTAATAAATGAGGCATATGTTTCCTATAATATGGATTATATCCCTGGCATCTATCGGCCATATATAGATTCATTTGAGAAAATAGCAAGCTATGAGCCGGATGGAGCAAAGCTTGATATACTCGTGGTAAGGCTAAATAAAGAAAGCTCAGTTGAGCGGGCAAGAACGATGCAGAGGAATTTTATTGCATGGTATCTAAAAGGTAATTGTGATGGACAGCAGAGAGATGCAGCACTTGCTGCATTTGTATCTCCTGATGAATATGATTGGCGCTTCTCTTTAATTAAGATGGACTACTCAATAGATGAGAATGAAAAAGGAAAGGTCAAAATCAGTGAACATTTTAGTTCGGCAAAGAGGTGGTCATTTTTAGTGGGATCAAATGAGAGAAGCCATACTGCACAAATACAGCTTCTTAAAATAGTAGAAGGAGATGATAAAAATATAACACTTGACCAACTTGAAGAAGCATTCAGTATTGAAAGGGTTACCAAGGAATTCTTTGAGAAATATCGTGAGCTTTTCTATAGAACCAATGAAGCGCTTGAAGAAATTTTAAAAATAGATGACAGAATAAGAGCTGAATTTGAAGAAAAAGATATAAAAACTTCAGACTTTGCTAAGAAGCTACTGGGCCAGATTGTATTTTTATATTTCTTGCAGAAAAAAGGATGGTTTGGTGTAGATCGTGATGATGATTGGGGAACGGGTCCTAAGGATTTCCTAAGGAGATTGTTCGATAAAAAATATACTAAATATGATAATTTTTTTAATGATATTTTAGAACCTCTATTTTACTCAGCTCTAAGAATAGATAGAAGCTCAAACGATGATTATTATGATAAGTTTAATTGTAAAATACCATTTTTAAATGGTGGCTTATTCGATCCTATAAATGATTATGATTGGGTTCATACTGATATAGAAATAGATAATGGAATATTTTCAAATTCAGAAGTAAATAATAATGGCGATAAGGGTACAGGTATTCTTGATATTTTCGATAGGTATAATTTTACTGTAAAAGAAGATGAACCTTTAGAAAAGGAAGTTGCAGTAGATCCAGAGATGCTTGGTAAAGTATTTGAAAATCTATTGGAAATAAAAGATAGAAAATCAAAAGGAACATATTATACTCCAAGGGAAATAGTTCATTATATGTGTCAACAGAGTCTTATAAACTACCTTACAATTGGAATCGAAGAAGATTTATCTAAAGACGATATTGAAATACTAATCAAAGATGGAGAACATCTTGATGGTAATAATGCAGATTCTATAAATACCTTACAAGATTTACCGGCGAGTATTAAAAGAAATTCAGAATTATTAGAAAAAAAACTATGTGAAATAAAAGTATGCGATCCAGCTGTTGGCAGTGGAGCATTTCTTGTAGGTATGATGAGTGAAATTGTAAAAACCAGAAATGTTCTTTCGAGGTATTTGGGAAAATCCAAAAAAATAGTTTATGAATACAAAAGAGAATGTATTGAGAATTCACTATATGGTGTAGATATTGATAAAGGTGCAGTAGAAATTTGCAAACTCAGACTTTGGTTATCGCTCATAGTTGATGAAGAAGATATAAAGCAGATTAAGCCATTGCCAAACTTGGATTATAAAATTATCTCTGCTAATTCTTTAATGAGCATACCAAAGAATTTATTTAATCAAGAATTATTTACAGAGCTCGAAAATCTAAAAATAGATTTTTTTGATGAGATTAATCCAAATAAGAAAAAATACCTTAAAGACAAGATAAATAAAATAACAGATCAAATTTCAAATAATCATAATAGTTTTGATTTTGAAGTGCATTTTTCAGAAATTTTTCACAATTATCATGGATTCGATATTTTAATCGCTAATCCGCCATATCTGGAAGCAAGGCATTCTAATTTTAGTGAATTGCAGAAAGATATTGCTCAAAAAGGTGTGAAATCAAGATGGAACAATGACTCAGTTTATATAAAAAGGGGCTCAGACTTACTAATTTATTTCTTTGAATTGGGTTTATATATACTAAATAAAACAGGAACTCTTGTCTTTCTAACGCAAAATGCCTGGTTAAACACTGATTATGGTAAGAATTTTCAATTATTTCTCCTAAGGAATGCCAATGTTCAATATATTATAGATAGCGATTATAAATATTTTGATAATAAAGAGGGGCCTAATATAAATACAATTATTACTGTAGCTAATCGTATTATGGAGAAATCTAATAAAATTAATTTTATTAGATTTCATGAGAGCTTTGGAAAAATCCCAACACAAATATTTAATTTACCAAATCAGAAAAAAGAAAAGATATTAGAACATAAAGAAATAGATTACCATGACAATATTCTTAAAGAGATTAAATGGGGAATTTTATTGGATGGAAATGAAGAGTTTTTAAACCTCTTAAAAGTATTGAAGAAAAAAAGTGATATTTTGAATAAAATTGGCGATTATTCCATATCAGTGGGACAAGGATTGAATATAAATAGAGATTTAATCCATGACAGTAGCTTATATTCAACAGTTAAATTCGTAAAAGAAATTTCTATACCCTTTATGACTACGGAAGATGGCTCACCCTTTGAGCTATTGGAAACAAAATATTTTTTAATTGATGGACTTGCTTTATCTGATAGCGAAAAAAAAGAATTAAAAGAATACAATATTAATTCCTATATTCCTGGTAAAAAAAGATTGAAACCTTTTCTAATACTACCAAGAGGAATTAGTAGGCATTTCTGTGCGATGAATATAGCGGAAGCTTATACCGGAAGCTGTGTTGAAGTATACGATTGTAATAACAATTTACCAGAGGAAATTAAATTAAATATTTGGTTATTTTTGAATAGCTCTATAGCCTGGTTATGGAGAGAGATCAGCGGTAGAAAAAATCTGGGAGGAGGTTTGTTGAAAGCTGAGGCAACCGACTTACGAACGTTACCTATTTTTTTTAATTTTGAAAATTATAAAGAAATAAAAAAAATATACGATTGTGTAAAAAAAAGGCATGCAGAAAACACTGTAACAGAAATTGAAACAGAAGAGCATAAAAAAATTGATGATTTAGTTTTCGAGTATTTAGATTTAGATAAAAAAAGCAAAAAGGTCATTATGGTATTGTTAGAATATCTTTTAGAAAGTAGGCATAAAAAATCTAAAACATAAGGAATATTGAAGAGATAATTGGTGAAAAACTACCTGAATCAGCATATAAATATAGGGAGTGGTGGGCTAATGGCGGTCATATCCAAGCTTTTTCATGGTTGGAAGCTGGATGGAAGGTAGAGAAGGCAGATTTGGGGAAAGAAATAATTTTTAAATTGAAGTAAAAATAAAAAAATAAATGAATTTAAGGCTATTTATAGTCTTCGCCAGTTTCCCAATCAAATCTAAAGTTGAAATTAGTATGCATTTTTTTACCCAATTTTTTAATGAAATCCCAAATTAGATCCATATTTTTATCATAGGATTTTATTATAACTTCTTTTAGTTCAGATGATATAGAATCAATAAAATCATTTTCTCTACTTAATTTATTTAATAAGAATTCTTCTATAGTATCTCCCAAGAAACCGACCCTTTTTAGAGATTCTCTATATTCTGCTGAATAAGCTCCTATACGAACAAGTAATTTAATAATATCTTTAGCTTCTTTTTCTAAATTTTTTCCCATTAATTTTTCATAATTTTCTTGGAGTCTAAGAGTTGCTAGTCCAGCACCCCTACTATTTTCATTTTCCATAGCTTTTGTGCAAAATGAAAAATAAATATAGGACAGCTGAAATATATTATTTTTTATGTCGTAATTCTCCGGGGTCTTTGGAAGTATTTCTATTAGTTTAAGAAAAATAACATCAATTGCATCAAAGTAAATTAATGGATATGAATTAGGCTGCTCAATATATTTGTCTTCAAAAGTTAGAACCAGTTCTAATAGTTCATCATATTCATTAAAGTAATCTGAATCCATCATAAGCGGTTTGACTTCAAAATCTTTTTTTGTTAGCAGTCTCTCGCCTATCCATCCGATATTTCTAAAAATATTTTCTATATATCTTGAATTTTCATCATAATTTCTGAATAATTTTTCACAGCAATCTCTATAATAAGATATGATTAGTTTAAATAATCTTTTATCCCTATTTATTGAATCATCAGCAATCTTCTTCCAAAAACTAAAAATATTGTCTAAGCCTGCAAGATTATTATATTTTATTGATTCCAGATATAGACATTTGATGGTTTTTATTATTTCAAGTCTTAAAGTATATATTTTTTGAGAGTCGCATATGTCAATTTGTATTTCTGTGTTTTCAAGAATCAAATCAACAAAATAAGTTATTAGATTATTGTCAGGATTCCATATTTCTTTATCATTGGGTTTTGGTGCATTTGAAATAAAATTTTTTATAACTCTACATAATATATCCCTTGATTCAGTTACAGTTTTTATATCAAGCTTTACAATAGATTTGAAAATAATATCATTGACAGGTTCTAATGGGTTAAAAGCTAAATCAGATTTATTTTTTAGTTTTCTATACTTTTTTAAATATATTTTGTAGTTTGGATCCTGTTCCTTAAATTCTTTTATTGAAATAATCAATTTGCCAGTATCTATTTTATCAAGATTCTTTTGTTCTTGATCCGATTCTTTTAATTCGTATTTGGGATTTTGTATAAAATCTATAAAACTTAGATCTTCAGGGGATTTAATACCATATTTTTTGAATAGAAATAACCTTAGATTATTAAATTTAATATTACCACTTGATATAAATAATGCTTTTGAGGGTTGAAGAAATCGTATTTTTTTAAAGACAAAGATAAAAAATATTGATATTGAAGCAATAATCATAACTAATATAGCAATAAATACATATATATTTGAGAGAAATATTTGTATTTCATTTTCTGGGGTGAAAAATATACTTAGGAAACCAAATGCAGTGATTATAAAAGTAAGGAAGCTCAAAATAAAGAAAGAAATAAATAATGGTGTTATAAATATAAATCCCAAATGTTTGTATGAATAGTTTAAATAAATCAATTGCATAAAAACAAAAATAACAGCAGTTATTATCGAGAATATAGCTATTTCAATTCCTAAAGTTGTAGTATAAAAAATAGAAATATTAGGCATTTTACTAAATATTATCTTATTTATCTTTATCTCATTTTACAGTTTATTTTTTCAATATGAAAGTAAGAAAATATACTATAAATATTATTTTTTAAAAAATTTATTATATAATAGTATTAAAATAATTGTTTATTTATATAAATAATATTTTCATAAATATATTGATATAATTATGAAATAAGTAATAGAAATTTTCAGAACAAGAGAAGAACTCGATAAATTAGTTAATACTCCAATCCTAAATATAAATCAGGAATAGAGCGATATTAACAATACTATGTTATGCAGACTTGAGGGGTATCAGAACTTTTAAATTTAAAGCTTTCAGGTATAAAGAAAAAGAATAATGCAATAAGGGTGAATAATTTCAAGAGGAAAAGCTCCCGGATTGTATATGTGCCAGAATATGTATTTCACTATATTGATAAGTGAAAAGAACTAAAACCTCTATTGTTGTTTAATCAACATTATGATATATTTTAAATATTCTATATGTAGAGATACAGCAAAAAATAAAAATAAAGAAACATTGGGAAATGAAAATATTTAAAAGCAAATTATTTTCTGGTCAATGCCAAGAAAAAGAAACTATCCAATTACAATATGGCTGAATGAAAAAGAGCTAATACTATTAAAAGACAAAATATCAAAAACGCCATATTTGCGCAGTGATTATATTAGAAGATGTTCGCTTGAAAAAGATATTACAGTTATACCTGGAATAAGGGACTTAATTATTGAATTTAAAAAAATTGGGAGCAATCTGGATAAAATTTCAAGATTAATAGATAACGACAACGGCAATGAAATTATATTATCCGATGACCTTAAAAGCATAAAGGAAGATTTAAAAAAGGCATGGGCTAAATTGGCCGTTGTAATGAGAAAAATTTAAAGAGTACTTATGGCAGTAGTAAAAATACTTCCTTCCAAAGGAAGGATAAAAATTATAATAAATTATGTTTTAAACAAAGAAAAAACTGATGATCGCATTATAAGCGGAAAAGACTGCTCACCACAAAACGCCATAGATGAGATGAACACCACAAAAGAATTATATAATAAAACGGATGGGATTAGCTATCATCACATAATCCAGAGTTTTAAACCTGATGAGACAGACTCTAAAAAAGCTCACGAGATAGGTCTTGAGCTTGCAAAAAGCCAGTTTAAAAATCACGAAGTATTAGTTGCCACCCATGTTGATAAAGAGCATATTCACAATCATCTGGTTATAAATTCAGTATCTTTCAAAAACGGCCAAAAGCTTATTTCAAACAAAGAGACATTAAGGGAAATAAAGCGGGAAAGTAACAGGATATGCCGGAGGGAAAAACTATCAGTTATAAAAGCCCCATATGCCAAAAGCCGGTACTCAATGGCTGAGTATAAGCTGGCAGAAAAGGGAATACCTATATGGAAAGAACAATTAAGAGCTGCTATTGATGAGGCAAGACAAAACTCCAAAAACCTGGTTGAACTTAAAGAATACCTAAAAGATAACTTCAATATTGAAATGAAGATTCAAAATAAAAACTTAAGCTTTCTTCACCCTAAAATGAAAAAATACTGTCGTGGTAAAAAACTTGGATTTTCCTATACAAAAGAAGAAATTACAGGTTATTTTGAAAAACCTGGCAAACGTATAAAGGTAAACCCAGGTTTACCACACAGAGATATAAATTTTAAGACATTTAAAACTGATAAACCAAAAATAAAAAATACAAGTACGGGCTTTAACAGGATTGGCTCCGGTATAGAAAGTATAGCAAGTAAAATCTCGCGTGACATTGAAAAAGAAAAAATAAGGGTTGAAAAGATAAAAGTAAGGATTGCAGGGGCCAAAGATAAAAGTATGGCTAAAGGCAGGGAAAGAGAAAGGTAATGGCAGATAAAAAAAGGATTATAGTATCTCTTGTAATACTTGTTATTATGCTTGCAATCCTGCCAGTGCTGTCATCTGTTTTCGGTCAGTTTATTGAAGTTTACGGATTTAACCTATTGCTTGTTCCTGAAAACTTTTTAACTGATACTGCTTCCAGTTTAAGTACTTATCTTAATTTTTTTACCAGGGCAGATCCGGTTAACATTTTAGGTTGGGGTATAATCGGTTTGTTTGTATCCTATATGTTCTTTAGTATTGCCGGGGCAGACCTTCAAAAAAGATATGTTCAGAAAGAAGACTATGGAAGCCACGGCACTTCAAGATTTCAGACTTTATGGGAGATAAAAAAACATTATTATAAAGACAGTCTTGGATGGTTTTTAGGATCAAATGCAGCTAACTTAAAATACCATATCGGGATGCCCGGGGCATACCATCCTATTAAAGGCAACCTTAATATGCAGGCGCTGGTACTCGGAAGTCCCGGAAGCTTTAAGACTACAGGATTTGTTATTCCTAATATATTTCACATACCGTATATGTATAAAGATTTAGAGGAAAAAGGCGATCTGATAATAACTGATCCAAAAAGTGAGATTTACTGTTTGACATCCAAATATTTAGAGAGCTGCGGCTATGATGTTTATGTACTTGACTTTATAAACTTAAAGTATGGAGACAGCTTAAATCCCATAAATTATTTATCAAGCGATAAGGAACTTATGGAAATAGCAGAAGGCTATATAAGTTCTGTGGCTGATTCAACAATACTGTCTTACAGCAGCGATACTTTCTGGGAAGAATCTGAAGGGCAGCTGCTTGGTGCTCTTATTGGTTTTGTAAAAGAGATTTACCCAAAGAATGAGCATACATTCGGGCAGGTTTTAAAAATCTTAACTTCTGAAAATGTAAGGAATTCAGGCAAAGCAACAAAGTTTTTTAAAGATTACAATATTGGCGGAACCGCGCTTCAGCTCTGGAATAACTTTCTATTGGCAGAAGATAAGGTAAGGGCAAATATCTTAATTGGACTTGCAACCAAGCTAAAACTATTTTCAATAAAAGGCATAAAAAATATAACTGGCTCGACAACAGTAGATATTAAAAAAATCGGGGCCAAAAAGGAGAGGCCGGTTGCCCTTTTTATACTGATGCCGGACAAAGACAGGACTTTTTCTCCAATTATTAATTCCATGGTAACAACAATTTTAAACCAGCTTTATAAAACAGCTTATGAGTACGGCAATACTTTATACAGTCCGACATTTCTTATACTTGAAGAAATGGCTAATATCGGAAGGATCCCAAATATCCAGGTAATGCTTGGAACGATGAGGTCCCGGAGGATTTACCCTATGCTTATCTGGCAGTCGCTTCCCCAGATGAAAAACCGGTACAAGGACTGCTGGGAAGATATATTGTCCATGTGCGATACTCATCTATACCTCGGGATAAATGATGATTTTACAGCCCAGTACTGCAGCAGGTTTCTTGGAAATACAACAATTAATGTACAGGGCATAAGTAAGAATATAGAAGGCATTCTTGAAAGCGGCAGGCAAAGCCAGCAGCAGAACTATTATGCAAGAAACCTGATGCTGCCTGATGAGTGCAAAAGACTGTGCCAGGAAAAGCTTATTTTAAACCAG
>Ga0180436_10006033_pt1 | contig 10597 bp, 7 predicted proteins | sample SS_ome_2_FD_132434 | JGI IMG/M metagenome (GOLD analysis project Ga0180436, IMG submission 132434) | Hypersaline lake sediment archaeal communities from the Salton Sea, California, USA - SS_3_S_2 metaG | ecosystem: Environmental > Aquatic > Non-marine Saline and Alkaline > Hypersaline > Sediment...
GTCCTGACTGGGGATTTCACGAATCAGCATTTCCTTTTCATCATGGCTCAAGTCCGATTGTTTGATAAATCTTTCATCGGACATGTACGGGATGATGATGGCCCGCAGCATGCGTTGGATCAGCTGTGACATCCTGGCTATTTCGGCGCGTGCCAGATCAAGAGCCAGCGCGGGTGTGGCAGCCTTTTCATCATCGAGGTAGCGGGTGGCCATGACGATCTTTTGATCTTCGGGACGGTCGGGTAGGATGAATTTTATCAGCCTGGCGAAAAGCCCGATAAAAGGCAGGAACAGGAGCCCCAGGGCAACGTTGAAAATGGTATGCGCATTGGCGATCTGCCGTGCCGGTCCCGAGCCGAATTGTTGGGCGATGGCACGGATGATGTCGGCAAATCCAGGGATCCAGAAAATAAACAGCACAACACCGGCCACCTTGAAAAGGACATGGGCCAGAGCAACACGTTTGGCCTCCCTTTCCGTACCTATTGCAGCCAGGCCGGCGGTGACACAGGTGCCGATGTTGGCACCCAGCACCAGGGGGATACCTGCTTCGAGGGTGACCAGACCCTGCTGGGCCAGTACGATGACCACACCGGTGGTGGCGCTGCTGCTTTGCACCAGGGCGGTGAAGATGGCACCGGCTAAAAGCCCGAGAAAGGGATTTTCGAGGTTCTTCATCAGGTCGATGAAAGCAGTGTAGGTGCGCAGCGGTTTCATGGCGTCGCTCATGAGCTTCATGCCGTAGAAAAGAATGCCGAATCCGAGAATGACTTCCCCGATATTTTTGAGACTGGGATCCCTGGCAAACATCTGCAGCCCAAAACCGATTGCAACCATCAAAAGGGCGTAATCGGTGAGTTTGAAGGCAATCAGCTGGGCAGTGACGGTGGTGCCGATATCAGCACCCAGAATGACACCCAGGGACTGAACAAAGCCCATCAACCCGGCCTGGACAAAGCTGACCAGCATAACCGTGGTAGCGCTGGAGGATTGTATGACCATGGTGACGAACGCCCCAACAAAGAGCGCAATAAAGCGGTTTTTGGTCAGGGCGGCCAGAATCGAGCGCATGCGGTTGCCGGCGGTTTTTTTCATGCCGGTGCTCATCTTTTCCATGCCGTAAAGGAAAAAGGCCATCCCGCCGAAAAGACCCAGAATGATCAGCCACCAGGATAAGGGCGCTTCAGCGGCTCCTGCGGCAAAGCACATGGGGGCATGCAGAAGACAAACCATTGCGGCTAACAGCAGTACTTTACCGGGATTTTGAATCGTCGGTGAAATCATGGATCCTCTCCTTTTTCCGGACCATGTGGTGCACACGGGTGTTGGGCTTTGAAGATAAGCTATCAGAATATCTATCGGAAGATAAAGCGAAAACATTAGCCCAATACGTGAGTTGATTTGATACCCAATCGGGAACGGCGGTCCTTTTTTGCCTATTGAATTCGGATATGGTACAGCATCTTCGTGGCCATTGATTCCAAACAAAAAATGAGTGAGTCCAGAATTCCGGGCGGCATATTGGTGAGAATCATCCTGCCGGTGTCGCTCACCGTGATCCTTTTCGGCATGACCATATTTCTGTTGCTGATTCCCATGATCGAGCAGAAACTCCTGGACGGGAAACGGGAAATGATTCAAGAACTCACGGAATCCTCATGGAGCATCCTGGCTGCCCATGCTCAGAAGGAGGCGGACGGAGCGCTTTCCCGCGAAGAAGCCCAGGCGTCGGCCATTGAAAGCGTGCGGCGCCTGCGCTACGGGCCGGAGTTGAAGGACTATTTCTGGATCAACGACATGCACCCCCGCATTGTCGTGCATCCCTACCGGCCGGATCTTGAGGGAAAAGACATTTCCGATTATATTGATCCCAACGGCAAACGCCTGTTTGTCGAGTTTGTCAAAACCGTGAAAGCCCACGGTGCCGGGTATGTGGATTATGAGTGGCAGTGGAAGGACGATCCTGATCGGATTGTCCCCAAAATATCCTATGTAAAGGGCTTTGCGCCCTGGAACTGGATCATCGGGACCGGCATTTACGTGGAGGACGTGCGGGCGGAAATCACCGCCATTACCCGCAAGCTGACCCTCATCAGCCTGGGGATTCTATTTTTGACTGTGGCCCTTTCGGCCTATGCGGTCAGGCGCGGCGTGACGGTTGAGCGCGAGAAAAAGCAGGCTGAAGAAGAGGCCCGGCTCAGGCAGGAGCAGCTGTTCAGGGCCGCAAAAATGGTTTCCCTTGGCACCCTGGTTTCAGGGGTGGCCCACGAGATCAACAATCCGGTCACCTCCGCTCTTTTGAACACCCAGACCCTTAGGAAAGTGTGGGGAAATATCCTGCCGATTTTAGACGAGCATTCGCGCAGCCAGGGGGATTTTAAGGTCGGCGGCATGACCTACGAGGAAATCCAGGACCGCATGCCCATGCTGCTGGCGCATATCGAGGAGGGCACCCGCCGGGTGCGTGACATTGTTACCGATCTAAAGGATTTTGCCCGCGAAACCCCTTCCGAAAGATCGGATGACATCGACGTGAACAAGGTCGTTCAAAAGGCAGTGGGGCTGGTGTCCAATCTGATCAGGAAGTCCACAGACCATTTTTCGGTGAATTATATGCCGGACGTGCCGATTTTCAAAGGAAATGCCCAGCGGATAGAGCAGGTGATCATCAATCTGGTGATGAATGCATGTCAGGCTCTGCCTGACAGCGATAAGGCCGTGCAGGTCAGCACCGGCACCAGTTCGGACGGGCCCAGTGTGTTTGTGGAAGTTCAGGACAAAGGGATCGGCATGCCGCCTGATGTGGTCCAGCAGATCAAGGACCCCTTTTTCACAACCAAACGGGATGGGGGCGGAACAGGGCTCGGGCTGGCAATTTCGGATCGCATTGTTCAGGACCACGAAGGCGGGCTGACCTTTACCTCTGAACCGGGAAAGGGAACGACCGTGCGGGTTTCTTTCCCATATGAGCAGAGGTAGACTCGGAGTCTGTAGTCGGTGGTCAGATGCTAGTTGAAAAAAGATGAACGTCAGACATCCAACGTCCAACATCGAATTTTGAACTTTTACTGACTGCCAGAGGCGATCCTGACACCCGAAACCTTAAACCAACAAAACAATAAATAAAAATTCCAAACGCGAGTCAAAAGTGACAACCTTTGACCAGAACTTGACCTTGAATCCAAGCAATCCGTGAAATCCGTGTCTAACAAAACTTGTGTGGAGAAACTCTTATCAAGGGACCAATTTGGGCCAGGACTTAACCTCAGGAGGAATGCATGAGTGACATAAAAGCAGATGAAGAGACATTGCACCCCCGGCATCCTGTCATGATCGTGGATGACGAGGAGTCTATTCTGCTGGCCATTGACACTACACTGCGCATGGCAGGCTTCAGCAATGTCACTACCTGCGGCGACAGCCGGTCTGTTACAAGGATGCTGTCCAAACAGACCGTTGAATTGATTTTGCTGGATTTGAATATGCCCCACGTGCACGGGGAGCGCTTATTGGACGAGATCAGCCGGGATCATCCTGACATACCGGTCATCATCGTCACCGGGGCCGTGGATGTGGAAACCGCGGTGCGGTGCGTCAAGGCCGGGGCATTCGACTATGTGGTCAAGCCGGTGGAAGAGGAGCGCCTTTTGACAGCTGTTCACCGCGCCATTTCCTTCCAGGAGCTGAAACGTGAGAACCTCGCCCTGAAGCAGCACATCCTTGCGGACAGCCTGGAAAAACCCGAGGCCTTTGGGGATATTGTCACCAACAACAAGAAAATGCTGCTGATTTTTCAGTATATCGAGTCCATATCACGAACATCGCAACCTGTGCTGATCCGGGGGGAAACCGGTGTGGGCAAGGAACTGATAGCTCGAACCCTGCACGACCTCAGCGGCCTTCCCGGCAGTTTTGTGGCGGTCAATGCCGCCGGTCTGGATGACAATGTATTTTCCGACACCCTGTTCGGACATGTAAAAGGCGCCTACACAGGGGCCGACAGGGACCGAAGCGGTTTGATAGAGCAGGCTGCCGGCGGCACGCTTTTCCTGGACGAGATCGGGGACCTCAACCACGCCTCCCAGGTGAAAATCCTTAGGCTTCTGCAGGAAGGGGAATATTTTCCGTTGGGCCTTGACGAGCCGCGAAAGTCCGATGCCCGCATCGTGGCCGCCACCAACCGGAATCTTTCACGGCTCCTGGAAACCGGTGAGTTTCGCAAGGATCTCAATTACCGGTTGCGTACACACCGCATTTACATTCCCCCTTTGCGCGAACGGCTCGACGACCTTCCCCTGCTGGTGGACCATTTTCTGGAGGATGCCGCCCAAACCCTGGGAAAAAACAAACCCACACTGCCTCCGGAACTGTTCACGCTGTTCGAGACGCATTCCTTCCCGGGCAATATCCGGGAACTGCAGTCCATGATTATCGATGCCGTGAGCCGGCATGACTCCGGCGTTCTCTCGCTGCAGACCTTTCGAGCGCATATCAAAAGAGGCCGCCCAGAGAGAGATATCCGCAGGGAGCCGTCTTCAGATGCATCCAGGACATTGCCGCCGATTGCCTTTCCAGGTGCTGAACTCCCCACCATCAAGCAGGCCACGAACCTTCTTGTCCAGGAAGCCATGCAACGGGCAAACGGCAACCAGTCGGTGGCGGCCGGCCTTTTGGGTATATCCCAACAGGCGCTCAGCAAGCGTCTGAAAAAGGAACGGTCCTCGTCTGAATAATGATGCGGCTTGTCATATAAATGCCCGATTCCGTCATGCCGGACTTGATCCGGCATCCAGGAACCTGTCTGGATAGCGCAAAAGCTTCACTTCGTGTCCTGCTCCCGGCTCAGGACCACACCGGGACAAGCACGCGGGAATGATGAAGTTGAGGTATTCAGCCAAACGCTATAACCCTTACAACTAAAGTTGTATCCACAACCTGGGTTGTACGCATCTTTCACCCCCCTCTGTTATCCCTTCTGCCCAGGACGATCATGATCGGCCCACAACTTTGGTTGTAGGTCCTGTTCGGGTCTCTTTTTCGAATACCATAAATAAACTATTATATATCGATAAGTTATTCATTATATCCTTTCTGGCACACTCCTTGCGATGGTTACAGTTCAATAATGCTCATTCATGCAAAAAAATGAATTCAATTCAGTGAAAGGGACTGCAAACATGGCAATCAAAGGTCTTTCAAAGATTATCCATGAGTTACAATCATCGCTTACCTCCGTCCGGTCACTTTCGGAGATCCTTCAGGATTATCCGAATATCAACAAAACGAAACAGAGCGAATTTCTGGATATCATCATCCAGGAAGCCGAAAGAATGACCAGCATCATCAAGCAGGCGGAGGCGCCAATGCAGACGGCTTCCGAAGTCGGCATCGAAGTTCAGAACACCAATTAATCCATTTGAATAAAAGGGGGCGCGGCAAATGCAGGAAATAAAAAACAAAGGCTGGAGCGTTACCATGGCCGGGTTAGGGATCAATCTTGCACTGGGAATTCTTTATACCTGGAGTATTTTCAAGCAGGCGATCCAGGAATCGATACTGGCCGGTGACGGCCGGTTCAACTGGGATGTTGCATCCCTGAACGATCCGTTTGCCGTGTGCTGTCTGATGTTTACCGTGGCCATGGTTTTTGCCGGAAGGATACAGGACAAGCTCAGCCCGCGCTTTACAGCCGTCATCGGCGGCATCCTCACCGGGGCGGGTCTTATTTTGATTTCCCAGACGACCTCCCTTCTTTTCTGGATTCTGGGGTTCGGCGTCCTTACGGGCCTGGGCCTGGGATTCGGGTACGCGTCGGCCACACCGCCGGCCATCAAGTGGTTTCCAGCAGCCAAAACCGGTATGATCGCGGGGATCGTGGTGGCGGGTTTCGGCCTGGCATCGGTTTACATAGCACCGCTGTCCAATTTTCTGATCGCCAGATTCGGCCTTAGCCGTTCCATGCTTATCTTTGGCGTGGCATTTCTGGGCGTGGTCTGCTTTCTGGCCAGGTTCCTGGTGAACCCGCCCGCAGGCTTCAAGCCTGAAGGTGCGCAACCGCCGGCCGGCAAAACAACCACGACAGCATCATTGGACTTCTCCCCGGGCCAGATGCTGCAGACAGGTTCGTTTTACAAATTGTGGTTCATGTATTTTGTAGGGGCCGGCGCTGCCCTGATTATCATTGGTGGCGTGGCCGGCATGGCCAAGAAGAGTATGGGCGACATGGCATGGGTTGTGGTGGCACTCATGGCGGTGGGCAACGCGGGCGGCAGGATCGTGGCCGGCGCTGTTTCAGACAAGATCGGACGGACCTGGACCCTCTTAATCATGATGAGCTTCCAATCACTGGTGATATTTTCGCTGCTTTTTATCGGTGAAACCCAGGCTGTGCTGCTGGTGGTTGCGGCCACGTTGATCGGGTTCAACTATGGGACCAACCTTTCCCTGTTCCCGTCAGCCACCAAGGATTATTATGGGCTTAAAAATTTCGGCATCAACTACGGCCTGGTCTTTTCGGCCTGGGGCGTGGGCGGTTTCATCTTCCCCCGCATTTCGCAGATGATCGTGGCGCAAACCGGTTCTCCGGAAGCCGCCTACATCCTGTGTGCGGTGCTTCTGGTTGCCAGCTCCCTGATGGCGCTCATGACCAAGGCGCCCAAAAGCATCCCCGAGGGGATCACCCTGCTGGGGCGGTTCCGGGCCCGGTTTGCATTGGCTAAAAAGTCGCCGTCTGATGTATAATCCGTTCATTTAACCAGCTACTGCACCACACGCTTCCTATAAAAACGGCTTTTCAAGCAGAACTCTACTTGAAAAGCCGTTTCGTATTCTGCGTACGTATTGTTTATTTCTGATCGATATCCACATTATCTAAGGAGATTTGCAATGAACTGGAAATTTATATGTCGGCTGATGCTTTGTTTGTATTTAATCGCCTGCGGCGGGGGTAGTGACAGCGGTGGCGGTGATGACGGCAATACAAACGGCACTCGGACCATCAAAATGCACTTTGGCATCAATAGATTCGGATTAAGTAATTTCTGCCAGGAAATCAGCTGGTGTTTGGATGGTGGCAATTTTATAGGGTTTTAATTTTAACACGTGTTGATCACCGGAGATAATGGCAAGGGCATTACCCGAGTCATCAGAATCAATGCGGCTAAAAGCGATCCGCAGAAAAGATGAGGCTGCAATAGAGTTGACTTGCCTGGATTTCTAATATACTTTAGCACAACCGCAACATCTGCCATAATTAGTTTCAACAATTTAAATTTATTAATAAAAATAAGTATGCGTCGGGAAAATACGTCCATTTCGAGCACGGAAACAATCCACTTGGAAACCAGTGGATCTTCTCGGGCTGATGTTGCGAAAAACAGGGTATATCTCGATTATTATCAATTGAAAGAGGCGCCCTTTTCCATCACCCCGGACCCAGAGTATCTATTCTATTCCGCGACCCACAGGAATGCCATCGACAAACTGCTATACGGCATCAAGAGCCACATGGGATTTCTTTTGTTGGTGGGAGAGGTGGGAACCGGCAAAACAACCATCTGCCGCGCCCTCATGGATGATCTGGCTGACCAGGCATCGACCGTCTACGTCATCAATCCATCGCTTTCCGGGCGGGAATTGATTTCCAGTATCCTGGACGACCTGGGTGTTGACTATTCTGAAAATGCCACTAAAAAGCAACTGATTGACGCCCTGAATACCTTTCTTCTGAACCAAGGTGAAAACAGACCGGTGGTCATTGTTATCGATGATGCGCAGACCATGCCGGTTGATGCGCTCGAGGACTTGCGGCTGCTCTCGAATTTGGAAACAGATAAACAAAAGCTGCTTCAGATCTTGCTGGCAGGACAGCCCGAACTTCTCGACCGGCTCTCGCAGCCGGACATGCGGCAGCTCAAACAGCGCGTGGGATTGATCTGCCGGCTCGATGTACTTTCCAGTGCCGAGGTCAAGGGGTATATTGCCAGGCGGCTGCTCATCTCCGGAGACAATGGTCTGATCCAATTTAAAAACGATGCGCTTCGCCGCATTTATGCGTTGTCCGGCGGCATCCCGCGGTTGATCAATCGTATTTGCGATTATGCCCTAACCGCCGGATACGTGGATGACAGCCGTGAGATCTACCGGACCCATGTCAAGAAGGCTGTCAAGGAACTGGAGGATCTCGAGGCCACTGAACAAAAGCGGCCTAAACAGCGGTTCGGCCTTTGGCGATGGCTGTCCGCACTGGCGTTGGCATTTTTCATCTTCTGCGGGGTGCTGGCGGCTGTCTGGTATTTCGCTCCCGAATATCTGGTGGCCACCCTTGGTGATCAATTGGCCCGCCACCCCCAGGTCAAAACCTTTAGCATCGAAAAGGAAGACGAAGCAGTAGGTCCTGTAAATGCACAACCATCGGAAGACAAGCCACCCCCGGCAACCCACGTACAGCCCGGTGATGCTGCGGAACCGAATTCTGCAGACAATACCGCTTTAAGGGAGGATGTGTATATCATTCGGGTGGCGTCTTTCAGAACCATGCAGCGCGTGGAAAAAGCAATGGCCCAACTGCGCAGGCAGGGGGTTGATTCCTATTGGGAAATGGTGGATCTCGGCGAGAGGGGCAAGTGGTTTGGCGTCTACACCGGCCGTTTCAGGACCTTGGAAGCGGCCAAGCAGTTTAAGCAGGAAAAAGCGCTTTTGGAATCGATTATCGAACACCGGTATCCGGAACAACGGCTAAACGCGCAAACGCCGGGCATTTCAAAACCGGGCACACCCTGATGTCCGGGTGAAAATGATTTCTGATGCAAATGACAGGTAGAACCCATGAGCCTAATGAACGACGCGCTGCGAAAAAAAAATAAGGAAAAAAGCCACCCCAGTGAGGCCAGCCTCTTTGAGGATGAAAACCGCAAATCAAAAGCGGCTAAACTGAAGGTATTTGGTTTGGTGGTTCTGTTGCTGGCGGCAGGCGGCTTGGCGGGTTATTTCTTCTATGAATATCAATCAATCAATCAGACGTTGTTAACTACCGCTGACAAACTGGTGACGGCGCCATCTACACCCAAAAGTTCTGAGAAGGAAGCTGCACCGGCAGAAACCCAAGCGCCTCTTGATCCTTCAGCAACCCTGGCTGAAGCCGCTATCGACGACCTGAAGACGAAAATGCTGACCGAGCCGTCCGACGAACCAGAAACGTTCCTGCCGGAACCGGTTGAAAGACCAGCCGAAATGCCGAAGCCGGCAGCACCCGAGATCGACATGGACTCGGACGAAACCGTGCCGCCACCGGTGATTGAGCCTGATGGTGCCGAACCGCAGCCTGTCTCGAACAATGATGCCCGGGACGTGGTCCCTGTTGCCGTGGACAACCCCGAACCTGACGATGATCCCGTGGAAGAACGCTTCTACCGCAAGGGACTGAGCTATCACCGCCAAAACAACTTTGCGGCGGCCATTCAGATGTACCAGGCCGTATTGAAAAAAGATCCAAACCACCGCGCGACACGCTTCAACCTGGCGTCAGCCTATATTCAGGTGGGCGCATACACCGAGGCGCGGGCAATTTTGGAGAAGCTGAGGAACTCGGAGCCCCGCAATCCTGAAATACTCCTTAATTTAGCTGTCGCTGCGATCGGACTCAACAGACCTGACGAAGCACTCCAATTGCTGGAAGAATCCCAAGAAGCGCTATCTGCGCCAACCTTTGAAATCATGTTTCATAAAGGGGCGGCCTATAGCCGGTTAGGTGATTTTGATCAGGCACTGGCCATGTATCAGAGGGCTGGTCGCATATCGTCTGACAACCCTATACTGCCGTTGAATAAAGCGCTCGCCTATGATCATCTGCAGCGCTACAATCAAGCTGTTGAACAATATGAGATCTACTTAAACAGGAATCCAGACCTGCATGGCACGGACCGGCGCGGCATAGAGAGCCGCTTGAGAGAACTGCGGGTGTACCTGTCCAACATGTCCACGCAACCGTCGGCAGATTCGTTAGAGGTGTCAGAGCAAACCGAGTAGCACACCTTGTCTGCAAGGCTGAGAAATTGCCAGGGGCAACAAGTTCGTGCCAGGTGCCAATGATGAGGAGCATCCAATGAAAAAGCGATTGGGAGACATTCTCCTGGATATGGGCTTTATCGGTCAGGATCAGCTGGAAATGGCCCTGGCCGAGTCAAAAAAAACCGGCGCGATGATCGGTGATGTCCTTTTGCGGCTGGACTGGCTGACAGAAGACCAGCTACAGCTGGCCATTGCTGTGCAAAGTGGTGCCAAAGTGCTCGACAGCATCACCGTTCAGGTGGATCAGCAGCTGTTGGCTGAAATACCGCAAAAATTTGTCCTGAAGCACGGCATCTTTCCATTCTCAAGGGAAGACAATGTCATCAATGTGGCCACCAACAATCCCTTTGACGTGGTGGCCAGGGACGAACTTGCCCGTCTGACAGGCCAGCAGGTGCAAACCTATATTGCCCCCAAGGACTGGATCAGTAAAAACATCGAGCTCTACTATCAGACAGCCAAAGCCATTGATGCGGACATCGAAAATGCCACCCGTACCACGGGCGCCCAGGAGGAGGAATTCGAAGAC
>Ga0180436_10006035_pt1 | contig 10595 bp, 4 predicted proteins | sample SS_ome_2_FD_132434 | JGI IMG/M metagenome (GOLD analysis project Ga0180436, IMG submission 132434) | Hypersaline lake sediment archaeal communities from the Salton Sea, California, USA - SS_3_S_2 metaG | ecosystem: Environmental > Aquatic > Non-marine Saline and Alkaline > Hypersaline > Sediment...
CGCCCGCGTCAGCCTCGACACCGGCACGGGCGGCATCCGCATCCGTCAGCGCTAGCACGCGCGCGCCACCGTGCCGCCTTAGGGACCCGACCCCTCCTGCTCGCGCTCGAGCGCCCGCTCGAGCGCGAGCTCGTACGTGCGCCAGACGAGCGGGTCGCTCTCATCAACCAGCATGCGGCGAACCTCGTCGCGCGTCTCTTGATCCCCCAGCGCGAGTAGGGCCTCGGCGGCCGCCGCGCGCGTGGCGGGCGCGCTGGCTTCCAGCGGGCGCTCCAACTCCGCCATCAGCGCCCGGCGCGCGCAGCGCCGCGCCGCGAGGGATGCGGCGTCACTGCTGTCGCGCAGGGCAACGGCCAGTTCACCGAGCGCGCGCACCTGGGCCAGGCGGTGACCGCTCTTGCGCGCGAGCTGCGCGCAGAGCGGTCCGGCCGCCGCGGCGCCGAAGGGGCGCAGCGCGCGCAGCGCCGCCGCCCGCACCGTGAGCAGCGGATCGGAGAGCGCGGCGGCGATCTCGGGAATCGAAACCGAATCGCGCATGCTCGCCAGCGCGGCGAGCGCGTAGATCCGCCGCCGCTCCTCATCAGCGGAGACAAAGGGGCGCACGGCCGGGGCCCCGTCGAGCGACCCGATCCGCCCCAGGGCGTGCACCGTCCGCGTCCAGTGGGATTCGTACGCCTCTTGCTCGAGTAGCGCGCCGAGCGGCTCGACGGCCGGCTCCCACTGGATCTCGCCGAGCAGCGCAATCACATTGCGCAGCTCTGCCTCCTCCGCCTGCGGCAGCTGCGCCAGCGCCCGCGCGGCAAACGAATCGGGGTGCGCGCGCGCCAGCGGGCTGATCGCCCGGAACTCGAGCCCCTCCTGCGTGGCGAGCTTTGCGGCGAAGATGTAGTCGAGTGCCTCCGCACCCTTGGCGATCAAGGCCGCGCGCGCCCGGCGCACCTTTTCCCGAGCGCTGCCGACCTCCCACAGTGATGCCGTCTCGAATAGCTCCTCCACCGCCCGCAGCGAGTCTTCGTGCGTGAGCACGATCTCCGGCACGACCTCCCCCGGCAGCTCGATGTCCCGGTCGAGGTCGATGCCGATCGCATTGAGCGCCTCCGACCAGACGGCGCCGTTGCCCCCTGGCGTGTCGCGCGAGTACGTGTCCGCGCCCTCTAGGTCGAGGAAGAAGGCGGCGCCGCTGAAGCCGCGCGCCCAGGTCACCCGCCCTTGACCGCCATGCGGAGTGGCATAGAAGTCATCGCCCTGGGCATCGATGAAGATGGCACTCGAGTTGGTGATGCTGACCGCCTGACCATCGCTGACGAGGTAGTAGTCATCCCCTCCCTCGTCGAGCAGCATGCCGACCGACAGGTCGTGGGCCGTGCCCTGGGTGACGCCGAACTGCGAGATGTAGCGATCGTCGCCGGCGACGTCCCAGAGCGAGCCGACCGCCAGATGGACGCCGGCGCCCTGGGCGTACTGGGTGGCGTGGTAGCGGTCGTTGCCCGCCCCGTCGTAGAGGAAGCCGAGCGAGTACCAGTAGCTGACCCCTTGCGCATAGACCTCGGCGTCGTAGAAGTCGTTGCCCGCCAGGTCGACCAGGAGCCCGACGCCGCCCGCCGCCCGCGGGCGGAAGCCAATCGAGAAGCCCTGCGACAGGGACTGGAAGTCGTGCGGCCGCAGCGGGGAATGGCGGTAGCGACCCCGGGCGATGTAGGTGTCGTTGCCCGTCCGGTCGTAGAGCAGGCCCGCGCCAAACGTCGAGGCGAAGCCCTGCGACATGCGCGCGGCCCGATACGTGTCGTTCTCATCGTGGCGCACCGCCACGGCGCCGGTCCCGGGCGCGCGCACAAGCCCTGCTTCGAAGGCGCGATCGGGATCGAGCTCGGGACCGGGGGGCGCCGCATCGCGCGCGCTCGCGATCAGGGCGCCGAGGCCGAAAGCGCCGGCCCCCTGCGAAAAACTGCCGCTCTCGAAGTAGTCTTCCCCGGCACCATCGCAGAGCAGGCCACAGCCGAAGAAGCCGGCCCCGAGCGACCCGTCGCCCCCGCGGTAGACGTCATCGCCGGCACGATCCCAGAGCAGGGCCAGGCCGAGCAACGCCCCACCCACGGCGTAGTCGCGCCCGGCGGCCTCGTAGATGTCGTCGCCGCCGTAGTCGATCAGGGCGCCGAAGGGCCGCAGAAGCCCGCCCACCGCTGACGCGACCCGGCCGCGATAGCGATCGTTGCCGCCAAGATCGAAGAGGAACGCCGTCTCGGCCAGCACCTCCTCGGAGTACGTATTCCCGTCGAAACCGCCCACCAGCAGGCGCCCCCACGGCGTGGCGTAGTCGATCACGATCGTTCCTGTCACCCCCGCACCGGCACTGTGAATGGCTGGCAGTCGTCGCCCCTCGGCCTCCGCCGTCGTCCCCACGGTCAGCGCGAGAGCGGCGACGGCCGAGTAGTAGTGGCGCGCGGCGCGCGTCAGGGCAACGCGATCGAGCGCCGCACCGAGGTCGAGGATCAGATCCTCGGAGACCTCGCGCGTGGTGTCGACACCGCGGTCGACTTCGAAATGCAAGGCTCCGCGGCGCGCCTGATCGAGCGGGTCCTGTTCATCGCCCCAGAAGGCGGGGGCTTCCATCAGGAGCAAGTCCCGCTCGGCGGGGCCCAAGGCGTGGAACGCTTGCGCCAGCAGCGCTTCGACCTCGCGGCAATCGGCGACGAAGGCCTCCATCGCCGTCGCCAGCACGGCGACGGCGCCCAGCTCGGAGGTGTCGGCGACGGCGGGGCGCGGCTCGATGGTGCGCGGATCGCCGGCGGCGATCTGCCGGCCGAGCCAGCCGGTCAACTCGACCGGGTCCTCGGCGACGCGCTCGAGGGCGGCGATCGCCTCCGCCTGCCATCCCGGCAGCGCCAGCGGATCGCCGAGCAGGCGCTCCACGAGCGCCAGCCGGAAGGTGTCGTCGCGGGCGTAGAGCTTGTCGAATCCGAGCTCGGCCGGGTCGAGCTCGAGATAGTCGAACGCGCGCCCCAGGGTCGCGGCGGCGAGCGAGTCGAGGCCGGCGATCGTGCCCGCAGGTCGCCCGACCGCTCCCGCGGAGGCCGCTCCGCGTGCGGCCGCTTCCGCCGACGGGCGGTCCCTGCCGGCCGCCTCCGTCTCTACCCCACCGAGCGCAATCGACGCCAGAACCAGAAGCCCACCACTTACCGCCACCCAACGCCGGCTCACCCAACGGGCGCCCATGCCGTACCCCCTTCATACGCCTAGACTGGGAGGGAAGCTCGTCCGCGGCGGAGGCCGAAGGCGCTGCGCATCCCCCGTGCGGCCAAAGGCGCCACGCACCCCTGTTGCAGGCGAGCGTCGCCGTCAGTCTATCGGCGCCGACGCTGCGGAACAACCGCTTGGGCACGGCGACCGCTTCGTCTAGGATCGCCGCGCAATGGGAGTTCCACGCGCATGAGAATCAGTCGGGGCAGCCTGCTGCTCGCAACGCTCACACTTCTCGCCGCCACCGGCGCGCAGGCCGGCGGGCATCTGCGCGTCGAGACGCCGCTCGCCGGGCGTCTGGAGCTAAGAGGGATCGATGATCCCGGTTCGAGCCATATGCTCGAACTCCCTGCCGGACGCCAGATGATCTGGGACCTGCCGAGCGGCGTTCATATCGCCACATTCCAACCGGCCGGCGATCGGCGCGCGGACCCGGGCGAGACCGAGATCGAGATCGCCGAGGGCTTGACGACGCTGCTCGCGATCGCGACCGATCCCCCGCGCTACGCCGTCCGGATCCCGTCCAGCACGCGCGGCTGGGTGACCCGCGTCCCCGCGCCGGTGCTGGCCGCGCTGCCGGGTTCCCCGGAGGCGGTGCTCGCCGCGCTCGACACGCACGTGCGCTGGCGTCCGGACGCCGCGCAGGACGGATGGTCGCGGGCGCTCGCGGGGGAGCGGGGCGAGCGCCCCGCGCCGGTCGCGGCGGGCGCGGGCCAGGCCTGGCTCGCGCTCGCTCCGCTCGGCGGGCGCGGGGGCGAAACCGGGCGCTGCATTGCGCGGCCCCCCGGGCCCCACCCCGACCCGCTCGGCCTCGCCCTCGAGGTGCAGGGCGCCAGCCCTGAAGCCTATGCCTTCGCCGCCACAACGACCTTCGACGCCTCCGGGCTCCTGCGCCAGCCCGTGCGCGGCGCGGCGACGCTCGCCTACCGCGATGCGGCCAACGGCCGGCCCGCGGCGGTTGGCGATCGCACGCCGCCGCACAACGGGCGCGCACAGCTCGATCTCGACGTCGGCTTGACCTGGGGCGATCCGTTCCCGGCGCTCCTGCCTCCGCGCGCGGCGCAGCCGCCGGGAGCGACGCAAGCGGTGGCAGCGGCGGAAGCGGCGCCGCGTGAATCGTCCTGCTGGGGCCTCGCGGGGCGCCTCCTCGCGCAGGGCAGCGAGCGCGAGCACTACCTCGAAATCTACCGCTACAATCTCGACCACGCCCCGCGCGAGGAGTGGGCTTTCCTCGGCGGGGAGGTGACCGGCGGCTTCCGTCTGGGTGCGAGCAGTCGGCTGACGACCCGCCTGCGCTTGACGGAGGGGGAGCACTCGCTCGCCGACGGCCTTCACGGCGGCGACATTCGCGCCTACTACCAGCCGGGCGGCAACCCCGCCGCCGACGCGAGCGGTCTGTACTGGCAAGGATCGGACGACGAGCTGCTCGCCGACGCGCACGTCTTCGATCACTATCGCTGGAGCCGCACGCATGAGGCTTCGGCGCGGATCGAAGTGCAGCATGCGCTCGACGCCACCTCGCGCCTGATCGCTTATGGCGAGGGGCAGCTCTTCACCTACCGGCGCTTCGCCCACTACTCGCCGACCGACGTCGCTCCAACGGAAATCGCGATCACCGCTTCCCGCGCGCTCGTGCTCGGCTACGACCCGCGGGCGGGGGCGGCGGGAGACGAACCGTTCGATCCCGGCCGGCCCTTCGCCGCGCGCATCGGCGTCACCTGGGAGACGGCCGGGGGCGGTGCCCTACGCTGGGCGTTGGGGGCCGGCGCGCGCATCTTCAGCGCCCGCGATTCCGGCTTCGCCGATCCGTCGCAGCCGCTGGGAGGCAACGCGCGACTCGACGCGCGCGACCTCGCTGCGCCGACCTGGCACGCCACGCCCGAGGGACGCATCGGGGTGGCCGGATCCCTCGGCCGCGCCCCCAGCCCGTCGCTCGACTGGTGGGCGCTCGGCTATCGGCGCTCCTATCTCCCGCCATTCGAGGCGCTCTACGGGCCGCGCCCCTACTTCGCGCAAGCGGCGCCGGAGGGTGTGCTCGGCAACCCGGCGATCGCACCGGAGACGGAATCGGGGCTCCAGCTCGGCCTGGAGCTGCCCGTGCCGCTGGCCGCCGTGCGGCCGCGGTTCTGTCTGAGCGGCTATGCCGCGCGCCTGGACGATCCGCTCCGCCTCGCCTACGCCAAGCTCGATGGGCGCGCCGGGCTGATCGAGGACGTCGTGCCCTACTACGAGAACGGCGGCGCGCTGCGCCGCTGGGGCGTGCACTCGGAAGCCACCGTCCAGGGCGCCGAGCAACGCTGGTGGGTGCGACTCGCCTACGATTGGAGCCGGATCGAGAGCAATCACCTCGAGCCGCCGTTGCTCGACCGCGGCTGGCTGTATCCGGAACATGCAGCCGGGGAATACGAAAGCGAGGGCTATAGCTCCCCCCTCGGCGGATTGCTCGACGGCTACTTCGCCGCCGGTCAGCCGTTGACGAGCGACGGCTACCGGCCGTCTCACTTCGACCGGCCGCACTGCCTGAGCTTGGCGCTCGTAACGCGTCTGGGGGGCGCCGGTCGCGGTCTCGATCCCCGCGGGGGCGGATGGCTGCTCGGCACCCTCGTGCGCTACGAGAGTGGTCGCCCCTTCAGCCAGAGCTATGTCTATCCGGTCGCTCTGCCACCGGGGAGCGACGGCGTTGAGCGCGGCGTCGATGATCCCGCCTTCGAGCGCACGGTCGCCGAAGTCGAGCGCAACGCGGGGCGGATGCCCGACAATGTGACCCTGGATCTTGCCGTCAGCCGTGTCGTGCGGCTCGGCGACCGTCCGCTGCGGCTGAGGATCGCGGCCGAGAACCTCTTCGATGTGGAAAACGCGATCATCGTCTACCGGCCGACCGGGGAGGCGGAGACGGGGGGCTGCGCCGGCGACGCCGCGTGCTCCAATGAGTATCTGCGCGACGTCGATCCGGCCGCGTACGCCGAGCGCACACGGCTGCCGGCCCACTACGCCCACCCGCTGCGGATCGAGGCCTCACTGGGGATCGTGTTGGACTAGATGAACCGACACCCGACACCCCTCACCGCCGCTGGCGCGGCACATCGCGACCGGGACGAACTCTCGGCCCGCATCGACGCGCTGCTGCCGCGGGTCCAGAAACCGGCGCGCTATCTCGGCGGAGAGATCAACGCCGCCCACCGCGCCTGGGAATCGGCCCAGCTGCACTGGCTCCTGATCCTGCCCGATGTCTACGAGATCGGGATGAGCCACCAGGGATTGCGCATCCTCTACGATCTGCTCAACCGGCAGCCGGAAACGCTCGCCGAGCGCGCCTTTGCCCCGTGGCACGACATGGAGGCGCTGCTGCGGGCCGAGCAGCTGCCGCTCTTCTCGCTCGAGAGCCGCCGGCCGGCGCGGGCCTTCGACCTGCTCGGTTTCACGCTGCCCTACGAGTTGCTGGCAACGAACGTCCTCAACCTGCTCGATCTGGCGGGCATCGCGCGCCTGAGCGCCGCCCGCGACGAAGCGGCGCCGCTGATCGCCGGCGGCGGTCCTTGCACCGGAAACCCGGAACCGTTCGCCCCGTATTTCGATTTCTTTCTGATCGGTGATGCCGAGGCGGCGTTGCCGGCGATCAATGCGACGCTCATCGGCCACCGCACCGAGCCCCGCCGCGCGCGACTGCGTGCTCTGGCGGATCTGCCCGGCGTCTACGTGCCCTGCTTCTACGAGCCACGCTACGCGGGCAGCCAGTGCGTGGCGCTCGAACCGCTCGATGGCGTGCCGCCTCGGGTGAGGCGCGCCTACGTCAGTGATCTCGATGCGGCCGCCTACCCGCGCCAGCCGATCGTGCCCTTGATCGAAGCGGTCCAGGACCGGCTGACGCTCGAGATTCAACGCGGGTGCACGCAAGGCTGCCGCTTCTGTCAGGCGGGCATCTTCTACCGCCCGGTGCGCGAGCGCAGCACCACGCGATTGGTCGACCTCGCCGTTGCCGGCCTGGCAGCGACCGGCTGGGACGAGATCAGCCTCTCCTCGCTCTCGAGCGCCGATCACTCCCAGATCGCGGGGCTGGCACGCCTGCTGGTCGACGAGCTCGGTCCGGCGGGAACCGGCATCAGCCTTTCCTCACTGCGCGTCGACACCTTCAGCCTCGAGCTGGCCGGCCTCGTCGCCCGGGTGCGCAAGACCGGACTTACCTTCGCCCCCGAGGCCGGCAGCCAGCGGTTGCGCAACGTGATCAACAAGCAGGTCACGGATGAGGACCTGCTGCAGGTCGTCGACGCCGCCTACGCACATGGCTGGCGGCGCGTGAAGCTCTACTTCATGCTCGGACTTCCTACTGAAACGGAAGCGGATCTCGACGCTCTCATTGCGCTCGTCGAGGAGTTGCGACGGCTCGGCCGGCACCACCCGGGACAGCGCACGATCACCGTCAGCCTCGGCAGCTTCGTGCCCAAAGCGCAGACCCCGTTTCAATGGGAGCCGTTCGCCGGACGCGACACGCTGCGCGAGCGAATCGCCTACGTGCGCGAACGGCTGCGTGGCCGCGGGGCGCACGTAAAAAGCCATGACGTCGATGTCTCCTATGTCGAAGCGCTGCTCTCGCGCGGTGACCGGCGCGTCGCCAACCTGATCGATCACGTCTGGCGCCAGGGAGGACGCTTCGAGGGCTGGAGCGAACACTTCGACGTGCGGCGGTGGGAAGCTGCGCTGCGAGAACAGGGATGCGAGGCCCAGACCTGGACCGGTGGCCGCGATCCGCAAGCCCCGCTGCCGTGGGATGCGATCGACCTCGGCGTGCAACGCGACTGGCTGTTGCGCGAGCGGGAGCGGGCGCACGCCGGCGAAACGACCGCGGATTGCCGCGGCGGCCCGTGTCACCAGTGCGGACTGGGCGGGCCGCGCGACCAGCAGCTGGCGCCGCCGCTCGATGAGCAGAGCCGGGCCGCGCTCGGCGAGAAGCTGCGCCGTTGGTTCGCGCCGCCCATCGCGGAGGCGCGCCAGCCGGGCGCACGCCTCCGTTGCCGGCTCGTCTATGCGAAGCGCGATCGGCTGCGCTTCATCGCCCACCTCGAGACGGGCCGCCTCCTGCTGCGCTTGCTGCGCATGGCTCGCTGGCCGCTCGTCCTCACCGAGGGGCACAATCCGCATCCGAAGGTCGCCTACGGCCCCCCGCTGCCGCTCGGCGTCGAAGGACTGCGGGAGGTGATCGATCTCCATCTCGCCCAGCGCCCGAGCGAGGAGGCGTGGAAGCGCCTGCAGCAACTCGCGCCGCCGGGGCTGAGCTTCATCGACTGGCAGCTCGTCGACCCCCAGGCGCCGAGCTTGACGGCAATGATCTCTGCAGCCGACTACGGCGTCACGTTGCCGCGCGACCTCGCCACGCGCGCCCGGCGGGAGCGACGACTGGAAGCCTTTCTCGCCGCCGATGCCGTACCGGTGCAGAAGGCGTCCAAGGGCCGTCAGCGCACCGTGGATCTGAAGCGTGCGATCCTCACCGTCAGCTGGGATGCAGCGCCCCTGGCCTCAACCGAGGCCGCCGCGGATTCGCCCACGGCGGCAGCAACACCAGCAGCCGCCACCGAGGCGGCACCGGCCGCACCAAGCGGGCCGCCGTGCTCGCTTCACCTGCGCTTGCGTCTGCAGGACCCGCACGGCCATCAACTCGGTCCACTCCCGGCGCTGCGCGCGCTGCTGGCCCTGAGCGAAGCGGAATTGGCGCGCGTGCGCATCGTGCGCGAAGAATTGCTCGGCGATTGACAGCCGGGAACACCGCGCCATACTCTACCGCGTGCAGCGGAAACTCCATGGACGACAAGGGAGTTGCACGGGCGGAGCGAGAACGCCGGGAAGGAGTGGGGACGCTGCGTAGGAGGGATGCGATCGAAGCGCGGCCACGAGCCGCGACGGCTTCCTCCCGCCCACGCTCCGGCGGCTGGATGGCGCTCTTCTTCACCGTGCTCTTGCTGGCCTGGATTCCCCTACTGACCGGCCTGCGCTTCCCGGCGAAGCTGGATGAAGCGACGTTCCACCTGCCCGCCATCTTTGGCTTCAGCGACGCGTTTCCGTCATTGACGGAGATGAATGCCAGCAATCTCGCGATGTTCGCCCTCTTTCACGCCGTGATGGGCCGCATCGCCGACGCCTGTGGGGGCGACGTGGCCGTGCTGCGCGCGGCCACCGGGCTGATCGCTCTCCTCGGGGCAGCCTGTTTCGCCGCTTGCGCCCGGCGGCTCGGCACGATCGATTGGCGCGCGGCGCTGCTGCTGCTGGCCGCCTTCCCTTACTTCGGCGCCACCTACTTCGTCGTGATGAGCGAACACCCCGCCTTCTTCTTCATCTGGGCCGCGATCCTGGGACAGATCTGGTTCCTGCAGACGCGGCGCGCAGGCGCACTCTGGCTCGCGGGGTTGGCGGGCCTGGGGGCCGTATTCGTGCGCCAGAACCTGATCTTCTTGACCCTCGGCTTCGGCATCGTTCTCTGGCTCGAACAGCGTCGCGCCGCGCGCCGCGTACCGTTGATGGCCTACCTGCCGGTGGCGCTACCGTTCGCCGGACTCGCCTTTCTGCTCCTGACCTGGAGCGGGCTCACGCCACCGGGTCACCAACTCGACGCGCACTTCTTGACCGGCGGGCCTACGACCTACCTGCTCTCGCTGGTCAGTGTCAGCGCCAACGTCGGCTACTACTTCGTGCCGTTCATGCCGTTCATCCTCTGGCGCGCCCGCGGCGAGCTGTCGCCGAAGGCCCTGCTCGCGATCGCGGCGTTTGCACTGCTCGGACTACTTCTCTGCGTTACGGTGCGCGGCGGGCACCTGATCAATACGTACGGCACGTTCGCGCACGTGCTCGACTTCCTGCGCCGACACGTCGCCGGCCTGGCCAGTCACCTACTGCTGGCAGCGGCGCTCGCATCCTTCGGGATGCTCGTTCATCTGATCGGACGCTCGTTGCGGCGCGCAGCCGCGGCGCGCTCAACGCAGCTGCTGCTCGTGGTGCTCCTGGGGCTGGGGCTGTTCGTCGTCGCCTTTGGCGTGACGCGCATCTATGAGCGCTACATCCTGCCACTCGTGGCGATTGCGATTCTGCTGCTGCTCCTTGCGCTCAACGGTCGCCCAGCTCGCCAGTTGCGCGGGATCGTCTACGCGGTCGCGCTCTTCGGAGCGTTTCACAGCTTGGTCTATGGCGTCGACGTCTACGAGTTGGCCCAGTGGATGGAGCGCTATCGGCGGTCCCAAACCCCGCTCGCGCCCGCCGGCACGCAGCGTCTCGAGGTGCCACCGGAAGCGGCGCCGGCCCCGCGAGGGCTCATCGTTCCCGGCAGCGAAAGCGCAAGTTGCGAAGTGGAAGAACGTCTGATGTGATGCTGACTA
>Ga0180436_10006036_pt1 | contig 10595 bp, 5 predicted proteins | sample SS_ome_2_FD_132434 | JGI IMG/M metagenome (GOLD analysis project Ga0180436, IMG submission 132434) | Hypersaline lake sediment archaeal communities from the Salton Sea, California, USA - SS_3_S_2 metaG | ecosystem: Environmental > Aquatic > Non-marine Saline and Alkaline > Hypersaline > Sediment...
CTCGCGCTGGGTGCGGTTGTAGTTGTGGCCGGCGGCGTTTTCGAGGATGGCCACCTTTTCGGCATGGCCGAGGTCGGTGTAGCGCCGCTTGGCGTAGCGAAAGCTCTCCCAGACGGCGTCGATGTCGAAGAAGTCACGCGAGGCGGCGCAGATCAGCACCGGGCGCGGGGCGCGCATCATGATGAAGTCCGGGTGTTCGAGGCCGGCGGCGAGCTGCCGGTGGATGTTCTGTTCGGCGTCGCCGACGGGCGATTCGAGCTGCCGGTTGAGGGTGTGGAAATAACAACTCGGCGCGGCGGCCGTGATGCGCCCGTCGAGGGCCATCAGCATCGAGGTCTGGGTGCCGCCGCCGCTGTTGCCGGTGCAGCCGATGCGGTCGGCGTCGACCTCCGGGCGGGCCTGCAGGTAGTCGATTGCGCGCATGCCGTCCCAGATCTCGTAGGTCGCGGTGTTGAGCCCGAGCGGGATGGCACCCACCCCGGCCATGGTGTGCCCCTTGGTTCCCCACATCGGGTACCTGCCTTGGTCGTTGACCAGTTGCATCCGCTCGCCCTGGTCGACCGGATCGAAGACCAGCGCGACCATGCCGTTGAGGGCCAGCAGCGCCCCCATCGCCTGGTAGTCGCCGTGGGCCTTGCCGTTTTCGGTGTGGCCGCAGGGGACCAGCACGCCGGGGAACGGAGCCTGCCAGTCGTCCGACTCCGGCACAAACAGGGCGCCGGTCACGTGAAAGCCGGGGCGACTCTCGAAAAGCACCTTCTCGACCCGGTATCCCGGGCGGCGTAGCGTGCCGGTGGTCTTCGCGTTGAGCGGCGTGCGCTCAGGGAAGCCGCCCAGTTCGGCGAGGAAAACCTCCCGCATCCGCTGCTGGTAGGCGGCGATCTCTTCGGGCGTGCGGATGTTCTCGAAGCGCGCCTGCCAGTCGTGCCAGGCCATGCGGGCGTGGTGCAGCAGGTAGCGGGTCATCATGGTGCGCGGGCTCACCGGGTCCTCGACCACGCCGGAACAACGATCGAACACGCGCGGCTCGCCCGAGGCCGCCTCGCAGGTGACGTCCAGCAGGCGCAGGCCGTCGACATGGGAGAAATGCATCCCTTTCCCGGCCTTGATCGAAACCCGGCGCAGCGTGAGATCCTCGATCATCCGGGCCGCCTTGGCCCCGCGCACGCTGACGGCCCGGCCGGCGCCCGCGCAGGTGATGTCATCGAGGGTGATGTGGCGGAACAGCGGGTAAAATGACGCCCCCTTGTCCGCCGCACCCCAGGCCCCGTAGTTGGTGTTGATGCGCAGCGCCTCGCTGCGGATGTTGCGCATGGTGATCGAGCGGTAGGTGAGGTTCTCGACCAACCCGCCGCGGTCGGCGTTCGACTTCAGCCGGATGCCGCAGTCGGATCCGTCGAAGACGCAGTCGTGGGCGAACACGTTGCGCACCCCGCCGGACATGTCACTGCCGATCACGATCCCGCCGTGGCACGCGCGGGCGGTGACGTGGCGGACGACGATGTTCTCGGTCGGGCGCCCGACCCGCCGGCCGTCCTCATTGATGCCGGACTTCAGGCACACCGCGTCGTCACCGACATCGAGCAGGCAATGCTCGACCAGCGCGTTGCGGGTCGAGTCGAGGTTGATCCCGTCGGTGTTCGGGCCGCCCCTGGTGTGGAGGCTCAGGCCGCGGACGATGACGTTCTCGCAGTAAACGAGATGGATCGTCCAGAACGGCCCGGGCTCGGCGATGGTGAACCCTTCGAGCAGGACGTTGCGACAGTTGACCGGGCTGATGAACTGCGGTCGCAGGACAAACTCAGGGTCGTCGAAGATGCGCTCGGAAGGAGGCACACCGCGCTCGGCCATCTCGTCGAGCATCGGGCCGATCCTGGCTTTGATCCGCTTCTGCCAGTGCCACCACTTCCTGCCGTGGCCGAAGAGCCTGCCGGGGCCGGTTACCGCGATGTTGTTGCAGCCGTCGGCGTAAATCAGCGGCGAGCGGTTCATCACCTCGAAACCCGACCAGCGGGTGAACACCAGCGGCAGGTAAGCGGCCGGGTCGTCGCTGAAGTGGACCTCGGCCCCCTCCTCGAAGTGCAGGTTGATGTCGCTCTTGAGGCGGATCGGCCCGGTCAGCCACTTGCCGGCGGGCACCAGCACCCTGCCGCCGCCGCCCTCATGGCAGGCGGCGATCGCCCGGCGGATGGCGGCCGTGTTGTCGGTGAGGCCGTCGCCGACCGCCCCGTGGTCGATGATGCTCACCGTGCGAGCCGGAAACACCGGACGCTGCAGCTGCGGCATCGGGAAGGGCGCCTCGACCGGCGCGATGCCGGCCGGCGGGTCCGGTTGCGCGGGCGTGGAGGAGCCGGCGGAGCATGGCTGGAGGGCGAGAACGGCCAGGGCTATGCCCGCCATAGCCAGCAGTCCGCCGCACTTGCTGGTGGTGCCCTGCCGGGCCGTGTTGCGCGGTTTCATCGGCTCTTCATTGGCATCGTCGTTTCGAGTAGAACAGAAAACCGCCGGGACGTCTTACGGCTTTACGCCTGAATCGTTGGTAAAATTGCGCCCAACGCTTGCCGCCCGCCAAAATCCGGATGCTTGATGGAAACAACCGTGGGGGGATGGAGGTCGGGATGGAGCGAAGGCCCGGCGGTTCCGGCGCTCCTCCGGAGCTCGATCCTCTGGTTGCCTTGGATCCGGTGGCTTACGCCACCGGCGAATCTCCGTGACTCCTCCAGAGTCCCTGCGCGGAACCGGTTTCGGTTGAAGAATCAAGGCCGTGCCCCGGAAACAAGAACACGCCGGGACGGAAGTCTGAGGAGAGGCATCGTTAACGCTCTGCGTGAATTGGTCAAGCGGCACGAGATTTCCCGGATCCTCGAATTGGAGGGAACCATCGATTGGGATGGTGACCTTGCCGAAATGCGGTCCGGGCGGGAGTTATGCGAGTTCTAGTTGACGCCACCGTCTGGATTGATTTTTTTGCGGTCGCCATCCCGCCGGAAACCGACGCGAAATCGCAAGCGATTTTTTCCCAAACGAGCAAGACAGGAAGCCGGGTTTCTGCTCCAATCCGGTGCTCCGGTATCCGGAAGCGCCCGTCGCCAGCGGCTCAGGCAACGCCGGGTTCCCCCGCCTTCCCATCCCTCGCTCCAACAGCGCAACGCCATTCTTCCCAATCGAGATTCGCCATGAAACAACGGGAGATCAAGACCGCAACCGAACAACCTGACAATAGGAAGACGTATGAAATCATGGCAGCGGGTTTCCCGGGTTTGCGCCGGCCCCTCAGCCGGCTGGCGGCGGCCGGCGTTCTGGCGGTGGTGTTTGGAGCCGCGCGGCCGGTGTCGGCCCTGCCGGACCACCTCACCGTGGTCACGACCAACCCGCACACCAACGCGCAGGTGACCCTCGAACTCGACCGCTACAACCTGCGGGCGCCAGGGTGGCACGTGCGGATCTACGACTCGCCCACGACCTACACCGTGCTGCCCGCCGGCCAGGTGCCGGAACCGGCGACCTACCGCGGGCGGACCAGCGACGGCGGGATGGTCTGGGCTGCGGTGCGGCCGACCAACCTGACGATGTACACGCGGGTCAACTACGGCACCCGCTGGGCCGGCTCGGGCAATCGCGACCCGTATGAGGGCGCCAACCGCTACGCGTGGACGAAGGACATCCAACTGACCGGGCACACGGTCGACACCGGCTACGTTTATCAGCAGGCGGCCAACTCGCTGGTCCCCGTGCCGGTCGAGGAACAGCCGCCGGCGAACTGGTACAACAATCTCGGCGCGACCGCCAACTTTGGCGGCCCGCCGCCGTACAACAACATGGTGACGATGCCGGCCAGCCTGGTCCGGCTGGTCTGCAGCGCGAACGAGATGTCGTTGTCGGGCACCTACGGCGGCAGCGTCGCCATGGCGATCGCGGCGATGGAAAGCGCGGTGAACGAAAGCGACGTGATGGCTGCGCGCGACGGCGGGGTGGCGTTCCGGATCGAGGCCACGGGCATCCAGACCTATCCGGCCGGCGACGTCGACACCTCGGCCGACTGGAGCGACCTGTCCGGCCAGTTCGACATCATGTGCTGGGTCGGCAACTGGGGGGTCTCTGGCGGCTCGTTCATCATCAGCTACCCGGCCAACATGGGGGCCGGCACCTGGGTGCACGAACTCGGCCATTCCCTTGGCGGCCCGGACTTCCCGCACGAGCACGACTATCAGGGCGGGCTGTGGAACACCTGCCATGTGCTCAACGCCCCGGAGCTGGCGGGCATCGACTTGTCCGGATGCATCGGCGGGCGCAGCAACTCCGGCTACCTGAAGGCCGGCGGCTGGCACTACTACCGCACCCCGGTTCCCACCCGCGCCAACCCAGACTTCGCGAGCACCGAGGCGGGAACCCCGGTGGACATCGACGTTCTGCTCAACGACTGGTGCGTGAACACAACGAACCGCGCGGAGCTGACCATCGAATCGGTCCAGAATCCGAGCGACCACGGTGGCACGGTGACCGACCTCGGGGGCGGCTGGCTGCGCTACACGCCGGCGCCCGGGTTCCGCGGCGACGACCTGTTCCGCTATTATGTCAGCGACGTCTCGGGCCATTTCAAGACGCTGGCCGGCGTGCGGGTGCTGGTGGCGGACCCCGCCAACCCGCTGATCGGGCACTACACGTTCGAGGAAACCAGCGGCGCCAACGCCGCCGACTCGAGCGGCGCCAGCGGCGGCAACCGGATGGGGCGGGTGGTGAAAGGCACGTTCGACACGCTCCATGCCGCCGGGCTGGGCAGCTCGAACAACTACGGGGCGATCCGTTTCCCCGGGGCCGGCGGCGGCCCCCACCTCTCGTTCGGCGTGCCCGTGGATTCGACCGGGGTGCCCGACCCGAAGGCGGGCTACTGCTACGACGCCATGGACCGCAGCCAGTCGGTCTCGTTGTGGTACAAGCCCGATGCGCCGGCGGCGGCGGGAGAGCGCTCCTACCTCTACCTGAAGAGCGCCGCCCACTATGCCGAGACCGCCGGCTTCATCATCGGCATCGACGACGGCAAATTCTTCGCCCGGGTGCGGATGTTCGGCCCGTATGGCAACCCGGTCGAGGTGAAGGCGGATGTCGGCCCGGACGTGCCGGGGCTGTGGTACCATCTGGTCGGCCAGATCGACCGTGAGAACGGGCAGGTTCACATCTTCGTCAACGGGCAGAAGTTCTCGACCGCGGCCGGGGTGCTGCCGGCCGGCCAGTTCGTGGTCGGCCCGTGCATGGCGAACCTCGGCGCGCAGAACCTCTGGGGCTACCAGGGATGGCGGCCGGCCCCCGCGGGGTCCTTCGACGAATTGCGCATCTACACCAAGGCGCTGAGCGCCGCGGAAGTCGCCGCCTTGTATGACGAGCCCGGCATGCTGCTGCCCGGCGATCCGGCGCCCGCCCACAACGCCACCGGGATCGACCTCGGGCCGCTGTTGTCATGGATGCCCGGTCGCCCGCGCTACCAGTTCGACGTCTACCTGGGCACCGATGCCGCCCAGGTGGCCGCGGCCGGCACCGGCACGGCGGGGATCTATCAGGGCCGCACCAGCACCGCGCAATACCAGGTGCCGGTGATCCTCGATCCCACCCGCACCTATTTCTGGCGCGTCGATGCGGTCGACGGCACAACGATCGGCCCCGGCGAAGTCTGGCAGTTCACCACCGGCCTGCCCAGCCCGGCCAAGGAGATCCTCAGCTTCACCTGGAACGGCAGCACTGCGCTGATCGACCAGTCCGTCCACACCGTCGCGCTCACGGTGCCCTTCGGCACCAACGTCACCGCGCTGGCGCCGACGATCACGCTGTCGCGCTTCGCCACCGTCGCGCCGGCCTCGGGGGTCAGCCGCAACTTCTCGGCTCCGCTCCAATACACGGTCACCGCCCAGGACGGCTCCACCCAAACCTACACCGCCACCGTCCATCAGGCGGCGCAGCCGGGCATGGTCATGACCCTGCCGCCGGACCTGCCGTCCGGCGCCCAATTCCGGCTGGTGTTCGTGACCAGCGCCCAGCGCGACGCCATGGCGCAGGACATCGGCGCCTACAACACCTTCGTCGCCAATGTGGCGGCCGGGGCGCCCGCGCTCAGCACCCTCGGCGCCACCTGGAAGTGCCTCGGCTCGGCCGGCAACCGCAGCACCGGCGTCTATACCAACGCCAACCAGAATACCCTCACCCGCGCCTCCGATCCAAGCGTGCCGATCTACCGGCTCGACGGACTGCGGGTGGCCGACGGCAACACCGCACTGTGGGGCGGCTCGCTCGCCAACCCGATCGCGATCGACGAACACGGCGACTTCCTCGCGACCAAGGTGTGGACCGGCACCCGCGGCACCGGCACCCGCGCCGGCGACTGGTTCCTCGGCGACACCGGCGGCGGCTGGGTCTATTTCGGCAGTTCCACCGGCACCGGCACCGGCGGCGGCGGCTCGGCATGGGTCGACAACCTCGGCGACCAGAAGGCGACGCAATACTCGCTCTATGCGATCTCGGACGTTCTAACCGTGCCGGCGGCGCCCGAGATCACCAGCTTCACATGGAACGGCTACACCGGCGTGATCGACCAAACCGCCCGCACCGTCGCGCTCACCGTGCCCCATGGCACGAACCTGGCCGCGATCAACCCCGCCTGCCAGCTCACACCGGGCGCCACCGTCTCGCCACCCTCGGGCGCGGCGCCGAACCCGAGCTTCGCCAGCCAGAACCCGATCGTTTACACGGTGAGCGCCGGCGCCCTGCACACCGACTACACGGTGACGGTCACGATGGCTCCCATCAGCACCGCCTGCGAACTGCTGGCTCTCGAATGGGACGGCTTCACGGCCACGATCCTCGGTACCAACGTCACGCTGGCGGTGCCGTTCGGGACCGATCTCACGACGCTCGCCCCCGTCTGCACAGTGTCCCCGCAGGCCACGATCTCGCCGGCCTCGGGCACCCCGCGCAACTTCATCAACCCGCAAAGCTACACCGTGACCGCCCAGGACGGAACCACCGCCAAGACCTACACGGTCCGGGTGTTGGTGAAACCCTTGGTGGTCCCGCCGGACTTGAACCCGGGCGCCGACTACCGGCTCGCCTTCGTGACCAGCACCAAACGCGACGCCTTCGCGCAGGATATCGGCAGCTACAACACATTCGTCGCCAACGTCGCGGCCGGGGTGCCGGCGCTCAACGCCCTCGCCACCACCTGGACGTGCCTCGGCTCGGCCGGCAACCGCAGCACCAGCGTCTATACCAACGCCAACCAGAATACCCTCACCCGCGCCTCCGATCCAAGCGCGCCGATCTACCGGCTCGACGGACTGCGGGTGGCCGACGGCAACATCGCGCTGTGGGGCGGCTCGCTCGCCAACCCGATCGCGATCGACGAACACGGCGACTTCCTCGCGACCAAGGTGTGGACCGGCACCCGCGGCACCGGCACCCGCGGCGGCGACTGGTTCCTCGGCGACACCGGCGGCGGCTGGGTCTATTTTGGCAGTTCCACCGGCACCGGCACCGGCGGCGGCGGCTCGGCATGGGTCGACAACCTCGGCGACCAGAAGGCGACGCAATACTCGCTTTATGCGATCTCCGGGCTCCTGACCGTGCCCGATCCTCCGCCCAACTCCTATCCCAACTGGGCCGCCACCCATGCCTCCGGGCAGGACGCCGCCGGCGACGCCAACCACAACGGCGTCCCCAACGGGATCGAGTATTTCATGGGCGCCACCGCCGCCAGCCCGGCCGCCATGCCGCCCCTGGTCAACGGTGCCGGCCTCTGGATCTGGACCATCCCCTATGATCCTACCGCCACCGCCAGTTGGAAATTCCAAGTCTCGGACGACCTCCGGGGCTGGTCCGGCATCCCGCCCGGCCACGCTGCGGTGAATGTTCTCACCGCCCCGGATCGCCTGCGGCTCACCCTGCCCGCAGGCGCCGGCCGCAAGTTCTGCCGGCTGGTCGTCACGCCGGACCCGTAGGGCGCACGATGGTCTTCATGGCCAACGATATCGAGTGGAGCCCGCGCACGGTGTGTGGTCTCTTCCGCCGGCAATCGCAATCTTTCCACCATCAGTCGCCGCCGCGCGGGCCGGCAAGGACATGTATGTCGAGAAGCCGCTGGGTCTGTCGCTCGACCAGGCAAAACTCCTCCGTCGTGAAATCGCGGACCATGACTGCATCTTCCAGTACGGCACCCAGCAGCGCTCCGGGGCGGCCGCCCGGCTGGCGATGGAACTGGTCTGGAACGGCCACGTCGGCGAGATCGAGCGGGTCGATGTCTGCGCGCCCCACCTCGATCCGGACAAGCGGATGAAGTGCCGTGAGGAACCGGTGCCGGAGGGGTTCAACTACGACCTGTGGCTCGGCCCGGCACCGAAGAAGCCCTACTGCACCGCGCGCTGCGAGACCGAGAGCTCGTGGCACTGTTACGACTACGCGCTCGGGTTCATCGCCGGCTGGGTCTGTTACTCGCGCGGCGTGTGCTATCTCCACCGGGGCGGAAACTATGTGAACACCCGCACGATCGACCGCTCCGGCGACACCCGGAAGGCCTACGTTTCCGCCTCGCAGCATGGCAACTTCATCGACTGCATGAAATCGCGCCAGCCGACGATCAACCCGCTCGAGTCGGCGATCCGCAGCGACACGATCAGTCACCTCGGCAACATCGCCGCGCGGACCGGCAGGAAGCTCAACTATGACCCGCAGCGCGAGCGGATCACCGGCGACGAGGCGGCGAATGCCATGCTCAACCGGCCGGCCCGCGAGGGCTACGGGGTCGCGGGATAAGGCCCATAAAGGCGGCGGTCCCGGTGCCGTTCCATCTCAGAGTCGTCGTTGAAATCATCCATCACAATTGGAGGATTTCACGTGCCTATCGAGTGCCGGACCTCTCCGCCCGCCCGCCACCCGCACCAGCAGGCTTTCGGGAAGTTGCTCGACGGGCGCCTCGGCCAGCCAGCGGAAGCGCTCAGGGCGGCGCCAGCAGGCACAACGACGCGAAGTAGCTCCTCAGGTAACCGCGGTCCATCGCGGCCAGTCGGTCGGCCTGCTTCTGGGCGTGGGCCGCGACCATGAAGTCCGGGATCATCGTGGTGCGCGGCCCGCCTTGGGCCCGGTAGCGGCGGAAGGTTTCGCCGGCGAGGAAACAGGCCGCGTCCGAAAACCCGTCGATCCGGATCCCGAGACGTTCGAGATCCCCGGCCAAGGGTTCCAGCGACGGATAGCGGGCGGACAATTCGGCCAGCACCACCGGGCAGATCGTCAGCGCACCCTCCTGTGCCGCCCGGTCAAGGACCTCCTGCCACGCCTCATGCCCCGGTTCGCCGTTGCCGATCGCGATCAGCACCGATGAGTCGATGGCGGTGATCATGAATCTTGCGGCAGCATGACCGGTCCCCGCATCTCGTCCAAGGTCTCAAGCGCACTGAGGCCGGCGAAGGGGTCCCCGGCCGCGGCCGATGGCCGCATGTGAGCCCGCAGTGCATCAAAGGCCGCCGCCGGAATGCCCTTGCGGGCCACCACGCAGCCGTCCTCGGCCCGGAAATCCAGCTCGTCGCCCGGCCGAATCCCCAGCCGGTCCCGAATCGCGATCGGAATGGTGACCTGGCCCTTCGTCGTCACTTTCGCCTTCATGATTCTTACCATATTGATGAAAGGTAAGAATTTCAAGCGGAATGATTGGCGACCGGTGGGCATGCCACCTCACTCAGGTGCGTGCCGGGCACGTTCGCTTCGGATTGTCGATCACGTACCAGTGCTGCGGGTGGCGCAACGCTCCTGACACCCGAAACCTGAAACCTGACACCTCGGGGGGCGCCACAACTTGACTCATTTGCATCAACTTCTGGTTTTCCAGGACTCCAGCGATGGGGAACTGCGGGGATGCCGGCCTCACTTCTCGCGGCGCTTGACCGACCAGTTGGGGTTGGGGGTGTGGCACTTGGGCGGGTGTGTCTCACTCTCCTTGTCTTTGCTGCAAAGTGGGATCAGGCTGGGTTTCTGTCATGGAAGGAGCGACAGTTCTCAAGGAAATCCTGGCCCGCAAAGAAGCCGGAATCGGGGAATTGCGAGCGAGAAGGCGGATGCAGGGGGAGAAGATTGGCCGCCAGGTGGAAGCCACCCCTGATGCGCTTGAGCAGGGCTTGGCCGTCCTCCGGCGCAGGCTGGAGAGGCCCTACTGCCACGCCAGAGAGCTGCACCTCCAGTGGATGGGAATCCTGCAGACCTCCACGAGGGAAGAGGTAGCCGAACTGTTGCGCGATCCCTCCGAAGAGGCCGAGCAACTCCGTGCCTGTGCGCCGTTCCTTTCCTCGGGTTCCGTGCGGTGACTTGACGCGGCCTTGCCATGATGGAGAACGCGCGTGAACTCTTCGAGGCCGACCTGCACCAGGCCTTGCTGGCCGCCTCAAGGGCTTACGGAAGAGATTCTGCGATCCGCTTCCGCGGTCTTACCATTCCCTTCTGCTATGTTCAACGGGATCGATTGGCTCGCTCTCAACCATTGATCCCGGGCATGCCGGTGGACACCATTCAGTTTTTCGGAGCGCTCAAACACCCAAGCCACGCAGCCAATTGCCAAGCGGTAAACA